>CEQE01035343.1_pt1 | contig 20223 bp, 14 predicted proteins | sample 356201 | NCBI WGS metagenome assembly CEQE01 (sample SAMEA2619970, study PRJEB7988) | marine metagenome | biome: marine biome (ENVO:00000447); feature: mesopelagic zone (ENVO:00000213) & marine oxygen minimum zone (ENVO:01000065); material: "saline water (ENVO:00002010), including plankton...
CACAGTGGACGAATCCGACATATCTCCTAAAGTCATTGCGCCTCGGCGCGGCTTCGGCGGCGCCTCAAAGAGGCGTTTTTTGTTTTTGGCCCCATGATCACTCCACCGGCGATCGTCCTGGCCGCCGGTCAGGGCAGGCGAATGAGGTCCGACACCCCCAAAGTGCTGCACGCGTTGTGCGGCCGCGCGATGGTGGGCATTGTCGTCGACAACGCGACTTCGGCCGGCATCGGTCCCGTCGTCGTCGTGACCGCGCCCAACGCGGCGGCGGTTCGAGACACGCTTGACGATTCGGTTCGATACGCAGTTCAGGACGAACCTCTTGGAACCGGTCATGCGGTATTGCAAGCCCGCGGCATGGTCCCCACGAATGGGGACGTAGTGTTGCTCAACGGGGACGTGCCTCTCGTCAAGCCGGAGACTCTCAAGGCTCTCTTGCAGCGCCATGCGGAGAAGGAAGCGGTCCTCACTCTCTTGACGTCGACCCTCACCGAGCCTGACGGCCTCGGCCGTGTGGTCAGGGCCGGCGACGGGGCGATCACGGAGGTCGTCGAAGAGAAAGTGTCCTCCAACCGGATTGCGGCCCTAACGGAGATCAACGCCGGGGTCTACTGTGTCCAGTCCCGCTGGCTGTGGGACACCCTTCCCACGCTTCAGCCTTCCGAAACCGGCGAGATATTCCTCACCGAGTTGGTGGACGTCGCGTCAAAGCAAGGACTCACCGTCGAATCGGTCCAAACAACGGATGGAGCGGAAGCGTTTGGGATAAACAACAGGATTGAGCTCGCTCGCGCCGAGGGCGTGCTGCGGAAACGCATCCGTGAACACTGGATGCTCGAGGGCGTGACGATGCCCGACCCCGACTCGGTGTACATCGACTACGCCGCTGCCATCGGTCAGGACGCTGTCATACTCCCCAACACGCACATAAACGGGCGCACGGCGATCGGCCAGCGATGCGAAATCGGGCCAAACGCGATCGTGTCTGATTCGACGCTGGGCTCCGACTGCAAAATACGGGCGTCGGTCATCAATGAAGCCGTCCTCGAGGATCACGTCGATGTTGGCCCGTTCAGCCATCTGCGCGCCGGGACCTACCTGGAGTCGAACGTCCACATCGGCAATTACTGCGAAGTCAAGAACAGCCGGTTGGGCAGAGGGGCGAAATCAGGACATTTCAGTTATTTGGGTGATGCAAAGATCGGCTCGAACGTCAATATCGGCGCGGGCTCGATAACGTGCAACTTCGACGGCGAAAAAAAGAATCTCACCATAATCGGCGACGACGCGTTCATCGGGTGCGACACCATGTTGGTCGCGCCTGTAACGATAGGCGCAAGATCCTACACCGGCACGGGTTCGGTCATCAACAAGGACGTCCCGCCCGATTCGGGAGCGATCGGCGCTCCAGCTAGGATCATAGCGAGAAAGCGACCGGACCCATAGGCCCGCAACACGGGCAATTGCCCAAGGGGCATTTCTGAGCGACTGCATTGGAGACTGACAGTACGTTATCGGCGTTAGCGCTGGCGATTTCAATTGCCGTGTTCGGCATGACTGAAATCGCCGCGACCGTCATCGCCTTCACTCTACGAGTCCGGACCGGAATTCTCAGTCCGGAGCCGGTCGAAGACGACCGCGACATGGAGGTTTTGCGCCACATCCCCGGCGGCCCTACCGCTCCTCTCCGGCTTTTGAACCTCGCAGCAGTCACCGCAACCGTGCTGTCCATGGCTGCCCTCGTCGTATCCCGATCAGGCACCAACTGGGTTCTGATCTCCGTTGTGGAGACCGGCACATTGGCCGGGTTGGGGCTTCTTCTGGCTGTCTCGCGTGCGGTGGCGATAGTCTGGTCCAACGCATTGATGTCCACGGCTTACCGTTTGACGCGCGCTTTGTCGTTTCCGCTGTACCCGATACTGCTGGCGCAATCCGTCCTGCTCAGAGGCTTTCCCTGGAACCCTCAGAGCGAGGACCCATCGGAAGATCGGGGCATCGAGTTGGACCTTGACGTCACGACGACGCCTGAAGCCCTGGACGAACACGAGGTGCGCATGATCAAGGCGGTCGTGCAACTCGACACCACCGTCGCGCGCGAGATCATGGTCCCCAGGGTTGACGTGGTCGCCGCCGAAGCCGACACGCCCATCAACCTTCTGGCGGAACAGATGCTTGAGGGAGGCCATAGTCGAATCCCGGTGTTCACGACCGATTTAGACCACATCGACGGCATCGCTCACGCTCGAGACATTCTGCAGTACCTCTCCGACAGCGAGGCTTTGTCCGAGCTGACCGCGTTGCAGGTCGCGAGGCCCGCCCTGTTTATTCCGGAGTCGAAAACCCTCGAGGAACTGCTGGACGAGTTCCAAGAAAAACGGGTCCACCTCGCGGTTGTCGTCGACGAGTACGGCGGCGTCGAAGGCATCGTCACTATCGAAGATTTGCTCGAGGAGATCGTGGGCGAAATTCAGGACGAGTTCGACGTCAGCGAGCCGGAAATCCAACCAATCGGGATCGATGAATACCTAGTCGATGCCCGGCTCAATATTGACGAGTTCAACGAGGCGCTTCAGGTCTCAGTGGAAAACGACGGATTCGACACTGTCGGTGGGTTCGTGTTTGAGCGCTTGGGCACGATTCCCAGCGTTGGCGACTTCGTCCAGTACGACGGCCTCAGGATCGAGGTGATGTCAACGCTGGGCAGACGCATGAAGATGCTGAAGGTGACGCGAACGAGCTGACGCGAACGGAGTATCGATGCGTTCCCTTTGGCCAACCGGATCGACTTTCTGGCGGGTTGCTTCGAAAGTGTGATCTGGACTCGCGGCGCGCAGAACGACATTGTGGATTTAGTGAGTTGCGACGCTGGTAGCATCGTTCGGGCCAGTGGTCCGTCGAGCGGCCCATGCGGTCTGTATTTGTCGGCGTGTAGCCTCTTTCGAAGACAACGGATTTGGGACAGTTGCCACGCAGGACCGTCCATCATTCATGGCCCTGTGCTTGGGTAGCACGCGGAGCTGCCCGTGCGAACCGCGAAGTGTGCCCACGCCAGGCATGTCGGCCCGATCGCGAACCGCGCATTGCCGCCGCGCGAACCGAACATAGCCGTCGCAGCGATTCAATAAAGGGCGCCTAGTGAACAGCCAGGCCAACGTCCGCGGGCGTCGTGGGATGTCACATCTGGCAGGCGTCGTCTTTACGCTCTCGCCACGCTCCTGCTTCTCAAAGATTGCGAAGGGATGGGCGCGAGCAGAACCTGACGCAACACACGACGCCCCTAACGCGTTATGGTTGGAGGCATCGATTCGAGACTCAAACAGTCTGAATGGGTTGCGAAGGCCAAGGTGAAGCGGGTGGCGCGCCAGTGTTCTACCGCTTGAGGATCACCAATCGGGCAGCGCATGCACCCGCGCGGCCATATGGAGAGCGCTCTCGCTAACAACGCTGCAGTGTCGCTGGGCGCCACGAAGCGAGTGAGTGCGAACGGCGGCGAGGTTGCGCCACAAAACGATGCCCCTGACTGTTGTTCGTCAGGGGCATCGCATCCGTTTCAAGCTGTTCTCGGCTTACGTCCGGCCAAGCTAGGAGTGACGCTACTTGCTCTCTAGAATCACCAATGGCGCCGTCGCGGTCGAACCGTCGGAACCGATTGCCTGCAGCGTGTACGTGCCTGCGTCCAGGGTATTCGTGGCATCGGTCGAGAACGCGCCGGAGTCGTTGGCCATGGCGCTAGCAACTATTCGATCGCTGCCGCCAGATGCGCCGACCGCCAGCATCACCACTGCTTCTCCGCTGTTGAAGCCCGCGCCCCACAGTGAGATGCGATCACCGACTACCGCAGCGCCAGCAGCGAGGCTGGTGTCCACAGCAGGAGCGGGTCCAGCCGCTTCATCAACGATGTAGACAGGAGTGCTGGCTCGACTCCCCAACATTCCATTTGCGGCCAATCCCCTGGGTCCGAGTGCTCTCCCGAGACTGGCGGATTTCCCGCCAATCTCGTCGAAGCTCATCATGAAGGCGCCGGCGGCGTTAGCTGATAGTTGGGCTCCACGAGCTCCGCCGAGAATAATCTGCAGGGCTTCATCGACCTGAATCAACAAAGTCACCGGTTCATTGGCCTGGAAACCAGAACCCGAAACTGAAAACGAGTCGCCCGCAGTCGCGATGGTATCCTTGCTGACGGTTACGCGAGCCATCGGAGACACCGCATCTCTTCCGTCTAGACCGGCGATGCCCTGGGGGCCGGGAGGGCCAGGAGCGCCGGGGTTTCCCGGATGACCGGAAAGTCCGGGGAGTCCGGGTTCACCTGCAGGTCCCTGGATGCCTTGAGCGCCCGGATTTCCGGGGTTGCCAGGCAAACCTGCGGCGCCTGGATTACCTGGATTACCCGCGCATGCGGCCAACGCGAAGACTAATACTGAGGAAAGCAGGGCGATCAACACGCCCTTCAAAGGCAAACGCTTTCTCATCTGACCCCCTCTCTGAAATACCAGAGTCCAAGCTATTAGCTTGACTTAATGCCAGAATTGACGACTGGACATACAAAGACTTCGCCGGTGACTCCGACGATGTATAACAGCGGCATTATCATATTCACTGGTGCTTGGGATGTCAAGCCCTTGAGGTATACACTTTAGGCGAGGTAAGCACGTCAACCGTTGGTTCGCCCAGGCTTGTCCGATTCGATCACCCCCTGCTATATTTGTATCGGTCCATGCCCCCGTAGCTCAGCGGATAGAGCACTGGCCTCCGGAGCCAGGTGCGTGGGTTCGAGTCCCACCGGGGGTACGCCGCTCCCACGGGCCGCGCGCGCTAGCCTCATTGCCACCGATGAGGAGCGTCGGACAACCTCCCGGACCCCAAACTGGCGCAGAACGTTCGGTATCGGTCTTTGAAGGCGCCGGTCCACTCAAGGTCGTCCAACGTCTCCGAGAGAGGAACGTCGGTCCGCAGGGTCGCCAGCGTCTTGTACAGCGATGCCTCTTCACGGCGATCAGCCAACGACTGGGCCAATCCGGCGGCGCCTCTAACCGCCAGATCCCAATCCTTCGAATCCGACGGAATCTCTTCGATGCTCCCATATCGCGACAGGACCGCGGCCGTCGCTTTTGCCCCCCATCGGGGCACTCCCGGTATGCCGTCCGCAGAATCGCCGACCAGCGCCAGGTAGTCCGGAATCGATTCAGGATTGACGCCGAATCGTTCCCTGACGCCGTCAGCGGTGCGGATCGATTCCTTGCGTCGGTCGAGACACACGACCCGATCGCCGAGAACCATCTGGCACAGATCTTTGTCCGGCGAGCAGATAACTATTTGCTCCACACGTTGGTCCGATTCCCACTTCGCGACAGCCGTTGCAAGAGCGTCGTCCGCTTCGAACTCCGTCATCGGCCAGACCACGATCCCCAATTCGGACGCCGCCTCTTCCGCCAGCTCAAACTGAGCGAACAGGTCCTCGGGAACGTTGTCGCCTGTTTTGTATCCGTCGAACAGATCGTTTCGGAACGACTCGACCACGTGGTCGAATGCGCATGCCACGTGCGTCACGTCCTCTTGCCGAAGCAGTGCGAGCAACGTCCGGAGCAGTCCGCTCACCGCGCTCACGGCGCGACCGTCGGGGGCTATCATGGGCGGCATGCCGTAATGGGCCCGAAACAGTTCGTACGTCCCGTCGACCAGGTGCAATTTCATCGAAACCCCTCCAAACCTAAAAACGCCCGAGACTCCAGAGCGGGCTTCTTCCTCCACCACCCTTGGGTCCTTGCTCAGAACCAATTCGTCTTGTCCACCACATTGAGGAGAGGTTTGCCGCGGTCGAAACGAACGCAATTGTCGATGAACAACTCCAGCCTGCGATCGTCAAGATACGGTCCGGCACCTGCGCAATGAGGAGTTATGATCACATTGGACATCGACCACAGAGGATGATCCGAGGGCAGCGGTTCGACCTGGAAGACGTCCAATGCGGCGCCTCGTATTTCACCTGCTCCCAAGGCGCCGACAAGGTCGTCAAGAATCACGGTCGCTCCCCGCCCAATGTTGATGAAATGGGCGCCTGAGCTCATCCGCCGGAACATATCGGCATTGAACATCCCCTGAGTCGCCGGCGTCTCCGGGGCGGTCACGATCACGAAGTCGGCTCTGGGCAGCAACTCGCCGAGCGCATCCGGATCGTGCAACTCAGCCACGCCCTGAGGCGGATCGGACACCCTGGGATCGACTCCGAGAACCGTCATGCCGAATTCAGCGCACAGCCTGGCCGTCTCGGCGCCGATGCCGCCGACGCCGACGATTATGGCGGTGGCGTCAGGCAGATTGACGATCTCGTATCCCGGCTCCCAATTCGCTCGCATCTGTTGTTGAACGTAGACGTGCAGGCCCCTAGCGAACGCGAGGACGAATGACATGATGTGGTTGGAGATGTGGTCGTTGTAGATCTCACGAGTGTTCGTCACAACGACGCTGCTGTCGATCAGCTCCTCGTGGTAATACCCTGCCGGAGGGCCGGCCTGCGGACAGGCGATCCAGCGAAGTTTCCCGGCTCGGGCGAGCAATTCAGGCCGGATATCGCCAAAAGCGGCGTCCGCATCTCCGATCATCTCCATCGCCTCGCCCTCGGAGGCCGCCACGTTCACCGTGATGCCTGGGATCGCCGCACGCAGCTTGTCCGGCCACGACTCGACCGCGCTCAGACCGCCGGTGCTGCGTCTCTGCATGATTAGAAGGTTGAAACCCATCGCGAAAGTCTCCCTGGCGCTGATTTGATTACGTTGGCATCAGCAGTTTAGGAGCGCGCCAAATGAGTGTCAATCAAACGCCGCCGGAGGGACCAAAGTGGACCGCGTTTCCCACATCCGCCACCTCGCCACATCCCGACAAATAGGGCCACGTTTCGTGTGTAGAACGGGGAAGCGACTGAATACGCCGGGACGCCGAACTACCGCGTGCGCGGATTCAGCACGTCGTTGAGAGCGTCGCCCAGCAGGTTCCAAGACAGCACGAGCGTCCAGGCGACCACTCCCGGTGCAAGGAGCATCCACGGTGCCACGCGCAGAGCGCTCAAGCTTCCCGCCTCCTGAAGCATAAGGCCGAGACTAGGTCGCGGTGGCTGAATCCCAAGGCCCAGGAAGCTCAACATTATCTCAGTGCCTACCATCACACCCATCCCCATAGTGACGGAAACGACAATGGGGCTGATCGCGTTAGGCAGCAGATGGATGAACAGGATTCTGGGTGTCGAGGAACCCAAGGCTCGCGCCGCCTCGATGAACTGAGTCTCATTGAGGGACAATACCTGACCTCGCACCAACCTCGCCATGCCGATCCAGCTAAATGACACAAGCGCCAGGAAGATAACCGTGTAGTCGACGACCCCGCTCTTCACCAATCCGTCCAGGACCGTATTATCCTCCAGCCAACGCACCCAATCCAGGATTCGAGGCCGGAAGGTCGCAACGAGGATCAATATCAACAAAATATCCGGAAAGGACGCAAACAACTCGCCGACTCGCATGATCACCGCATCGATACGTTTGCCGAAATAGCCTGAGACGAGGCCTAACGTGACACCGATTACCAAACCGCCTGTCGCCATAGAAACTACGGTGATGATGACGGTGTTTTGGACACCCCACAGCACGCGCGAGAGTAGGTCTCGGCCTTTCAGGTCGGTTCCGGCCCAATGCTCGCTAGTCGGCGGCTTTCGGATGGCGGTGTAGTCCTGGGCGGTGTATTCGTACGGTGAGATGAAGGGTGCCAGGATGCCAGCGGAGTAGACCACCGCCAACGTGACCATGCACACGACAGCTATCTTCTTTCTGACGAGGCGGGACCATGCCCGAGCCAAATGGCCTCGGGACTCCTGCTCTCGGAGCTCTCCGACAAGTTCCCTCACCGCCACTGCATCGCCCTCCCGTAATCTACTGGTAGCGGATCCGCGGGTCTATGAACGAATACGCGATATCAGCCAACAGATTCGCGATGACGAAGGCACCAGCGCCGATCAACGTTATGGCCGTGATTACTGGATAGTCGCGGTTGAAAATCGAGCCAATTGCGAAGTCGCCGACGCCTGGGATGCCGAGAATTCTCTCGGTTATGAACGATGTGGTCAGCATACCGGCTAACGCGAACGCGAGTATTGTCACAATGGGAATCATGGAGTTCTTGAACACGTGGCGATAGTCGACCGTGAATCCGGACAACCCTTTGGCATGGGCGGTTCGAATGAAGTCCTGCCCCATAACGTCCAGAGTGCTCGCGCGCATGAACCGGGCGAACCCGGCCACACCCGGGATACCCATCGTGATTGCTGGTACGATCATGTTGGTGCTCCAGAAGCCGTTCCATCCCGCGCACGGTACAAGATCTGTTTTGAGACACCCCACCCAAAGAACCGCTGGTATGCTTACCATGATCGGAATCGACATCAGTATCAGAGCGATTGTTACCGTTGTCGGATCTTCCCACCTCCCTTGTTTGTGAGCGATCCAAAATCCCAGCGGCAAGCCGATGCCGAGACTTACTATCATCGCGGCAACGTTCACCTGGAATGAAATCCACATCTTGGCGCCTAACAGCGAGCGTACCGACCTTCCTCGGAAATGATAGCTCTCACCGAAATCAGCGTACCGCATTACGCCCCACATATAGTCCGCGTACGCCATAAAAAACGACTTGTCGAGCCCCAGTTGCGCCTGCAGATTCTTGGTAACCGCTGAATCAGGATCATACCTGGCTCCCAACATCACTTGCACCGGATCGCCTGGTCCGAACCGGCCAAGCGAAAATGTAACAAGCGACACCGCGAACAGCAAAAACGGAAGCCATAACAGCCTCCGCGCTATGTACATCCACATCTATTCGCCCCTCAACACGCGTCGGGCAGCGGCGTCCGGCTGTGCAGCCAGGGCTGTAGCCCGTTCGGTCAGCATATCCGCGACCCTGTCAAAACGCAATCCGCCCCGATGCAGATGCATCGAGGCGGGTCACTTCTGAATCACGACGATTCGTCTAGTCGGTGAAGTGGACCTGCTTGAGTTTCGGAATGATCATGGGCGTCACGCGGTAATCCTGGACGTGTTCTTTGATGAGCACATATCGCTCGCCGGTGAACCAGAGCGGGACCCAAGCGGCGTCGTTTACAATCAGCTCTTCCGCCTCCTGGTAGAGCCCAACTCGCTTGACTACGTCAGGCTCAGTGCGGGCCACCTCCAGCACCGAATCTACCTCAGCATTCGAGTAGCCGCCGTGGTTGATGGAGCTATCCGTGTGGAACAGGATGTCCAGGAAATCTTGCGGGTCCGGGTAGTCGGCTTCCCAACCGAGCCCTGCAAACGCTTGGAACTTATTCGCGTTCAAATCCTGAAGGTAGGTCGCCCACTCAACCTGCTGGATCTCGACCTCCACGCCAAGCTCCTGCTTCCACATCTCGATAACCACTTCGAGGTCCAGACCGATCGTGCCGCCTGTGCCGGGAACCGTGACCACGATACGAGGCCTGGTCGCTTCGTCGCTGTACATCGAATCGGCCAGAAGCTGTCTTGCGAGATCGCCATCGTATCTGAGGCCTCGTAGATCAGGGTTGTAGCCGGGGAATCCAGGAGGGAGCACGCCGTAAGCGGCCTCGACCAGTTCGGAGAGAACCTCCGTGGCGATCAGGTCCTTGTTGACGGCGTGGTTCAGAGCTTTCCTGAAGTTGGCGTCGTCGAACGGGGGCATCTCAGTGTTGAAGCCGACGTACGATACGCTGAAGTCCGGCGGGGCCACCACGAGCTCCCGGTTGAGCTCCTCGTTGGGGTCCAGAACCCTGTCCAGATCGAACAGGCCGACCCCGGTAATGTCGATCTCGTCGTTTTCATACATGGCCATGGACTGCCCGCCGGCCAGGTTCATGAGGACCGAGTCCACAAACGGTGGTTCCTTGTAGTAGTTTTCGTTCCGCTCCAAAATGATGCGCTCGCCGATTCGATACTCCTTCAACCTGAACGGACCCGTGCCGTTGGGGCTGTCCGTCCAATTGCGGCCGCCCGCCTCGACGTTATCCCGATCCAGCACATATGCGGTCGGGTAGGTAAGCTTTGCGAGGAAGTAGGCTTTCGGCGCGTCGACGGCGATCTGGAGGGTGTGGTCGTCGATGATTTTTATGCCGCTGATGTCAGTTGAATCGCCCTCAAGAACGGCGTTGACGCCAACGATGTCCGCCAGGTACGTGTCCGCCACGGGCGACGCCGTGTCAGGGCTGGCCGCTCGCTCGATGGACCATTTGAAATCTGACGCGGTGATCGCTTTCCCGTCGTGGAACTTCGCAAGCGGCCTCAGGTGGAACGTATACACGGTTCCGTCTGGGCTGATGTCCCAACTCTCAGCGATGTCAGGGACGAGCTGCAAGTCGGTGTTGAGTGCCACAAGGCCGCTGAATATCTCGACAACCACGCCCGCCGACGTCGTGTCGGTCGTCAGGTGGGGGTCCAGCGTCGGTGGGTCGGCCCACAGTCTGCGGAAGATTCCGCCGCGCACCTGGCCGCCCGAGGGCTCGACCGACGCGGCCGGTTGGGAGGCCGGCGCCTGCTGGGTTTGAGGCGCAACGCCCGGCAGCGTCGGGGCTGCTGACGTTGAAGCGGGCGCCGTCGGCGACGGCGCGGCTTGTGACGGGGCCGCGGCAGGCGCAACAGGCGCTTGGGCCGCAGAGGCCGGCGCTTGAGTCACGACAGGTTCCGGTGTGGGTCGCGGCTCTTCGGCCAACGGATCCTCGACGCCGTCGCTACAAGCAACCGCGGCTACCGAAACCAGAGCGGTCAGGACAAAGATTATCTTTCGCATCGCACTTCCCAATGGTTAGAGTCTCTCAGGTTTGATGCGCCAAACCTTCTGTCGGTCCAATATGGCGCCACGCTGCTATTTCGATTATGTTGCGCCGATACCGACGGTCGACGACAGATATGTGCTGATGAACTCGTCGAGTTCTCCATCGAGAACGGCGTCGGCGTTGGACACAGACAAATCCGTTCTGTGGTCTTTCACCATCTGGTAGGGATGCAGAACGTAGCTGCGTATCTGGTTCCCCCACTCCGGCGAGATGTGCTCGCCCCTGATTCGGGCCAGCTCTTCGTCTCGCTTCTTCATCTCGATTTCCATCAACCGAGCCATCAAAATGCGCATCGCAATCTCTTTGTTTTGATGCTGCGATCTCTCATTCTGACAGGTTACTACCACCTTGGTCGGCAAGTGCGTGATACGAATAGCGGTGGAGTTCTTCTGGACGCTCTGTCCTCCGTGTCCACCGGCTCGAAACACATCAATCTTCAGGTCGTCCGGATTGATCGTGACGTCGACGCCTTCTTCCACCTCCGGCATGACCTCGGCCAATGCAAACGACGTGTGTCGGGCGTGGTTGCCGTCGAAAGGCGAAATCCTGACAAGCCGGTGCACTCCCCGTTCCGATCGCAAATATCCGTAGGCGTAGTCCCCCGTGACCTGGATTATCGCGGTCTTGACTCCGCCCTCCTCGCCCGATGAGACGTCAAGGACGTCCGTTTTGAATCCTCTGCGTTCGGCCCAGCGAACGTACATCCGCATCAGAATGCGCACCCAATCTTGCGAGTCCACCCCGCCGGCGCCGGCGTGCAACGCGATCATGGCGCTGCGTTCGTCGAATTCTCCCGACAGCATCAGCTTGAATTCGAGATCATCGAGCGATTTCGTTATGCCCGAATACTCCTCCTCGAAGCTCTCCGCCAACGAATCGTCATGTTCTTCCAACGCGATCGTCAAGAACTCGTGGAGATCGTCAGTCCGCGCTTTGATTCCGCGCCAGTCCTCGACCTCTTTTTTCAGTATCGCAAGTTCGCGCATTTTGCGCTGTGCCAGCTTGTTGTCCCCCCAAAAAGAGGGGTCCGCCGCCTCGCGTTCAAGCCCAAGGATCAGTTTGTCTTTTTCGACGAGGTCAAAGCCGCACCATCGTGTCGGATATCCTGTCCAGTATTTGAGCGATTGACTGCCGCATCTCCTGCATTATGCAAGTCCTTCGTGAGGCGCCGAGTCCCGTAACGATCCCACGCCTCTAGAACGACGAGGCGCACCACAGGTTAGGTCACCAAATTGGATTCAGATTAAACGTCGATGGGCCCGACCATACCTACATTGGCGTCAATGGCCACGCCCGCTGCATCCGATTATAGCAAGTGCCGTTTTCGGACTGCCACCGAGACGAGGTCCACGAATCGCCAAGACCGACTGTGAGCCGCCACAGCAAGGTGTACAATCGGTGGCGCGCCGCTAGCGCAGGGAGTTCAGAACATGCTTGACGTCTTGATCGAAAACGGTCTCATCATCGACGGCACTGGGAACCCGGGTTACTATGGCGCCGTGGGGATCGAAGGTGACGCGGTGCGGATATTACGCGGCTCCTCCGCGGACGTCGAGGCCGCCAGACGGATCGACGTCACGGGACGCATAGTCAGCCCCGGTTTCATCGACATGCACGCCCACTCGGGTCTCGTTCTGCTCGCCGAGCCTCGTCACGAACCCAAGGTCCGTCAAGGCATAACCACCGAGCTCATCGGCGTCGACGGGAACTCCTACGCTCCGTTCAGGTCACATGACGACTTTCTGCGGTTTGTGGAGCTCAATTCCGGCCTCGACGGCAACCCGCCGCTGCCCGGAAACTGGTCGACGGTTGAGCAGTACCTAAACATGTTCGACCGCAAGTCCGCCGTGAACATCGCGTACATCCTCGGAAACTCCCCGGTCCGCATCGACGCCATCGGCTGGGACCCCACTCCCGCGACCGCATCCGACATCGCCAACATGAAGGCGATCATCCGAGAGGCGATGGAAGAAGGCGCGGTCGGCATGTCCACGGGTCTCGACTACCCACCCGGCAACTACGCGAACACCGATGAGCTGGTCCAGCTCTCCAAGCAGGTCGCCGATCTGGGCGGGATTTACCACACGCACGTACGCTACCGGTTGGGCGACATGTTCTTGGACCCGTTCAAAGAAGCGCTCGAGATCGGCGACCGTTCCAGCGTCCCGGTTCACGTCACCCACTTCTACCAGCGGTCGCCCAGCACGGGAGGCGGATCGAGATTGCTCCAGTTGGTGGAGGACTTCGCAGAACAGGGTCATGACGTGACATTCGACAGCTACCCGTACTCGTTGGGGAGCACCCGCATCTTGATCGTGTTCCCGGACTGGACCCACGAAGGCGGGCCCGAGAAACTGCGTGAAGTCCTGGCTTCGGCCGAAGCCCGCGAACGGCTTCGCAGCGAGGTCGTACCGCGCGCGCCGACCTGGCATGACATGTGGCTCACGTACTTCAAACAACCCGAGAACCACCGGTACGAAGGCCGATCGATCGCCGAGATCGCCGACATGATGGACAGCCATCCCGTCGACGCCCTCTGCGACCTACTTCTGTCCGAGGACTTGCAGGTCTGCTACGTCGCGGAAGGCCTGAATGCACGGACTCTGCCTGCTTTCGTGACGCATCCGTTGTCGATGGTCGGCTCCGACGCCGTGCTGCTGGGCGACTTCCCGAGCCCTCGCACCTATGGCTGCTTCCCGATCATCCTGGCCGAATACGTCCGCGAAGAGCGCCAGATATCGCTGCCAAACGCCATCCGCAAGATGACGTCGTTCCCGGCGCAGAGGCTCGGATTGAGCGATCGAGGCGTCCTTCGCGACGGCATGAAGGCCGACGTCACCGTGTTCAACCCGAACTCCGTCAGCGCCCCTGCCACGCGCACCCATCCGAAACAGTTCCCGATCGGCATCGAGTACGTGATCGTCAACGGCACGCCGGTCATCGACGCCGGGGAGCACACCGGCGTCACACCAGGCCGAGCGCTGCGCCACGGGCGGTGACGTTGAGCAACAGGTAATTTGGCGCCACGCCTAGCCGTGAACGGCCAGAGGCCCAACAACCAGGAGGCGGCGACATGAAAATCACCGACGTTAAGACATACATTACCCAGCTACCAGGCAGAGGGCCGTGGCAGTTCGTCGAGGTCTACACGGACGAAGGATTGACAGGCTTAGGCGAGTGCACTTGGTCCGCGGGCAACTTCCTCATCCAGCAGGTCGTCGAATCGGTCAAGCCACTTGTCGTGGGTCAGGACCCGGCCAACATCGAGGAGATCTGGCAGCTCATCTATCGGCGTCACCTTCGCATCGGAGGCCGAGGCCCGGTGTCGGCCGCGATCAGCGGAATCGACATCGCCCTCTGGGACATCAAGGGCAAGGCTCTCTGCGTGCCGGTCTACCAGCTTCTGGGCGGGCCGGTCAGAGAAAGCGTGCCGTTGTACACCCACGTGCAGGATGCCCGACAGGACGCGACGATCGATGAAGCCATAGCCATGGCGCTGGCGACGAAGGCTGACGGCCATCAGGCCATCAAGACGGACCCGTTTCTGGACATGACCACGTCGGGCAGGTTCAAGGGAGCATCGCTGGTCGAAAAGCTGACCCCTGCCGCGATTTCGTATGCTGTCGAATGGGTCTCGGCGTTGCGGGAGGCGTTGGGGCCGGATTTCGAGCTGATGATTGACGCCCACGCACGATTCGACGTGGCCAGCGCGATCGCGGCGGCCAGGGCGCTAGAACCGCTGGGCCTCACTTGGTTCGAGGAACCCGTGCCACAGGAGAGCTACGTGGCGTTGAAGGAGTTCCGCGAGAACACAAACGTCGCCGTGAGCGTGGGAGAGTCGCTGTTCACGCGATACGACTTCGTCCCGATCTTTGAAGAACGTTTGGCAGATTTCGTCATGCCCGACATCGCGTGGACGGGCGGGATCAGCGAACTTCGTCGAATCGCCGCCATGGCGGAGTCGTATTACGTGCCGTTCACGCCCCACGACGCCATCGGCCCGGTCGCAATCGCGTCAACGTTCCAGGTGTGCATGGCGACTCCGAACCTGTACCGCCAGGAGTGCCTACACAACTGGTTCGACGACTTCGCGACGATCGTCACGCCAATGTTCGAGCACCACGACGGCGCCATCTGGCCGTCGGACCGTCCAGGAATCGGCATCGAGCTCATCCACGAAGAGGTCGAGCGCCACGCGGTGTCAGGCCACATGAGTTGACGGGCGCCGAGTTCGTGGCCTCTGCCACTCCCCGCGACAAGATGAACTCGGATCAGAAAGTAGGAACGTCAGATGAAACGAAACTTCACGGCAACCCTGCGGCAGGAAGGCGCGTGGCACGTCGCCCAATGTCTTGAGCTGGACATAGCGAGTCAAGGAGAGACGGAGGAGGAAGCTCTGACGAACTTGGGAGAGGCGTTGGCGTTACACCTCGACGAGCCAAGAGCCACAGCTGTTCCGAAGGTCCGCCCGGTAGAGGTGGAGGTTGGCACCTCTTAGGCCGTTGCGTTTCCGCGAGGTGAAACGCAAGCGTGAATCTGCGGGATTCACCGAGATGAGTCAACGCGGCAGCCACGTTAAGTTCGTGAAAAGGGATGACGGGGGCGTGAGAACGGCAGTCGTCCCAAGACACCGCGAGGTGGTTGTCGGCACGTTGCGAAGCATCATGCGGCAAGCCGGCTTGAGCCAAGACGAGTTCGACGCGCTCTAAGCCTCAACCCCTCTGACTTGCCTCATTCGCCATCACTGCGAACTCCACAGACATCGCCTCTCACACGTCCATATCGACCACAACCCCGACGCATCCCAGGCTAATCCCAGCTACGGGTCCGGATCATGCCGACCGTGCGCTGTCTTGCTCTCGCTAGATTCCGGTCCAGCGCCTCGCGCCCAACTGATGCGCTCACGATGATGAGACGCATTGGCGAAACAGTAGGCCATCCGTTGGAGACAGGTTCACAGTAATTGGGCGGAGCGGAACGAACCACCCCACTTCTAAGGCGACACCGGTTGTATCGGCAGCACCAGGTGCGACGGGCGGTCGGGACTGTGGTGGACGGTCTGGCGGGCTGATTCGTAGGTCCGGTCCGTGCCGAGCGGGGCGCCGGTGTTGTGGTTGACGTCGAACCTGGGCCAGTTGCTGCTGCTGACGTCCACCCTGATTCGGTGGCCGCGGGCAAATACGTTAGATGTCGGGTAGAGTTGGAACACAAGCTCGTACGCTTCGCCCGGCGTCATCAACTCGGCTCGCTCGTAGCCGTTGCGGTATCGAGCGCGCATGATCGAGTCTGTGATGTTGATGGCTAACCCTTCAGGGAATTCCGCCGAGGGCGGGTACACGTCCACGAGCTTCGCCGTGAAGTCGGTGTCCACCGCTGACGAAGACATCCAGAGATGCGCCTCGATTGGCCCGGTGACCTCGATGTCCTCTTCGAGCTCGGGCGAACGGAACACTAGGACGTCGGCTCTCGACGCAAGCGGCATCGTGTCTTCGCTGCCGAAGAAGCGTTCGGGATCTCCGCGCTGATCGTACGCGCCCGGCTCCATAATCGGGTTGGCCGCGGATATTCCGCCGCCGATGGTCGGCACGGGGTAGGACGGGTCGAAGACGTACGACGTTGCCGGTGATTCATCGGGGAGTGATTTTTCGGTCGACAGCGTGCCGTCGCCGTGAAAGTAGTATGGCGTCGGTTGGGTTCCCGGCAGGGGCCAATCCGGTTCGTTTCGCCAATATCCGCCGTGTTCGAGCCTGTCGTCGTCGTTGGTCTCGCCTTCGCCCCCGCCCATTGTGAATATGCGAACCGGACTCCAATCGTTGACTTCGGTATGAAGTCCCTTCAGGTGGCGGTCGAACCAGGCCAGTTTGAGGTCTTTGTAGTCGATGTGGGCGTCGAGTCCGAAGTCGATGTCTCCAGCAAAGGTGACCTCGTACTGGCCGTGGGTCCAGGGTCCCATGAGCAGGTGCTGCGGCGACTTCTTCATCTTGCTCAGCATGACGTAGCTCTGGCACGTGTTGCGAGCGTACGAGTCGTACCATCCGCCCAGGTACAGCGTCGGCACATCCGCGTACTCGTCGTAGTATTCGACCGGAGCATAGCCGCGCTGCTTCCAGTAGTCGTCGTAGTCGCCCTTGGTCTGAAGTTCGATGGCCCATTGCTCGTGGGTGGGCAGGCGGGTCAGGATTGACGTGCCCTCGAGGATCGGGAACTGCTCGACGATCTCCGGAATCCCGCCCTCGAAGATGCGCGTGATCGCGGCCTTCAACGCCGGGTCTCGTGCGGCCTCTTTGCTCGTCACTCCCATCCGGAAGCAGTAGATCAAGAATCGCTGCTCCAGCGCGCCGTTCTGGCGCATGGAACTGTCGAAATAGTTCGACGCGCCGACGGCGACGAGCATCGTGCTCAGATGCGGCGGGTTGAGGGTTGCCAGGGCCGCCTGGTCGCTGCCCGCATATGAGTCGCCCATGGTCCCGACCTTGCCCGTGCTCCACGATTGCGTGCCCAGCCACTCGACCGTGTCGTAGCCGTCGGGCGCCTCTTTGGCGAAGGGATGCCAGTGCCCTTCCGACTCGAATCTCCCGCGAACGTCCTGGATTACGCACACGTACCCTCTGCGGGCGAAGTACTTGGCCTTGGCGGTTTGCGCAGCCGTCGCTTTGTTGTACGGTGTCCGTTCCAGTATCACCGGAAACTGCCATTCAGCCACGTCGCCGTCAGTCGCGGGAAAGTAGATGTCAGTCGCCAGATTTACGCCGTCGCGCATCGTGAGCATAACGTCGCGGTCGATGACGACTCCGTATTGCTGGCGCGATCCCTCGTAACCGGGCCTCTCGGCGGAGGTCGGAGGCTGGACTCTTGTTACGGGTTGTGTTTCGGCCAGCAATTCCTTTGAGGCGACAGGCCCGTCGGGCAACAGCGTTTGTGTCGATTCAGCGCCGGCCTCGACTTTGTCCCACGAGTACGTGGCTGGAACCAGGTCGACTTCGGCCCAGACGGGAGTCTGGTCGGCATAGTGCGTGCTGCCGGGGTGACCCGATGAGCCAAGGGGAACGATCCATCGGGAGTTGTCCCAGTCATCGATGTCCCAGACGTAGCGCGCCACCGACATCCCTTGCATCGTGTACGGGGCAGCCGACGAGTAGCTGCCGGCCTGCGGGGTGTCGCCGTCACCGCCCATCGGAACCGATGGCGGGTCCAGATCGCCAGCCGCGTCAGGGAACGCGACCGACAACGGATGGGTGGGGTTCGTGTGGTGGACTCGGCCCCAAGTCCAGGTGTCCATATCGTCGCCGAGAAGCTGCCGGAGATCGTCGACTCCGTCAGTCAGCGCCCTCGAGATCAGCGAGTCCCAGTCGGTCCCAGAAGGCAACAACGACGTATCGCCAGCCTCTGCATGCGTCACAAGCAGCGACGTGATCTGTCGCATGTGACCCGGCGCGCCTCGACCCGACGCGGACAGCGCTTCGTCCGCCAGCGGACCCAGCAACTCGCCAATGACCTGCTGGTGCACTCGACGCCTGAACGCGCTGTAGATCGTCGGCGCGACACTGTCTCGGTCCATTCGACCGTCCCAGGCCACGATTCGGTCTCTGGCGGCGGTGGCGGCGGCGTCCAGTGGCAACGTGTTGGCGATGAGCTTGGCGTAGACCAGACCGGGGATCGACCCGACCTCAGCGTGCACTGATGCCATGTCCTCGACCGTCGCGCCTTTCAGATCTTTGAGTCGGTCGTAGATCCTGCGAGCGCGGTGCTCCGAAGCGAAGTCGAGGGCGATGTAGTATGGATAGTCGCTGCCCACGATGCGGTTGTTGGCGGTCACGATGAACCCGTTCTCGGGGTCGCGCGACCGGGCCAACTCCTCGAAGGGGATGACCCCTTCCCATTCGTGCTCGCCCGTCCATCCCGGCACCGGCAGCCAGGCGTTGGCCATCGTCCGAAGCGGCACCGCGCCTCGGTTGAGGTATTCGATCGCGCCTTCGACGTCCGCGAACACGAAGTTGTTGCACGGGTCCACCCAGGTTCGCATCGACTCGTCGAGTTCATCGGCGTTGGACGCGTACATCATCTGGCGGAGCGCTTCGAACCCGAGATTCGGTCCCGCCGTAGCTGTGTAGCGGAAAGCGATCCCTTTCTCGGCGTCTTCGTTACGACCGATGATTGGGCCGTGATGGGTCGCCGCAACCTCGATTTCGACTGAATCCCCATCCCGTACTTCGATGGTCTCGGCGCTGACTTCGGCGGGCTTCCACTCCCCTTTGTATTCGTACTTCAGGGCGCCGTCTTGGCTGCGCAGCCTCTCTATGAAGAGGTCCTGGTAATCGGCTCCAGCATGGGTGACGCACCAGGCGACGTCGGCGTTGTGTCCGAAGTGCGGAAAACCGGGGCAGCCGGGGAACGACAGCCCGATCACGTCGAATTCCGGACCGGCGATGCGGTTCTGGTAGTACACGTTGGGTGTGTCCAGTCCACGATGCGGATCGCCCGCCACGAGCGGCTTTCCGGAGCTGGTTCGGTCGCCTGAAAGGGCCCAGTTGTTGCTGCCCGAGTCGTCATCCCGAAGCCATTCGACGGATTCGAGTCCGTTGCTCAGCTCATCGAGGCCGTCGAGCGTTGGACCGTCGAACTCGGAACCCGGAGGAACGATCATAAGATGGCCCGGTTGGTAGCCAGTGAGCAGCTCGGCCGCCCTCTCCGGTCCTAGAGTGTTGATGAGTTTGGCCCTCCAGTACTTGCCTTCGAACACCCCCATCATGATGTGTCGGACTTTGAACACGGCCAGGCTGTCCTGGGGACGCCAATGTCCGGGCGTTGTGTTGGTCAGCGTGTATTCGATTGGCAGCGACTGCGTCGAGTCGATGAAAGCGTTCACGCCGTCCGCGTAGGCCTCGAACATAGCGCGGGTTTCGGCGCTCAGCGCTGGCCAATCGATCTTGACCGAAGCGGCGATTCGGAAACGGCGCATCGTCTTGTCGTGCTCGACTCCGGACTCGCCAACAAACTCGGCCCACCATCCGTACGCTTTACGGCGGTCGTAGTCCATGTGCCACAGCCTGTCCTGAGCCGTGGCGAACCCCTGGCCGAAGAAGGCGTCGTGGGTCGACGACGCTCGTACGTGTGGGATGCCATGGCCGTCCCGCACGATCTGAATCGCGCCGTCAGGTCCCTTCAAAGTCACTGTCGACGTTGTGTCAGGAAGCGCGGATTTCAGGTCCGCAGCAGAAATTGAGCCGCTCGTCATATCGCATGTCCTTCTTGTAGATCAGGTTGTCTGTCGGTGTCCGCAACATGATACAAGGGGGCGCGAATTTGTACACCCTTGTTGGCTGTCAACAGAAATGGGACGGAAAGTTAATGGAGAC
>CEQE01147848.1_pt1 | contig 20204 bp, 23 predicted proteins | sample 356201 | NCBI WGS metagenome assembly CEQE01 (sample SAMEA2619970, study PRJEB7988) | marine metagenome | biome: marine biome (ENVO:00000447); feature: mesopelagic zone (ENVO:00000213) & marine oxygen minimum zone (ENVO:01000065); material: "saline water (ENVO:00002010), including plankton...
CGGGCGCCATTGGGATCGAGTTCGCGAGCTTCTATCACACCCTCGGTGTTGATGTGACCGTCGTTGAAGTGCTGCCGCGGGTGTTGCCGGTCGAGGACGAGGAAATTTCCGAGCTTGCTCATAAAGCGTTCGAGAAAGACGGCATGAAAATCATGACCTCGGCAACGGTGACAGCTTTGGACAAAGGCGCTGATAACGTCACTGCCACTATTGAGCAAGATGGCCAAAAAAATAAAGAGACCAGCGAACTTACGGTGGACCGGGTGATCATGGCGGTCGGTATTGTCGGCAATGTCGAAGATCTTGGCCTCGAAGACACCAAAGTAGAGGTGGATCGTACCCATGTGGTGATCAATGAATGGTGCGAAACCGGTGAAAAAGGCGTTTATGCCATCGGCGATCTGGCAGGACCGCCTTGGTTGGCTCATAAAGCCAGTCACGAAGGCATTATTTGTGTTGAAAAAATCGCCGGCGAGAAAGGCGTACACCCCTTGAATACCTTAAGAATTCCCGGCTGTACCTATTGTCATCCGCAAGTCGCCAGCGTTGGTCTCTCCGAAGCTGCGGCCAAAGAACAGGGCTATGACGTTAAAATCGGCAAGTTTCCCTTTATCGGTAACGGCAAGGCGATTGCTTTGGGTGAGCCGGAAGGCCTGGTCAAAACCGTGTTTGATGCCAAAACCGGTGAAATGCTGGGCGCTCACATGATTGGCGCTGAGGTGACGGAGCTTATTCAAGGCTATGCCGTCGGCATGACGCTTGAAACCACTGAAGCCGAGCTGATGGAGACCGTCTTCCCGCATCCGACACTATCCGAGATGATGCATGAAGCTGTGCTCGATGCCTACGGCCGGACCATTCATTTTTAGGGGGCATTTCTAATGTCCAATCTAATTATCCGACCGCTGAAAGACACCGACCGCGATCGCTGGTGGGAATTGTGGCAAGGCTACATCGAATTTTATCAGGCCTCCGTCGCCGACGAGGTTTCTGAAACGACCTGGGCTAGATTGCTCGATGGTAATGAGCCGGCCTTTGGACGCGTCGCTGAGCATCCGGATCATGGGGTCATTGCAATCATGAACTACGTCTTGCATCTCAATCTATGGACAACGAAGCCGGTATGTTATCTCGAAGATTTATTCACTGATCCAAATGTTCGAGGGCAGGGTGCCGGTCGCGCCTTGATCGAATCGCTGGAAGAAACCGGTAAAGAAGAAGGTTGGCACCGGATTTACTGGATGACGGCGAAAGATAATACAACGGCCCGCACGCTTTATGACAAGCTCGCCACCGAGACCCAATGGGTCCGCTATGACATTAATCTTTAAAGCTAAATTTGGCTAAGTCGTAGAAAAGTACTAAGTAATAGCTATGAGCAAGGTAGAAAAATTAAGACATCCGCAGTTTAAGAACACGCCGGAACGGCCGAGTGGCCGCAAGCCTGACTGGATCAGGGTGAAAGCGCCAAACTCGCCGGTTTATGGTGAAACCAAACGGTTGATGAAGGATCTTAAACTCAACACCGTCTGTGAAGAGGCGGCGTGCCCCAATATCGGCGAGTGCTGGACTCAAAAGCACGCCACGGTGATGATTTTAGGCGATACCTGTACCCGCGCCTGCGCCTTTTGCAATGTGATCACCGGCAAGCCTGGTCCGGTTGATATGCTGGAACCCGAGAATGTCGGCATCATGGCGCTGAAGACGGGTTTGCGGCACATGGTGATTACATCGGTTGACCGGGACGATCTCGATGATGGCGGGGCGGACCAGTTTGCTCAATGCATCGCTAAAGTTCATGAGATGGCGCCGGATACCACGGTCGAAGTGCTGACACCGGATTTTCGGGACAAAGCCGGTGCCCAGGAAATTGTTATTGCGGCTGGGCCCGACGTTTTTAACCACAACCTCGAAACCGTACCGCGGCTCTATCAAAGCATTCGGCCGGGCTCACGCTATTTTCATTCTTTGCGGTTGCTGCAAAAAGCCAAAGAGCTGGACCCGGAAGTTTTTACCAAATCCGGTATTATGGTGGGGCTCGGCGAAACCCGCGAAGAGGTTCTGCAGGTGATGGAGGATTTGCGTTCTGCCAATGTCGATTTTTTGACCATCGGCCAATATCTGCAGCCAACCCTGCGCCACGCGACGATTGACCGCTATGTCACGCCTGAAGAATTCGCCGAATATGAGGCAATCGCTTATGCCAAAGGGTTTCTGAAAGTCTCTTCCTCACCTTTCACGCGTTCGTCCTATCACGCGGATGAAGATTTCGCGGCCTTGCGCAAGGCCAGAAAAAAACATCAACAGACGACGTAAGAATAGACATGCCCACCCACGCCGAAAAACGGCATTTGCCTCACTCGCCCCAGCAGATGTTTGATTTGGTATCTGATGTTGCGCAGTATCCGGAGTTTCTGCCCTGGTGCGTCGGCACCCGCGTTAAAAGTCATGAAAATGACGAGATCGTTGCCGATATGGTGATCGGTTATAAAATGTTTCGCGAAAAATTTACCTCACGAGTCAAATTATCAGCACCAGATCGCATCGACGTCATCTATGAAAACGGCCCCTTCAGATATCTTAACAATCACTGGATATTTCTTGCCGAAGAAGATGGCTCATGTACCGTCGATTTTTATGTCGATTTTGAATTCCACTCAAAGCTGTTACAGAAAATGATCGGCGTGGTGTTCAATGAAGCGGTCAAAATTATGGTACATGCCTTCGAAAAACGTGCGGCTGTGGTTTACAAGCCGGACTGAACAATATTGTTAAAATTAAAAGAAATCGTAGGCCGCTATGTAGCGTGATGGCACGCCAGTGTCGTCAAATAGAGGGAGGTAGACGGCATCGAATCGTCTGTTTTTGACACCAGGAACAAATTTGAGTCTACCTGAAATTCTAATGGCATGAATTTGTGAGATAACAAAGTTCGACACTTCTAAAACCTGTTCCAAAACTTTGCCTTCGTAATAGTCGCGGAATGTTTTACCGGTCGCTTCGACTGAAAAAGCTTTAGCAATTTCAGTTCCCCAATACCGGTTTTTGAAATCATATCCGGAGTCGACAACGTCTTTATACATTATAAAAGGCGCACACTCGATTATATCGGTTAGCTCAATATTTTCATGCTGAGGCCCGATATCGGGCGTCATTTCACAGCGTTCTAACCAATAATTATAAAGTTTTAGAGTTGAGGGGCGTTCGAAAACCGTTGAAGATTCTACAATGCAGCCGTCCAATTCCGGGCCGGTAATTTCGTTCAAGTTAAAAATAATCCCCTATAAAAAATAATAACCGTAATAAAAAAAATCAATTTTTTTGTGTTAAAAATCAAATTTGTAATCAATATTCGATCTTTATTCGAGTTGGTATAGCATCATCTCAATAGCCGCTTTAACTGTGGATAACCGTACTGCATCGCGATCACCTGTAAATAAAAAACGCTCGTTGATAGTTGGTCTGCCGGTGCAGGCGGAAGCTATTTGAACAGTGCCAACTGGCTTATCTGGTGTGCCGCCGCCAGGACCAGCGATACCCGTGACAGCGACGGTCAATTGGACCGGAGCATTTTTTAACGCTCCTTCGCACATAGCTTTCGCAACCGGCTCACTGACGGCGCCATGAACACTGATCTCGTCCATTGGCACACCAAGCATTTCGTTTTTAGCTTCGTTCGAATAAGTGTTGAAACCCCGCTCAAATACATCGGAGGATCCTGAAACCGAGGTCAGACAGCCGGCAATCAATCCACCGGTGCAGGATTCTGCTGTGGCAATTTTTATCCCGGCTTCACGGCATTTGCCAATAAGTTCGGAAGTCAGTTCAGTTAGCTCGTTTGGAAACATCTTAATTAGCCTGCTAAAACGTCAAAATACACGATCTGCCCAAGCCAGAGCAGAACGCCAGCATAAACGCCAGCGATCACATCGTCTAACATGATACCCATACCACCTTTGATTTTTTGATCAGCCCAGGAAATCGGCCAGGGTTTCCAAATATCAAACAGACGAAACAAGGCAAATCCGCAGGCATATAGAATAATATCAGGTGGCACGACGAGAAGCGTGAGCCATTGCCCGGCGACTTCATCAACAACAATTTCTGAAGGATCGTCGCCGCTCATTTCTTTGGCCGCGATAGCCGACGCCCAGACGCCGATAATAAAAACCACGATCGTTGCACCGGCTAAGGCTTCTAAGCCTCCCCATAACACGATGCCGTAGGCGATTGGCAATGCGGCGATAGAGCCCCACGTACCCGGCGCTTTTGGCAATAAGCCGGCGCCAAACCAGATGGCGATAAGATAGGCGATTCGGTTCATTCTCATTCTTACCTGTGTGGCGTCGATGTGAGCTTACTATTAATATTATGATTTCCAGTTGTTCCTACAGGCGCTGAATCAGAAAATCCATAGTAAGTTTTGAATAACCCTTTCAAAATAATAGAATTTTTTAGCAATTTTTTCGGCTCACCAATACTGAGTGTAAAAAATCGTTAAAAATTACGGTTTACAACGTGATAGAGCTTGCATCAAAAACCTCGAGCGGATACGGTCTAAGGGCTCTTGAATTGACAGTTTCTGGCGCTCGGGGGCGGTGAAATCAAAGCAGAAAATGCTTGGGATAACTGGATTAAGGCGTCGAAGAGGGAATCTATGACCGAAACGCAACACGGAAATCTCACCCATAGGTGGGCAAGAGCTGTAATGCGATTTTTTCCGAACCGGGAACTCATGCTCCGGACGGATGGTAAAGTCCGCTTCCTTAAAATTTCCAAAACATTACAAATATCTGTGCTTGGCGTCGTCGTTGGATTTACGGGCTGGGCAATATTTGCTTCATTTAGTTTCTTTGTTCACAATCAAGTCGTCGTCTCGAAGAATAAAGAGATTCTTGACGCGCGCATGGTCTATCGTAGCCTGCTTTCCGAGGTGTCTGAGTATCAGAGCAAGTTTTCGAATTTAACCCAGGAACTGGGCAAAAATCATGGTCTGATGCTTGATCTGGTGGAAAAAAATGCTGCGTTGCAGCAGAATTTGCGTTCGGTAGAAGATAGACTTGAGACTTCCAACACCCGCCACAACAGGATCGTAACTGCGCGCGCGGCGTTGAAAATAAAGCTGTCTGGCATTGAGAATGAGATGAAGCAATTAAATAGCCATAACTTCAATCTCAAAGGTAATCTCAACTCCGTTACAACAGACCTTGAAAGCGCCTTATCACAAAGAAATTTTGCTCGTTCTCAAAGCAAAAAGCTTTCACGGACGGTGGCAAAGTTAGAAAACGATCTTGAAACGCTCCATAAATCGGAAAAAGACATACTGCTAAACCTGACCGAGCGCACCAAAGAAAACATTGATGATATTCGTTATGTGTTAAAGCGTACCGGCTTGAAAGTCGCGCGGCTATTGAAAGCTAACCAAAGCAAGTCAAAGAAGAAATTAGGGCAGGGTGGTCCGTTCATCACACTTACGCCGGATACAGAACCGGCTCTGCGGTTGAAGGCAAGCCTTGGCAATCTCAATTCTCACCTTCAGCAATATGGCGAATTGCAAGCGCTGATGAAACGCCTGCCATTGGCCGCGCCGTTAGATTACTTCAGTATTTCGAGCCATTATGGCAAACGTCGTGACCCAATCAATAAAAGATGGGCGGTCCATTATGGTATGGATTTCGGCGGCTCGAAGCGGACTTCGGTTTATGTAACGGCCCCTGGTACGGTGAGATATGCCGGACGTAAAGGTAAATACGGTAAATTAGTCGAAATTGATCATGGTCTCGGATTTAGAACGAGATACGGTCATTTGCATAAGATTCTTGTTAAACGCGGTCAAAAAGTGGATTATCGCACCAAGATAGGATTGATGGGGAGTACCGGTCGAAGCACTGGGCCTCACCTGCACTATGAAGTCATAGCGCAAGGTAAACACAAAAATCCTTGGCGATTCATTAAGGCCGGTAGATATGTTTACAAAAGGCAGTAAAGAAGACGAGAATAATCTCGTTCCTAAAGTCCCTTCACCACCGTCACTTCTGAGCCCAGATCTTACCATCACAGGTAATCTCCATAGCGATGGTGAAATCCAAATCGATGGCAGAGTCGAAGGCGATATCCAATCGGACGTCTTAATTGTTGGTGAAACCGCCCAGGTAAACGGTGAAATTACTGCTGAAAGTGTGCGTGTTCATGGCCATGTCACTGGTCAGATCAAGGCGACTTCCGTTTCGTTGGCAAAAACGGCGCATGTGCTTGGCGATATCCTGCATGGCAATTTGGCGATCGAGCAGGGTGCTTTCCTCGAGGGTCATTGCCGCCGCATTGAGAGCGACAAAAAGTCAAGTGATGGGCCGATAAATCTGCTGGTTAAGGGCGGGGTGAAGAGTAAAACTGAACACCCACCGAAAAAACCAGTCGCGGAACCAGCCAAAGCCTAATCATATTTTCCGTTTAATACGTCTTTGAAGGTGGTGGCATCGACATTGCCACCAGTGCAAATCACGCCAATAGCTGTTCCTTGAGCCGATATTTTTCCGGCCAAAACGGCTGCCAGAGCAACAGCGCCACCGGGCTCCACGACAATTTTATATTCCTGAAAAGCGGTTTTTATCGCCTTGGCAGTCTCGGCCTGACTTACGACCAATCCGCCAGCCAGCAGTTCCCGGTTAACGGCGAAAGTTAACTCACCCGGCGTTTCCAACAACAAGGCATCACAGAAGGACGGGGTACCCGTTTCTATTTTCACGCGCCTACCCTTGGCCAGAGACAGGGCCGTATCATCATAGCCTTCAGGTTCGACGGCGTAGACTTTGGTTTTGGGAGAACGGGCGCTAAAAGCGATGGCAGAGCCGCCAATCATACCGCCGCCGCTACAGGGGCCGAGCAAATAATCCAAAGTTGCATTGATAGCATAGGTTTGATCATAAAATTCTAAGCCAAGCGTGCCCTGACCGGCCATTATTTCAGGCGCATTGTAGGGTGGCACTAAGGTCGCGCCGGTTTCTTTGATGATTTCCTCGGCAATTGCTACCCGATTGCCGTCTGCCCGGTTATAGAGCACAACCTCCGCACCATCGCTACGCGTGTTGTCGATCTTAATTTGCGGCGCATCTGCCGGCATCACGATGGTCGCCTTGATACCTAATATTTTGGCCGCCGCGGCCACACCCTGGGCATGGTTGCCAGATGAAAAAGCCACAACTCCCTTCGATTTTTCCGCCTCCGAAAGCCCGGATATCATATTAAAGGCGCCGCGGAATTTAAACGAACCCGTTCGTTGCAAACATTCCGCTTTAATCAGCAGGCGGCAACCAAGCTGGTCATTGATCTGTTCGGATTCCAAGACAGGTGTTTGGACGGCATAACCGGACAGGCGCTCTGCCGCCGCTTCAACATCAGTGATAGTAGGGATCGGCAGCAATACTTTGGACTCCTAGCGCCGTAAATCGCCTTCAGGGTTAAAAGCGATTTCCGTTTGATTGAGACGCTGGCGATAGACATGAAGATTTTCGATGACGCGCTGAACATAATTGCGCGTTTCGCGGAACGGAATCATTTCGACCCAATCAATCGCATCTACATTCTTGTCGCGTGGATCGCCATTGCGTTTAATCCAGCGATTAGCCCGCTTAGGCCCGGCATTATACGCCGCTAACGACAGCACATAGGAGCCGTTATATTGTTCAAGAAGTCCGGATAGATAAGCTTGACCAAGACGCAGATTGTAATCTGTGTCGGTCGTTAAATTACGTCTGCGATAGGGCAGTTTGTGCTTTTTGGCGACCCGCTTTGCTGTCGCCGGCATAATTTGCATGAGACCACGCGCGCCGGCATGACTGATTGCTTTAATGTTAAAAGCGCTTTCCTGGCGAATGAGAGCATGGAGGAACGCCACATCTATATTTGATTTACCCGATATCGGCAGGATCGGATAGCCTTCCTCGATGAGGTTAATTCCATCGCGGTAAGCTTGCTTAGCAGTATAGATAGCAAGGTCGGGACGGCCGCTTTGCCGTGCTAATTTAGCAACATTGACCCGCCACGCCGGTGAGGCATCATCTTTATTGAGCGTGCGTATAAAGGGCCGCAAAAGATCAAATAGCTCCGCTTTGCCGAGAACGCGAACGACGCCGACCAATTCATCGGCTTCAAATTCTTTAGTTTCGTTGTTGCCATTTACCGGTGAAGGCGGGAAAACAATCTGTTCTTCAGTCGTTTTTTTAGCCACCGCAAGTTGACCGTAATAGGTCATCGGGTAAGCAGCCGCTTTATCGAACCAGGTTTTGGACAGTTCGGGCTTATCCATTGCTGCGGCCGCGCGGCCCGCCCAATAGGCCCCGCGAGCGCGGCTGATGGGATATTTGGCCGCTTCAAATAAAGCGATAAAATGTTTAAAGGCCGCCTTACTTTCTTTTAAGAACCGCAAAGATATCCAACCGGCCAGCCATTCGCCTTCGACAAACCCCTGGCCTTTTTGCAAACCATGATCTTGCGCCAATTTATAGGCTTCAGAAATGTGGCCGGCGTGCAAGGCCCGGCGGGCAAGCAACGCTTTCTCCCGCCACCAACGCTCGGGATGACTAAGGTCATCCGGCAGATTTTCCAATAGTTTTCTGGCATCAAGATCGCGCCCTTTACGGCGGCGCCACCGTAATCGCTCAAATACCAGGCCTTGGTGATTAATCAGCTTTTTCGGCACTTTAGCGATGGCCCGGTCAACAGCGCCGCGATACCGCCGGAGGGTAATGCGGGCAAAAGCGAGCGCGCGATAATCTTTGTTTACTTTCATCAGCATCCGGCGCACCGGATAAAAGCGGCCCTTCCAGAGCAACCGTTCTAACCGTTCGATATGGTTTTCCCGGGTCAGATAGCGGCGATAGCGTTTATAAAATTGACGTTCCTGGCGGGCCCCGAAATTGCCATGGACCCAGGTATTTTGCAGGACTTTTTCCGCTTCGGGTTTGCGGTTTAGCTTCAAAAGAGCAGCACCCAACCGGATACCGCCATCGGGCGTCATCGGCTCATGGTCTTTGAACCACTCGACAACACGATCCGGGTCCATATTTTCCGTCATCGCCTCTTCGGCGCGTTGACGCAGACGGCGTTGTGACGGCCAATTGGGCCGCTCGGCCATAAACTGCACAATTTCATGAAAGGAGGCGCCGGAATTGGGCTCGGTGTAGCGCTGCCAGGTTAAAGCGCGTCTTAATATCTTGTTCTTGATTTGCTTGGTGCGCTTCTTGACGTCCTGCCATTTATTGCGCTTCACCAGTTTTTGAATACCAGCAGCCGCGTGGATATCTTTTTTGGCGAGAGTGACAGGTTTTGCTGCATCGTTAGCCCACGCCACATCACCGCTGGAAAAACCGGCTAGCAGTAAAATACTTATCCCAATGATGAAGGAATAACGCATCAGTCTCCTCGTACCCCAATCTTCCCTGAAATCATTAATTTATCGTTAGAATGAGTCTAGTGGTAGAAACCGAACCAATCAAGGAACCAAGAAATATCAAAATAAAAATACATCTCATCTTGCCGCCAACAACTGCTAGGGCTATGTTCTGCCACGAATTTTAGGAGAGAGAGTATGTTTAAAGGATCGTTCGTCGCCCTCATCACACCGTTCAAAGACGGTCAGGTCGACGAGGAAGCTTTCCGTAATTTTGTCGAATGGCAGATTACCGAGGGAACGAATGGCTTGGTACCGGTAGGCACAACCGGCGAATCGCCGACCCTCAACCATGAAGAACATATGCGGGTGGTTGAAATTTGCATCGAAGTGGCAGCGGGCCGGGTGCCGGTGATCGCTGGAGCCGGCTCTAACTCGACCGAAGAAGCGATCATGCTCTCCAAACACGCGAAGTCTGCCGGCGCGGATGCTGCCTTGGTGGTTACCCCTTATTACAACAAACCGACCCAAGAGGGGTTGTATCGCCACTATGATGCCATTCAGTCACAGGCCGACATTCCTGTTATCATTTACAACATACCGGCGCGCAGCATCGTCGATATGAGTGTTGCGACAATGGCGCGGCTGGCTGAATTGCCGAATATAGCTGGTGTCAAAGACGCAACCAGCGACCTTAACCGGCCGATTTTAACCGCGGCGGCGTGCGGCAAGGACTTTGTTCAGCTTTCTGGCGAAGATGGCACGGCCATTCCGTTTAACGCCGGGGGCGGGCATGGCTGCATTTCGGTGACCGGCAATATTGCGCCAAAATTATGTGCGGAAATGCAGGCTGCTTGGCTTGACGGTAACGTTGCACGCGCGATGGAATTGCAAGACCTCTTAATGCCGGTTCATTCGGCGATGTTCTGCGAAACCAGTCCGGGACCGGTGAAATATGCGGCTGAATTGCTCGGTCTTGCTGCAGCCGATGCGCGCCTGCCGATTTGCGAAATTGCTGATAGCAGCAAAGAAACCGTCAAAAACGCCCTCAAAGGCGCCGGCATTCTGTCTTAATCTTTAATGCGATGGCAAAAAAGAAAAAATCCAGCGAGAATATAGCGGCGCGGAACCGTAAGGCACGCCACAACTATTTTATCGAGGATAATGTCGAGGCCGGCATTGCCCTGCAAGGCACCGAGATTAAATCTATCCGTGCCGGCCGTGCCAGTATCGAAGAGGCTTATGCGTCGGAAGAGGGCGGCGAGCTATTTCTGATCAATGCCTATATCCCTGAATATCAGGCCGGTGGGCGCGATCAGCATGAAACCAGACGGCCCCGCAAGCTGCTGCTGCACAAAAAAGAGCTGGCGAAAATGTTCAATGCGGTCAACCGGGAAGGCATGACCATCGTCCCATTGTCGCTCTATTTCAATAAGCGCGGCATGCTCAAAGTCGATCTCGGCATGGCCAAAGGCAAACGCCAATACGATAAACGCCAGACCGATAAAGCCCGGGACTGGAAACGCGACCAAGCCCGCATCATGAAGGGTAGGAATGGTTGAGGAATTATTTTTGGGGACATTTTTTTGGCACGTTTTATCTGCTGCCAAACTCTCGACCAAGGTGATGGTTGGAGAAAAGCCTACGAAATTATGCTTGGGGACATTTTTTTGGCACGATCCAGCGGTGCCTGAGGCGGTGACCAAAGTGTCCCCTCCAGGTAGCCTTATCATCAGTAGATTTTGCGGGTCGGAACATCGATATCTGGTTTGATGATACATCGTGCTGATACACCTAAATCTTGATAAATATTACCAAGTTGGAAGCAAGTTAAGTACCATGTCCCGAGATTGCGAGATTGCTGCCAAGGCCATAAGACCATGTCTGTAGATAACCCACTCCTAATGCAATTCACTTATGTCGAATGGATTGTCGTTTTCACTGAGCAAATTCAATAATCCATTAGCTCCACTATTTTGTGAAGGTGCATCAAGTCTCAGCCTAAAATTTTGCCGCCATTTGCCTGACTCTACCTCAATAGAAACCAAGTTTTCTGAGCCTTGTACTACATGCCCGTAATGATTTGGCTTGTCACCCCATCCACTATAGTATTGTCCCCACTTTTGGGGAACGACCGCCAAACAAATATCGCGCTGTTCGCCGGCAGACAATGAGATATTCTTTTCAACAACCCAAGTTATTTGCTCCTTGGGCTTTCCATTTGTCAAAAGGGCAAAAACTTGAACTAGAATTGTCACGTTCTCGACAGATTTAACAAATCGAAGCCGAGCCTTCGCACCAATATATCCTGCTTCATCTATTATAATACGAGGGGTCCACATCTGTTCAATTTCAAAAATTCGACGATGGTGTTCGATTTTCTGGCGAAGCCATGAATTTTTATTTACCCAGTCCGCCAACAATTGACCAACAAAAAAGGAGGCTAAAATCAAAGTGAGCCACCCCCAGGGTATTTTCGTCCACCAAACACCTACCAGAACACTAAAATGTTGCTCAGCCATCCAAGCAATTAAGCTGATCAATGGTCCGCTTCCTGAAAGAGGGTAGCGAACGATTGGTTTAGCGTTTTTTCTCATGTCACCACGTTCCTGCCTTCACCTTAGTTAGAGGTCATTTATATTGTTTTTACCTAGTTGCTCAAAATTACAAATAATCTTGTTAGAATATATGTATCAGGCTGATATAGGCTGAATAAAATGAATAGATTGTCCGGAAGGAACAACTAATTATTCTCCGGGGACACAATACCCAATTTAATTCTAACTCGATAATAATACCCGAGAGCCGAATATGTTGGCACGATGTTTCAACAAACCAGATACCGAAGTTCCAGGCCTCAAAAACCATCAATGATAAGGCTGCCCAAAGGGGACACTTTGGTCACCGTCTCAGGGACCGATAGATCAAGCCAAAAAAATGTCCCCAAAAAACACCAAAATTAATCCGCCAGATCAATAATCTCCGTCACCGGCAGCACACCGATATCATTGAGCTTGAGATTGCGCGGATCAGTGAGGTCGATCAAATTCGATACCCGGCCAAAAGTGGAGGGCACAAGGACTTCCTGCCCATCGGCACTTTTCCGGCGAATGCCATAGGTTATTTTTTCCCGGTCATCACCGGCCATTGTCGCGATCAAATTCTTGGTTACCCAGATCGAGCTGTCACGGGCGAAATCACTCAAGCGGGCGGCCCGGTTAATGGTGTCGCCAAGGACCGTAAACTCAAGGTGAGTAGGGGTTTGATAGGCGCCAAACCATTCTTGCCCCTCATCCAGGCCAGTATTTAATCTCAGCTCATTAGCCCAATTTTTCTTACTCCGCCACTCATGACTGATCGCCTTCATTGCCTCTTTCATCTGATAGGAACACTGAATGGCGTTAAAGATGTAATTGCAGTCCGGCTGCGGAAAGAAATAGTAGACCATGCCATCGCCAACGTGTTTGCCGTGGGTGGCGTAGAACTGACGGAAGATCGGCTCCATCGTGCCCCACACTTGATTGATCAGCTCAAAATATTCTTCCGGCGGCAGCTCGGCGCAAATTTTGACCGAATCCTGAAGGTCGGCGACCAGCACCGCCAGCGGCGTCATATAGGGTTTACGGCTTTTCAGCAGATCACGAATAACCAGATCGCGCCGCGATAATAAGGTGATGATCGATTGATCTTCCAACCCAACCGGGACATAGGTAAAGAAAATGCCTTCGCGGAAGAAACTGGCATAGAGCCGGTAGAGACGATGTTCCTCGCCACGGGGCGCAAAGTTAATTTCAGTATCGCGCAGCGCCCGGCTTTCGATCGGCTCGACTTCCTCGTACAGACCGGAGAGTTCTTCAAACTCGGCCGTATCCAATTGGGGATTAGCCATTAAAAGCGCCGATTTTGACAATCTTGTCTTGGCGATGGAGAGGTGAAATTTTAGAATTTCATCGCGGCTTTCGGCAACGGCTACCTGGTCACCTTCAAAAAGCAGACGAAAAATGTTGCGGTCGACAATATCACTCGAGAGACCGCCATATTGGCTGAAGATTTCTGTTTCCGCATCGATGTTGGACCATTCGATCTCAAATTTATTGTTAACCAGATAGGCCGGCTGTTCGAGCTTATCGATGGTTAATTGGAGACCGCTGTCCTTCACGGTAGTAGAGGAGGGCGGTTCGGGTAAGTTTGCGCTGGCGGTTGCCTTTTTACTTGGGGGAATTTCGCGATTACCCTTGGTCAATACCGCGACGATATCGGCCATGCGCATGCCGCGCTTTTTCATTTCGTCTATTTCACGGAGACGGTCGAGTGACTCAGCCGGGAAATAACCCAAACGTCTTGCTTTATCATCTGCGGAGTCGGGGTTTTTAACCACCGGTTTCGGGATCAATCCCATGCCGATATAGTTATTAAGTGTCGCCCGCGACACCCCGGCTTTTTCTAATAATTCCTTACTGCTTAACATTCCTTTCTGGCCCCCCAAACGTGTGTACAATAGTCCAATTGTCATAAAGAATTCTTCTCTATCAAGCATTTATACTGTCTATATACGTATTTGTACATATAAAAATGGACAGTCTAAAAATATCACTAATTTAGACAGTTTAAATGACCAGAAAACTGGGAAAAATTGATTATTTTAATTAATACGAGCATAGACATATTATTCTTTCTTTTATATGTTGAAATGAGCAATTCCCATTTTATTTTCTCCAAGTCTGCTACTAAGTTATTGTCGCGACAGTAATTGGGATCAAAGAATTGGTGGCAGCATGCGGTTAATTTTTACTCTTCTGGTTTTGTGTTCGGTATCGGTCCAATCAGCCAATGCCAAAACGCTTAAAATCTCAGCCCCGGTATTTCCCGAATCCGCGGCAATTTTCCGCCTGTTGAAAGAAGTTTACCGGCAGGTTGGGCACGATATTGAGCTCGTTGTCCGGCCTGCCAAACGAAGCCTGATAGAGGTCAACAACGGAACGTCTGATGCCGAGATGGCTCGTGTCACGGGAGCTGAAACCGAGTATCCAAATCTCGTTCGTGTCAAAGAACCAATATTTGCACTCAGTTTTTCTGCCATCGTCAATTCGAAATCAAAACATTGGTTGAGCTCGTGGGAGGAAATAGCGAAACATCGCATCGGTTACCCACGCGGCTACAGGTTGTTGGATGTCAGAACCAAAAATATGAACGCGTTGACGGCAAAAGACCCTGTTACGATCGCAAAAATGGTGAAGGCTGGGCGGATTAATGTTGGGATAATAGTCACATCAGATGCAAACCGGTTTGTGTCGGAAGTTGGCAAGATTGCGGTTTTGCGGCCGCCAATTGAGGTCGTAACACTCTATCACTTTCTCAATGTTAAACACCGGCGCCTTATTCCGGCAATGGAGAAAATTCTTATCAAGCTAAACGATAGCGGCCGGACCAAAGAAATCATTTACGGGCCAAATTAACGCGGTATTAAAACAACGGCCCTTTGTTCACCATACCGCCGTCGACAGTTACAATCGTGCCACTGGTATAGGCGGATAAGGGAGAGGCCAAGAAAACGGCCATGGTGGCGATTTCTGCGGGTGTGGCCACCCGGTTAAAGGCAAAGGGTTCATAGAACTCCTGATAGCGGCTTTCATCGCCCCATTTGTCGAGGGCGGCCTTTTTCATCATTGAGACTAATTTATCAGTTGAAACCGGCCCGGGGTTAAGGCCGACGACGCGGATGCCGTCAATGTGGCTATCGCCGCCAAGGGCCCGGGTAAAGGCCATGAGGGCGGCATTACCGGTACTGCCGGCGATGTAATCGGATACCGGCTTTTCACCGCCGGTGCCGATAATATTGATGATCACACCATCGCCCCGGGCTTTCATGAAGCCATAATAGTCGCGGCTGAGATTGATATAGCCGAAGACTTTCAAATCCCAGACCTCGCGCCATTGCGCTTCATCGATTTCATGGATTTTTCCTTTGGGAATGGCGCCCGCATTATTGACCAAGATATCAGCCTCTGCGGTTTGCCGGGCCAGCTCTTTTTGGTCAGCGCTCTGACTGAGATCCAGGGGATAGATATCAACCTTGACGCCATGCTCTTGTTGGCAAGTTGATTTTACTTCCGCCAGCCTGTCCTCGCTCCGCGCCGACAACGCGAGATCAATACCTTCCTCGGCGAACTGGTAGGCGATAGCCCGGCCGATACCCTCCGATGCCCCGGTGATAACGGCTTTTTTACCGCGCAAATTTAATTCTAATGCCATCCGGGTTGCTCCATAACGAATTTAGTGTTTTTCGAACTGGGTTTTGCCAAATAATACTTCCCGTTCTTCGGCCGTAAAGTTACCGGAAGAGCGTTCGTTTGCCAGGACCTCATTGCCGCGAATGACGGCCGGGCGCTCATGAATAACCTCAATCCAGCGTTTTACGTTAGGATATTCAGTAATGTCGACGTCGCGGCGTTCGAAGCCCTGGGCCCAGGGGTGGGTCGCTATATCAGCAATCGTATAACCGTCACCAGCGAGATACTCAGCTTCACCAAGCCGTTTATCCATGACCCCATAAAGACGCTTACATTCATTGTGATAGCGATCTATCGCATAGGGAATTTTATCAACGGCATAATGGGAAAAATGATTGGATTGGCCAAACATTGGACCGACCCCGCCCATTTGGAACATTAGCCACTGTAAGGTCTCATATTTAGCGCGTGGCTCTTCGGGCAGAAACCGGCCGGTTTTATCAGCAAGATAGATAAGAATTGCGCCGGATTCGAAAAGCCCAATCGGTTTACCATCCGGCCCATCATGATCAAGAATTGCGGGAATTCGGTGATTTGGCGAAAGCTTCATAAAATCGGGTTTAAATTGATCGCCTTTACCAATATTAACCGCATGGACCATATAGTCGAGACCGGTTTCTTCCAGCATGATATGGATTTTTCGGCCGTTTGGCGTTGGCCACGAATAAACATCAATCATATTTTTTCCTATAGTTTTAAAACGTTAATGCGATCTATTCGCAAAAATTTCTTGTCCCGCTGATAAATTGCACTATCTATACACATAATAGCTGCGACGCCTTAATTGGGCCTGAGTGTATCGAGAGATATCGCAAGTCGACAGTCAAATTTTTTTTAATCGCAAACGAAAAATTGGTGAAATATGTCCGAATCTCTAATCCATCTCGTTTTTGGTGGCGTGGTATCAGATCCCGCTGGAACGGACTTTGTCGATATTGACAACATAGACTGTGTTGGCATGTATCCAAGCTACGCGACAGCGCTTGCGGCCTGGAAAGGCGCCAGTCATAGCAAAGTCGATGATGCCCATTATAAATACGTCATCGTGCATCTCCACAAAATGTTGGAACCAGTGCTGGAAGACGAAGCTTAAAAACGCGGGCTGGCTTTTTCCAGTTCAGCGCGTAATTCCGCATAACTGTTGACTGACGGGAATTGTGGAAACTCTTCGATAACATGGCCAGGGGCTTTAAAAAGGATACCTTGATCCGCTTCGTTGAGCATTGAGGTATCATTATAAGAATCACCGGCAGCAAAGACGGTAAAGTTTAAATCATGCAATGATTTTACCGCTTCGCGTTTATGATCTTTTATCCGTAAATGATAATTTACGATCTTGCCTTCGGCATTCGTCTCTAGGCGATGACAAAACAGCGTTGGCCAATCGAGCTTGCGCATAAATGATTCGCCAAATTCATAAAAGGTGTCGGACAGAATAACGACCTGAAAATGCGCGCGCAGCCAGGCCATAAATTCAGGCGCACCCTCAAGCGGATCGAGACTATCGATCACCTCCTGAATGATCGGCAGGCCGAGCCCGTTCTCATCCATGATGCGCAGGCGTTGCTGCATCAGCTCATCATAATCCGGGATATCCCGTGTCGTATCGCGCAACGCGTCAATACCCGTTTTTTCCGCAACGCCGATCCAAATTTCAGGGATAAGGACGCCTTCGAGATCAAGGCAAACAATTTCCACAAAGAGACTCCGTTAATATTCTAAACTTTAATTGATGTGGCATATAACACATGAATTGGTAAGGAAAAACATATAGTCGGCGAGTTATTGTCTCAAGTGTGCCTGAATTTTGTCAAAGACGTCATGAAACATTTGTTCAGTGAGACGCCCGGTGTTCGTATTGTAGCGCGAGCAGTGATAACTATTGGCCAGTACGACCTCATCCAATTCATGGAAAACGTTGTGGCCAAATTTATAAAGCGCTTTGCGTTTTTCCAGTACGGTCAAAATTGCGCCATGCGCCAAGCCGCCGAGCGCCAGCACAACTTTCAAATTCGGCATGGTTTGAATTTCGCTGATCAGGAAGGGCGCACAGTTTTTCACTTCAGCGCCGATTGGTTTATTCTCCGGCGGCAGGCAACGGACGGCATTGGTGATCCGGCAATTATTGAGCTTAAGCCCATCTTCGGGATCAGCTTTGTATTCACCCTCCGCCAAATCGTATTTCAATAATGTGTCGTACAGCAGATCACCCGCATAGTCGCCGGTGAAGGGACGTCCGGTACGGTTAGCTCCTTTAAGACCGGGAGCTAAACCAACTATCAGAATCTCACCATTGATGTCGCCAAAGGAATCAACCGGCGCATTATGCCAGGCCGGATATTTTTCTCTATTTTCGAGCAGAAAAGCGCGGAGACGAGGACACTCGGCACAATCACGATCTGGTCGAGCCGGTAAATTAGAAGTCACAACCAATTATATTCTGAAATAGTCTTAAGCGTTGCCGAAATATTCGTCATCATCGCGTAACGGCATCAGATCATCATCGTCGTCGTCATCGATATCTTCGTTGTCGTGATGCGGCTGTGGATGATCAGATTGTCCGGCTTTGCGGGCTATCTCTTCCTGCAAATCTTGCAATTCAATAAAGTAATCAGACTGGCGGCGTAATTCATCGGCAACCATCGGCGGTTTAGACTTCACCGTACTGATGACGGTGACACGCTTGCCTTGGCGTTGGGCGGCCTCAACCAAACGGCGGAAATCACCATCACCAGAGAACAATACAATATGATCCAGATGATCAAGCATCTCCATGACGTCGATCGCCAATTCGATATCCATATTGCCTTTGATTTTACGGCGCCCGGTAGGATCGGTGAACTCTTTGGTCGGTTTGGTCACCATTGTGTAACCATTGTAATCGAGCCAATCGACGAGCGGTCGGATCGGCGAGAATTCCTGATCTTCAACCAATGCGGTATAATAGAACGCGCGAACCATGATTGCCTGCTCTTCAAATACTTCGAGCATGCGTTTGTAATCTATATCAAAACCTAAAGCGCGGGCCGCGGCATACAAATTTGAGCCATCAATAAATAGTGCTATTCTTTCGTTTGAATGAAAATTCATAATAAAATTCCTTGGTCCTAGAATAAACATTTTTGAATAAAATAATTCGAAATTAAGTATGTATTTCTAGTAACAGTGATTTATTCACCTTGGTAACTATACTATCTTACACTATGCACAATAAGTATTGTGAAATACCCTAGAAATCACACGTATTCGTGTATAAATATTTTCATTGATCAATAATCCCGGAAATAGTTAATTTCATGATATTTATCGGCATTGGGTCAAACCTTTCATCAGATATCTACGGTCTGCCTATTTCGGTCTGTGAGGCGGCAGTCGATATAATCAGCCGAAATCGTGTTGATATTTTAGCTCGATCAAGTTGGTATGAAACAGCGCCGATACCAGCATCGGCACAACCTAATTTCGTTAACGGGGTTATTGCCGTTGAAACAAAATTGGATAGTTCGCAACTTCTCAATGTTTTGTTAGCCATAGAAATCGACATGGGACGGCAAAGATCAGTGCCCAATGCAGCGCGAATTATTGATCTTGATCTGTTGAGTTTTAATACTGAGACAATTGAAAGCGAGCATCTGACCCTGCCTCACCCGCGGCTTGCAGAGCGAGCGTTTGTCGTCCAGCCAATCGCTGAAATTGCGCCAGATTGGCGGCATCCTTTTTCCGGTCAGGTAATTACTGAAATTCTAGCCACGCTTACCGACCAGGATATTACCCGCATTTCAGCCTGAATTGCGTCGTTAATTGCTTGCGTTTTCTAAATTCCAGCTTATATATGCCGGACCTCACATCAAAATACGCGTTTCATCGGACCGGCGCCTTCCATTTTGACGCCGCCGGAACGTCAAGGAGAACCATAATGGCTCGTGTTACCGTCGAAGATTGCATTGAAAAAATCGACAATCGCTTTGAACTCGTCATGTTGGCGGCGCAGCGCGCCCGCACATTGTCTTCCGGTGCCGAACTGACCGTAGAACGCGATAATGATAAAAATCCGGTAATCGCCTTACGTGAAATCGCCGAAGAAACCCTTGATCTTGAAGAGATCGAAGAAAGTCTGGTCAAAGGTTTGCAAAAATATGTTGAGCCCGATGAGCCGGACGAAGAAGAAATGGATCTGTTGTCGGCAGGTGATGAATTTTCTGAAAATTACACGCCGAATATTGCCGCCACCGGCGAAGCTCCAGCTGAAAAAGCGCCAAGCTTTGATGATAATGTGAGCGATAAGGAACTCGGCGAAGATCTCTAAATTTCTTGAAAGTCAGCGTATTTCCCGGGCTTTTATTAATAATTATTGATTTCTATACAATTTCACGTTTGGTTTAAGCGTGCGAAGTTAATACATCCTGTATTCACCATTGCGCCTAGTTATGACGAGTTTTCTGTAATTGGGTGGCAAATTTCTCAGATCGGCGAATGTCTGCTTTCGGGGGTAAAGCAGACATAAATTATTGCTAGGTCAATGTCTG
>CEQE01069087.1_pt1 | contig 20200 bp, 13 predicted proteins | sample 356201 | NCBI WGS metagenome assembly CEQE01 (sample SAMEA2619970, study PRJEB7988) | marine metagenome | biome: marine biome (ENVO:00000447); feature: mesopelagic zone (ENVO:00000213) & marine oxygen minimum zone (ENVO:01000065); material: "saline water (ENVO:00002010), including plankton...
AGGCAAAGCGAGGACGGCGTAGGACGGCAAACCGAGCGATCGCCAGACGCCCAGTGGGTCGATGCCGCAGTGTCTAGCCAAGTACAGCGCGATCACGGTCCCGTGCGAGACGACCACGGTGTTGGAGTTCGGCTGCGAGTCGATGATCGTCAACAGCGCCCGCTCGAACCGAGTGAGCGCTTGATTCGCCGTCTCGGCGCCGTACACCAGATCGTCCGGCGCCTCGAACAACCGAGCTATCGCATCGTCGAAATCGGAGGGATCACGGAAGAATGGGACATCGTCCCGATGGTGCTCTTCCAGTCCCTCCCGGACCGACAGTGGCACGTCCAAACGCTGTGCAACGATCTTCGCGGTTTCCGTCGCCTTGGGTTCGACGCTGGCGTGGATGGCGACTGGGTCGAACTGCGAAATCCGGTCGGCCAGCGTGGTGCATCGCCTGCGTCCTTCGTGTGACAGTTCCCAGCGGCTCGGCGGCAAGTCCGGGTCCACGATGGGGAGCGAGTGCTTTACGAGGGTGAGTGTGCGGCCGTTGGCAGGCGACAAGTCAGCTAACTTCCAGTGCCTCGGCCACGATGAGTTCGGTGATCTCATCGTCGGACAGCTTGAGCCATTTCTTGAGAATCAGCTCGTTATGTTCGCCCACCAAGGCGTGAGGCATTCGCAGCTTTCCCGGCGTCTTGGACAGCAGGAACTGGAGACCGTCGTATGGCATCGGGCCGCACTCGGTATGGTCGAGCCACTGGAAGAAATCCCTGTGTTTGAGTTGAGGATCGTCCCAAAGGTCGGACTGATTCTGGACGGCTCCGGCAGGCACGCCGGCCCCCTGAAGGACGCGCATAACCTCGTGCGCCTCGTATCCTGATGTCCAATGTCCGATAATCTCGTCCAACGTTTCTGAGTTCGCCTGGCGAGAATCTATTGTCGAAAAGCGTTCGTCATGCGCCAGTTCAGGGCTGCCCATAACTTTGCACAGGGCCTCCCATTCCTCGTCCGATGTCACGGCGATGGCGCACCAGGACTCATCAAGTCCGGTCATCGAACGGGACTCGTCTTTGCACCTGTAAACTCCATGAGGAGCGTAGGAGTCATCGGCGTTGCCCGTGTGCCGTGATATCCTGCCATTGGCCACGTAGTCAGCGATAGCGGGAGTCAGATACTGTATCGCCGCCTCGTATTGCGCGAGGTCCAGGTGTTGCCCTTTGCCTGTGCGACGCTTGTAATCGAGGGCGGCTATGATAGCGGCCACTGCGTTGGGCGGGTTGACGAAGTCAGAGTATGCCCCGTAAGGTCCGGTGGGGTCTCTGTCGGGCCATCCTGCTATGGTGTAGAAGCCTGCCAGCGCAGCGCCCAAACCACCGTAACCTGCATACAGCGCCCGAGGCCCTGTCTGGCCTTGAAGACAGGTGCTGAAATAGACGATGTCGGGTTTGATCTCTCGAACGCTCTCGTAGTCGAGTCCCCAGTTACGCATAGCCCTGGGGGTAAAGGACTCGGATATGACGTCGGGTTGCCACTCGGCGATAATCCGCCTGATCAATTCCCGAGACTCCGGCCTGGCAAGGTTCAGTCCGAGGCCGTGCTTGCTGGTGTTGTAGCTGGCCGGGAACTGGCTGCGGTTGAATCCGGGTTCGCCGTCCTTAAACGGCGGCGTCGTTCGAAGCACGTCGGGGCGAGTCACCGACTCCACGTGGATAACATCTGCTCCGTTGTCGGCCAGATACTTTATGGTGATCGGCCCGACGCCCACCCACGTGAGGTCGAGAACTTTCAGACCTTCGAACGCCATCGCCTTGGATGATGCAGCCTGGGCGACGGCTTTCGCTGGTTTGGCGCTGCCGAACACTTCGTCGTTATGCTCGCCGATGGCGGGCGCAGGTCGTTTTTGGACAATCGGGGTTTCACTGAGTTTGATGTACGCTCCCGGATAGGTCAGAGAGCGGCCCAACGACGGATGATGGACCTGAGTCCAGAAGTCGCGAGCCTCCAACTGAGGGTCTTCCAGGATGTCCCTGACGTTGTTGCACGGCGCGACCAATATCCGGTCGGAGAATGCTCGTTCAAAAAGTTCCGCCTTGGTCTTGGACAGGAAGAACCGAGAAAAATTCTCTTCGACGGCCTTAATGTCCCTGACTCCCTCCTCGCCCTGGGCCTCCAAGACGCTTAAGTCCCAGGCCATCCAATCACGCTCCTGCATGAACGCCGGGGCCATGTCTTCTTCAGACATCCAGCGCACCAGCGCAGTCAGAGAGGCTCCGCCCAGGACGCCACCCACAAGCAGGGAGTTGATGTGCCCGTTTTTGCAGGGGTAAACTGTTCTGATCCCAAATGAACCCAGATTAAGATACGGCCCCCCTCTCTTCTTGTTGACCTTGTGCAGAGGCGGAAATGGAGTGGCGTTCATCAGAGTCCAGATGACGGCAGTCTGCATGGACACATCCACATGCTGTCCCTCGCCGGTGGTTTGGCTATGCCAGAGAGCGGCCATCGAACCTGCCGCGCCTTGCGCTCCAGCGTGCAGTTCGGCTTGAGGGACACTTATCCTCACCGGAGGCCGGTCTTCGTCTCCTGCCATCCACTGCATCCCGCCCATCGACCATCCTACGATATCAGTGGCCTTGTAGTGGGCATACGGTCCGGTTTGTCCGAATGGGGTGATGGATGTGACCACGATCGCAGGGTTGATATTGCTCAGGTCATCGTAGCCCAGGCCGAGGCCATCCAGATAACCGGGCTCAAACGATTCCAACACGATGTCCGAGGCGACGGCCAGTTCCCTGAAGCGGTTCCGGCCTTCGGTGCTCTCCAAGTCGAGCGTCACGCCACGCTTGTTGAGACAGTAGGAGTACCAGAACAGACTGTGCTCTCGATCTACTTTGTCCTGAAAGAACGGGCCGATCAGCCGGGTAGGGCTCCCCTCGGGAGGTTCGACCTTGATCACATCCGCGCCTAAGTCGGCGAGGACCCTGCCGCACCAGTTGGACCCGCCTTCGGTCAGGTCCAAGACCTTATATGGTGTGAGCGCCGCGTTTGTTTCGTCCCGGTGATTCATGGTTGCCCCCATCCTCAGCCAACTCTGCCGTCCGCTGCCATGCCTATGTACGTTGCCGGGTTGAACCGACAGGTCGAAGCGATATGTCTTCGGAACCTGTCACGGAGTGTCGTTCTTTCCGTTTGTGGTGAGCGCCGGCACATCGGCACTCACCACAAACGGACAAAGCTGCTTTTGGACCAAACTTTCGTTGGCGCCAGAATAACCTAGAACGGTGATTGTTCCTGTTGTGTGCCGAACGCGTCTCGGAACACGTCCGCGATCTCCCCAAGGGTGGCGTACGCTTCGACACAGTCGATTATCGCCGGCACGGTGTTCTCGGTTCCGGCGGTGACCCGGGCCAGCCGTTCGAGGGTTGACGCGACTCGGGCGTCGTCGCGGTCTTGCTTGACCTTGGCGAGACGGGCGAGTTGGCGTTCCGTCTGGGATCGGTCGATGGTTTGAAGCTGCTCGATGGGCGGAGTTTCGGTCTGGAAGCGGTTGACGCCGACGACGATGCGTTCCTCGGACTCGACAGAGCGCTGGTACTTGAACGCACTCTCGTGGATTTCGTTGATCTGGAAGCCGTTGTCCAACGCGGCCATGGCTCCGCCCATGTCGTCGATGCGTTTGATGTACTCGAAAGCCGTCTGTTCGAGTCTGTCGGTAAGCGATTCCACGTAGTACGAACCGGCCAAGGGGTCGACCGTGTCGCTGACGCCCGATTCGTGGGCGAGCACTTGCTGCGTGCGCAGCGAAAGCTGGACCGACTCCTCGGTGGGCAGCGCAAGGGCTTCGTCACGTGAGTTTACGTGCAACGACTGGGTGCCGCCGAGGACCGCTGACAGCGCCTGAAGCGTCGTCCGGACAACGTTGTTCTCCGATTGTTGGGCGGTCAACGTCACGCCTGCCGTCTGGGTATGGAACCGACACATCCACGAACGAGGGTTCTTCGCCCCGAAACGGTCGCGCATGATCTTGGCCCACATCCTACGAGCCGCGCGGAACTTGGCGATCTCCTCGAACAGGTTGCTTTGGGCTACGAAGAAGAACGACAGCCTGCCGCCAAAGGTATCGATGTCCATGCCCGTGTCGAGCGCCGCCTGAACGTACGCGATTGCATTGGCGAACGTGAAGGCGAGCTCCTGAACGGCCGTCGCTCCGGCTTCGGCCATGTGATAACCGCTGATGCTGATCGTGTTCCAGCGCGGGACCTCCTCCGCGCAGAACGAGAACGTGTCGGTGACCAACCGCATCGAGGGCTGGGGAGGGTAGATGTACGTGCTCCGGGCGATGTACTCTTTGAGAATGTCGTTCTGGACGGTGCCGTTCAGTTTGTCGAGCGACACTCCCTGTTTGCGAGCCAGAGCCACATACATCGCGAGAAGGATGGAGGCAGTGGAGTTGATGGTCATCGAGGTGCTGACCTGGTCCAGGGGGATGCCTTCGAACAGCACTTCCAAGTCGGCCAGGCTGCTGATGGGGACTCCGGTGCGACCGACCTCGCCGCGGGCCAGGGGATGATCGGAGTCGTATCCGGTTTGCGTCGGAAGGTCGAAGGCGATGCTCAGGCCCTCTTGCCCTTGACTAAGCAGGTAGCGGTATCGACGGTTCGACTCCTCGGGCGAAGCAAGCCCGGCATACTGGCGCATCGTCCAGTACCTGCCTCTGTACATGTTGGGCTGAATGCCGCGAGTGTACGGGAATTCACCCGGGTATTCGCGGTCGTCGGCGTCGGCTGCGCCGGATCGATCTTCCGGAGAGTAGGTCGTGTCGATATCGAGGCCGGACGCGGTTTCGAAGCGCTCGCGCCGTTCGCCGAACCGATTCTTCACCGGACCGAGCGTGTTCTCTTCCCATTCTGATTTGTTTGTGCTTGGCACGGCGAGTTCTCCTGACTGGGACGTTGGGGTTTCGTCGAGGTTGGTCCGAGTGTATGTTTTGGCCGCGTGGGTGTCAATTTGCCAGCGCATCGAATACGGCGGTTAGCGCGTGGTCGTACGAGGGACCGTTTATCGGCACACCATGGGATTTTCCGACCCACGCGGTCTTGTACCCTCCGAACACCGCGTGTCCTGCCCGGAGCCACCAGCAATCCACATCCCGGAACCCCGCCTCGCCGAGCCAAGCGAGTTGTTCGCCGATTGTTGCTGGCATGTCCACGGGGTCGGGGTGGCGGAACAAATTCCACTCTTCCCGTTCCAATTGCTCGACCAGGTTGCGTGATCCCGTTGAGGAGAGAGACTGCGCCTTGGCGATTCTATCGTAGAGGTCCGCGTGCAAGCCCCAGGTCTGCGGTCTGAACCCGGCGATGACGTCGGCGATCAACAGCGCTCCCGTCTGATGCAGGCGGTCGAAGACGGACCGGAACAACCGGCGCTTGCCCTCATCTGGGAGGTGGTGGACTGCCAGCGTGGAGATGACACAACCGGCGCCTTCGATCCGAACATACCAGTCATCGGCGGCCAGATCGAACGACGCCACTTCCGCCCTGGATCCAAAACCGACTAGACGCTGCCGCGCAGCCCGGAGCATACTGGAAGAGCCGTCCATCGCAAGCAATGTTGCTCGTGGGTACAGCTCCATCAAAGCCCGAGCCAGACTGCCGCCGCCGCACGCCAACTCAACTATCCGGAAGCTTTCGTCGACGCCGAATGGGATTTGCGTAATCAAGGTGGCAAGCTGCTCTTCGCGGCACGGGACCGCGACCAGCGCGAGCTGCTCGTAGAGGGTTGAATCTTCTTCGGACCAGCCGGGCCGGTCTTGACTCATCGGGCAGTGCCCGGACGTAGCCTGACGACCAGCACGGGCGGTATCTGGTTGAAATTGTCCCAGTCCAGAGTGCCGTTCGGAGCAGTGTCGCTGCCGAACACCGGCTCCTCGATCCCATCCAACGTGAAGCCGTCGCGGAAGAAGACGTTAAGCAACCCGCTGATCGGCCGGTGGAAGTAATGTTGGGGTTCGGGCTGGCCCAGCATGGCTAGCCCTTTGTACGCGACGGACTGGATGTACTTGGAGATCTTGACGGAGTAGGTGTCGATGATCAGGCCGTCCTCGGTCTCGGTTCGATCTACCGTCCTCACGAGGTCTTTGGGCGAGTTGAACACAGGGTGCATTACGGAGAAGACGAAGCGGCCACCGGGCTTCAGCAACCGGCGCACAGCGGAGCTCAAGGGCTCGATGCTGGCCATGTCCATGATCGCCATGGTGCAGCAGATCGCGTCGTAAGCTCCCTCGCCAACCTTCAGCATTGCGTTCTCATCGGTGGCGTCGGCAACAGCGAAACGGACTCGATCGCCGTAGTCCTGACTTCGGGAGACGGCATTTTCGATCATGCGCTCTGCGATATCGACTCCGACGACACGCGCGCCGCGGTCTGCCATCTGCCTGGCGAACTGGCCGTTGCCGCACCCGACGTCCAGCACGTTGTCGCCGGGTTGGATGTCCAGCAACGCTAGCTGGTTGGGCATGATGAGGTCTCTGTGGAAGTCGTTGCCCTCTCCCATCCGTTGATCCCAGAAGTCGGCGTTGGCATCCCAAATGTCGCGGACCTCTTCGTTCAGATGCTGAAATTCGTTCGCTGACGGCTCTTCGGTCATCTGCTCCCTCCGCCGTTGGTCTTCCCGGCGAGTTCGTGCCACTCTTCCGCCAACATGCCGAAGACGATGTGGTCCACGTAATGGTCGTACAACCATTCCACTTGCCGCAGGATGCCTTCTTGCTTGAACCCGAGCCTCTTGGGGATCGCCTGGCTGCGGTGGTTCTCCGTGGCGACGTGAATCTCAACGCGATTCAGCTTCAGTTCCACCAGCGAGTAGTCCACCATCGCCAGACATGCGCGGGTGATCAGCCCTTTGCCCTGGGATATCTCGCCCAGGAAATAGCCGATGCTCGCGATCCTGTTGGCCCAATTGATGGGGTCCAAGCCGATGGCCCCGGCTATGTGGCCTCGATGCCATAGCCCAGCGACGAAGCTCCCGTCTCGCGCGAATCCGCCCAGACTCGCCTGGATGAAGTCTCGCTCCATATCCACGGACGTAACGGCGTCGACCCAGGGCAGCCAACGTCTGAGGTGCTCCCGGTTGGCGTCGACCAGAGCGTAAAGCTCTTCGGCGTGATGGGGTTGGAGCATGCGCAACTCGGCGTCGTCGCCGATCTCTTCGCTGAACATGGCTGTCTCCTGGCAACAAAATGATTGACTCGAACCTCGATTATACTCGATGCGCGACGCCTGACGCTGCTTGACACTCCAAACAGCGAACCATAGAATGAACAATAGTTCTAATCGGCAATCGGCCATGTCCTTGCTAGCACGAATCCAGCGCCTTGTGTATAGTGCTGGCAACTCTCGAACGAGGCAGCTCGAGCATGACCCAAGTACAACGCGTCGTCTCCGGGACTCCACAAGAAGACGACCACAAACTTGACAACAGCCTCCGACCCAGGAAGCTGGCGGATTACGTCGGGCAGGCTAAACTCAAAGAGAACCTCCACATTGGCATCAAAGCGGCTCAGCAACGAGCCGAACCGCTCGACCATCTGCTGCTGTACGGACCTCCCGGCCTCGGCAAGACCACGCTCGCCAACATCATTGCCACCGAGATGGGCGTGCGCATCAAGGCAACGTCCGGCCCGGCCATCGAACGCCCCGGCGACATGGTGGCGATTCTGACGCAGCTCCGTGAAGACGACGTGCTGTTCATCGACGAGATTCACCGCCTCAGCCGCGTCGTCGAAGAGATTCTGTATCCCGCGATGGAAGACTACTTCGTCTCGTGGGTGATCGACAAGGGTCTCAAAGCCCGAAGCATGAACCTTACGGTGAAGCCGTTCACGCTGATCGGCGCCACCACTCGCTACGGCATGGTCAGCGCCCCGCTCCGAGACCGGTTCGGTTCCGTCCACCGGCTGGACTTCTACGACTACGAGTCGATGCAGACCATCGTGGCCCGCTCGTCGCGGATACTTGAGATCGAAGCTCAGCCTGACGGCGTTGACGAGATCGCCCGACGAGCTCGGGGCACTCCCAGGGTCGCAAACCGGCTGCTCCGGCGGGTCCGAGACTACGCGCAGGTGATGGCCGACAACGTGATAACGGCTGAGGTCGCCAGCGAGGCGCTCGGACGGCTCGAGGTCGACCAACTCGGCCTGGAGGGCATCGACCACCTGGTGCTGCGCTCGATCATCGAAAAGTTCGACGGCGGCCCCGTCGGCATCGACACGCTGGCCGCGTCCATCAGCGAAGAGTCGGACACCATCGAGGACGTCTACGAGCCCTACCTGCTGCAACTTGGCTTCCTGAACCGCACCCCCCGCGGTCGAGTCGCCACCCGCCACGCCTACGAACACCTCGGCTACGCTCTCCCGACGAGCCTGTCATCGGACCAGCCGACGCTGTTTTAGACGCATGGTGGCGCCGCCCGGCAAACCGTCGCCACGTGCCGCCGCAGTGCAGCGACATCACTCGATCTCAACAAATCCGTCAGCGGCCTTCGTCGCTCGTTCCTCGTGACCCCAGCGGCAAGATCGCGAATATGATCGCCGCCAAGGCGAAGAGCGTTGCCACGTAGTACAGAACAGCGTCGATGCCATTCGACTCGTAGAGCGCGCCTGCGATTATCGGCGAGAAGGAGCTGAGAAAGAAGCCGGCCGAGGCGGTCAAACCTAATGCAGTGGATGCGACGTTCCGGTCCACCATCTCGAGAGTCGCTGCGGTGGTTATGGGTTGATCCGGATATAGGAATAGGCCGAGGAGAACTATCGCCACCGTCAGTGCGATTCCCTGGTCGGCGACCAGCAGGGACAGCGTGACTCCGCATGACCAGACGAGCCCCGGAACGAGCACACGCTTGCGGCCCAGCCGATCCGAGAGCTGTCCCGCGACCGGCTTGGCGACGATCCCTATGGCGATCAAGAGTCCGATGTGAATGCCCCTGGACTGGGAGCTGAGGTCCAGATCGTTGGCGAGATACAACGGCAGGATGGTGACGAGCGCCGCGAGAGCCATTCCGCGCAGCCCTTTCACCAGGGTGATTGTCCACAGTGAACGGTTCCTCAGCAGTCGCTTGGTAACGGCGATGCGGTCTCGGAGGTCCGGAGTTGCGGCAGTCCCGCCGATGTTCTTGAAAGACCAGAGGGCCATGAACGCGAGGAACAATGGCAGGGCCCCGTAGATGCCGAGGATGCCCCTCCAACTCATGACCGCCAACAGCGCCCCCGTGACTATCGGTCCGAGCACGTCGCCGACGCTGCCCCCGACGCCATGAAACGACAGCGCCGTCCCGCGGTTCTCCGGGAAGTGCGCCGACAGCGAAGCCGATGCCGGAAGATGCCACAGCGAGTGGCTGATCGCGACCATGGCCATCCCGGCCAGCAGCAGCAGGAAGACCGGAGACAGACTCATCAGCAGGGTGCCGAGGCTGAATCCGCCAATGCACGCTGCAAGAAACACTCCCCAGTGTCGCCGGAGCAGGTCGACGACGATGCCGCCGGGCAGGACGACGATCCCCGACACGACCTCCCGCACGGTCAGCACGACTCCCACACCGATGCCGCTGAGCTGGAACGTGCTTTGTATCTCGGGCAGGACGACCACCGAACTTTGGATGAGCCAGTGGAACACGGCGTGGCCGGCCGCAAGCCCGGAGATCATGAACCAGGCGCGGTTCCTGATGTCTGTTTTGGTCTGTGGCGCCGCCTCAGCGGTTTCCAACGGTGTTGTCCCTTCAGTTCATGACACGGGGTACATGCGGACAAGTCCGATACTCTCAGCGTCGAATGTTTTCGGGTCAGGTTGCGATGTGTTTAATCGGTTGGACATGGTGGCAATCAGATTCCGCTCGGGCGCGTACTCACGCGTCGCAACATTAAGCTTCGCAAATCAAGATACTCAACAACATAGATCTTGATTTGTGTCGATGTCTTAGCGGACGCATTTTGTCCCATCCGCCCGCCCGCAAGGTTCAATTCTAGGGGCACATCCCCTAGGACCCTTGCCAGAGGGAGCTTGCCTCTGGACTCCCTCGCGACGTCGCGAGTGTGAACCCTGGAACGCCGTATGCCTCGAGACATATTTACCGTGGTGAGCGTCACCTGGCGAGACGAACGGCCTGTCGGCCAGACGGAATATAGGGGGATCGGCAAGGGGGCAAAGCCCTCTTGCCCGGGGGCTTGGGGGCGTCCCCCAGAAGCAATCGCGGGCGGGTGGGACCAAATTGTGTCCTTTACCAGATCAGACACTTGGCAGCGTGCCTTGGATCTGCTGGGTGTGTTTCCGCAGCCGCCCCAGACGTCCGGTGGTGACGACTTCGCCGGATGTGCGGATGTGGAGCATGCGAAAGCCCCTGGCCTCTTCGAGCGCGGGTCCCAGCAAAAGCAGTCGGTGGCACTGGCTCGGGTCCTCTTCTGAGCACATGAGCACTACGTTCGAGCGTTGCGCCATGGACGCGGCCTCGTCGACGGCTTCTTGGAAGGCGTCCTCGGCCCGCATCTTGCGATAGTCCGGTTTGCCTTTGGCGTCGTAGAAGGACTCGTCGGCGGGTTTGCCGCCGAGCGGGCCACCCAGATAGACATACTCGATGTTCTCTTGCTCTAGCAGGCCAGGCAGCGTCCGACTGTTGGAGAATGGGGCGAACCTGGACACCGGGTTGGTCCGCGCGTCGATCAGGAGCTCGATGGCGTGCGCCCGGAGCAGGGCGCTGAAGCTCTCCCAGGTGTGGTTGCTGTGTCCGATGGTGTAGATGGTGTCTGGCATGGTCCTTGCCTGCGACAGACGATCTTCGATCGCCCGGTTACCCCGGCTCACGCCATTTCCGCTGGTACGTTCAATCGGGTAGGGCAGGGCGCATTGTATCAGAGCCGGATCATCGGAAGGTTGGACTTGTATGCGCCTCAAGTCTTCGCTGCAAAGAGAAACTTGGCTCGGTCTCCGCTGACGTCGTGGTGACCGGAACGAGGAGTTATGACTCGTTGTAGGAGGGAGTCGGTTTGGCCGACAAAACAGAATCGTCCCGACACAGTCGGGACGATTGTTGGTTGACTCCGTGGAATCTCAATGTCGAGGGTCGGATCCGAGTCGGTCAGTGCCCGTTTTCGGACACCGGGATGGGCGCTTCGATGGCCGCGTAGTTCATCTTGTAGAGGTGGGCGTAGAGTCCGTCTTTTTCCAAGAGTTCCTCGTGGTTGCCGACTTCGACCACTTCGCCCAGATTCAGGACGACGATCTTGTCGGCGCCTCGGATAGTGGACAACCGGTGGGCGATTACGATCGCCGTGCGGCCTTTGAGCAGCCGCAACAGCGCCCGCTGGATGAGCATCTCAGTGTAGCTGTCTATGTTGGCCGTGGCTTCGTCCAGGATCAGTATTTTGGGGTCGGCCACCAACGCCCTCGCGAAGCTGATCAACTGACGCTGGCCGACGCTCAGGTTGATGCCGCGCTCTGCCAGGAACGTATCGTATCCGTCTTCGAGCCGCATGATGAAGTCATGCGCCCCAACCGCCTCGGCCGAGGTAATCATCTCCTCGCGGGTGGCGTTGACATGGTTGTATTTGATGTTCTCTGCCACGGTGCCGGAGAAGAGGAACGGCTCTTGCAGCACCATGCTCATCTGGCCTGCCAGCGATGCCCGTTTCACGTCTCTGATGTCGTTGCCGTCGACGAGTATTGCGCCCATGCCTTCGGGGACGTCGTAGAACCGCGACAACAGCGAGACCAGCGTTGTCTTGCCTGCGCCCGTCGGGCCGACGATAGCCGCCACTTCGCCCGGCTCGATGTGCAGGTTGACGTTCTTGATGACATCCTCACCTGGGACGTAACTGAAAGTGAGGTCCTTGAGTTGGATGTCCCCTTTGATCGGCGGTGCAGTAATGGCGCCCGGCGCGTCTACAAGATCGGGCTTCCAGTCCATGAGGTCGAATATCCGAGCTCCCGAGGCCATTGACCGCTGAAGCTGGGTGTACTGCATCGTCATGTTTCGAATCGGGTCGAAGAAACGTTGAATGTAAAGGATGAAGGCCACAAGGGCGCCCACTTCCATGTCGTCGCCGGCGATCATGCGAGAGCCGAAGAAGATGGCTAGGCCGATGGCCACCGCTGTAAATACGTCGACCGCCGGGAGCAGGCCTGCCGAGAGCTTGCTGGCCCAAAGGTTTGTGTCCCTATGGGTCGTGTTCTTCTCGTCGAATTGAAGTTCGTTGAGATCCTGCCGGTTCATCGCCTGGACGACGCGGACTCCGGTGATGTTCTCGTTGAACGACGAGTTCACGATGGATATTGCCACGCGAACCTTCATGAACGCCTTGCGCGCGAATGGCTGCCAGACCGCCATGATGAGCATCAACACCGGGATTACGCTCATCGTGACGAGGCCCAACTTCAGGTTCATCACGAGCAATGCGACGACGATTCCGCCTAGGGCAAGCAGTTCACCGGCTGTCATGACCACGAGGGCCGCGAACTCCTGGAGCTGAGATACGTCGCCCATGACACGGGACATCAGGCGTCCGACCTCGGTCTTGTCGAAAAAGGCCATCGACTGTTTTTGGACATGGCCGAACAGCTTCTGCCTCAGGTTGTAAAGGACGCCCTGACCGACCTTTTCCATGGAGTACTGTTGGACATAGTTCGCAATCCAGTTTACCAGGGCGATTCCGATAAACAGGACGAATATCGCGGTCAGCCCGTCTAGATCGCCGGGGACAATGTAGTTGTCGATCGCGATCTTGATGAGCCAAGGGATTGCGACCTGGGTGGCGGTGTACACCAACATGGCGCCAAACGCCAACAGCGCCAAGCCCTTGTACGGGAGAATGTACGGCAAAAGCCGGCCTACGACACGCTGGTTGTAGACAGAGCCAAATACTTCTTCGTCCGGATGCCCTCGGCTTACTCCGTGGAACATCCCTCCACCTGCCATATTTGCGCGAACTCCTTTGGAATTTTCGGCGAGGTCGGCTTCTAGTCGTGATCGCCTTCTCTGTTACGAATCGTTTGAGGTCGCGAGATTGTCGCCTAACAACGGGGCTTCGATCTCGCGCATGACCTCTTCCTGGGGACGGAGTTGCAGCTCGTAAATTTCCCTGTAGTGTCCGTTAAGAGCAAGCAACTCCTGGTGGGCGCCGCGTTCCACGACTTCGCCTTCCTGAAGGACCAGGATAACGTCGGCCCTGTGAACCGTGCTGAGTCGGTGGGCGATGACGAATGTTGTCCGATTCTCCATGACAGATGTCATTGCCAGGCGGATTTGGTCTTCGGTCTGGGCGTCCACGCTGGACGTTGAATCGTCGAGGATCAGCACCGGCGGGTCCATCAGGACCGCGCGAGCGATGGACATTCGCTGCCTCTGTCCGCCGGACAGGGTGGAGCCACGCTCTCCGACTTGTGTGTCATAGCCGTCAGGCAAAGTTTCGATGAATTCGTCGAGTTGGGCCACTTTCGCGGCGCGCTTGATCTCTTCATCCGTGGCGTCGACCCGACCGTATGCGATGTTCTCCCGCACGGTTGTCGTAAAGAGGAAGACATCCTGCTGCACGATGCCAATGTTCCGTCTTAGAGATTCCAGCGTGGCGTCGCGAATATCGGTTCCGTCCAAGGTGATGCTGCCGCTCGATACATCGTAGAACCGCGGTATCAGGTTAACCAGGCTGGTCTTGCCGCTGCCCGGAGCGCCGAGCAGTGCGATTACCTGTCCTGGCGTAGCTTCGAGTTCGATGCCCTTGAGCACCTTCTTGTCTCCGTTGTAGCCGAAGCTGATGTTGTCGAAATGGACCCGGCCGCTGGTTCTCGGCATTTGCCTGGCGCCAGACGCTTCTTCAACCGGCGACTGGTAGTCTAGTATCTCGAACAACCTCTCACCGGCCGAGGTCGCGCGGGCGTATGAGTTAACCAGCCAACCGGTCATCCTGACTGGCATCTGCAATATCTGTAGATAGAAAATGAACTGACCCAACTCACCTGGGGTCATGTCGCCAGCGATCACCTTCCTGCCTCCGAAAAAGAGGATCAGGCCCATCGCGACCAGGAACGTAAACAGCATGAACGACGTGCTGGAAGCCCTGAGTTTCTCAGCCTCTATGTATCGACTGGTGACATCAAGGTTCTTGGCGTCGAACTTGACCTCTTCGTACGGCTCGGATGCGAATGCCTTGATGACTCTGACGCCGGAGAAGTTCTCCAGCATGACGGTGCTCATCTCGGCCATCTTTTCTTGGACGATCAGCCAAATGCGCCTCATCTTCAGCCGGACAACGGCGGAGTAGAATGCGACGATCGGCATGAAGCTGATGCTGATCAGACCGAGTTGCCAGTCCATCCGAAGCAGAATGGCGGCGACTGCCACGAACAGAGCCACGAAGTACGGCGTCCGAACCAAGCCCATGTTGATGAACATGCGGATGTTTTCGACGTCGGTGATGACACGAGACATCAGGTTGCCCGTGTGATGCCGGTCGTGAAACCCGAAGCTCATATGCTGAACGTGGACGTAGAACGCATTGCGTATATCGTAAGAAACGAATTGGGAGAGTGCTTCGCCGAGGTAGGTCTGGAAGAAGGATAGAGTTCCTCGGGCTACGCTGAGAACGAAGATCACGAGGACTATCGAGAGGATGGCGTCCTGGGAGTACTCGCCGGATTCAAACACCTCGATGATTTCGTCAATGGCTTTGCCGAAATATCGAGGGAGCATCACGTATGCTACGAGTGCTCCCGCCGTACAGGCGTAGGCCCCAAACAGCCGCCACGGGTGTCGGAGCGCGATACCTATGATTCTGAATATAACGTCCATATATAGTGCGCTAGGGCGGACCTCCCGATGAATGTGGGGGTTGATCCAATGTGGCCGACGGGCCGCAGAAAATTCCCTCAGTTAGTAAATGTACTACTTGAGCGAGCGCTTGGCAAGCGATTATCCATTGGGAATTCGTTAACTATTGTTCATGAAATCCCGGTGCAAGGTCCGATTTCTTCGTCCTGGCGCCGGCCGGAGAGGTTGAAGGTTACGGAGATTGCACCTGCCCGCGACCGCCCCGGAAGCCGCCGAATCCGCTAAACCCACCCAATCCGAGGTCTTCGGGAGTGATGAAGATCGAAACGGCGTCGAATCCGCCGTCTTCGCTTCTTTCACCCGTGACGGTTACGCTGGCATCGATGACCAGGTCCTCCGGATTGACTTGGACGAAGTCTCGTATGACCGTGTCCGGACCCAACGTCACTTGAAGAGGGCCTTGCGCCGTGTTCAGCGTGATGACGTTGTCGGCGACAGCGTCGACGGTCCCGATCAAGTTTCCGCTGCCGACGTACCCACCGGCGAATCCGCCGGCTCCGCCGAATCCTCCGCCTCCCGGACCGCTGGCTCCACCCCGACCCTGGAACTGTTGCCGAATCTCCTGAAGTTGTTCAGGGGACAGATTGCCCGACTGAAGTTGATCTCGCAGCGCGGCCGCCTGATCGGCGTCAACCGGCAGCGCGTCGTATGAGGTTCCGGAAGGCGACGGGAGCTCGGGCGCCGCAACGACGAGCGGCGTCTCTTCGCCGCCACGCTCGTAAGCGACCCCGCCCGCGAAGGCGCCGCCCATGCCGAGGCCGACGACCAGCATACCAACAATCAGAACGACGAATAGCTTGTTGTTCATTGTTCTCCCCGCTGTGGATGGTCATTGGCGACCGCTGAGGCGCGGCCTGCAGATTCGTGCTATTCGTACCTGAGTGCATCAATCGGATGCAGCCGCGCCGCCCGCATGGCAGGATAGATTCCGAAGAAGAGGCCAATGACGACCGACACCACTAGAGCGAGCGCTGCGATATCCGTGGAGAACGCCGTCTCGAACGGCTGACCGGCGAGGTCGCGTCCATCCAACATTCGTGCCAGGACGTAGCCCGCAACCACTCCCGCGATGCCCCCACCGAGGCTCAACAAGGACGCTTCCGACACGAACTGGAACAGAATGTCTCGACGCTTGGCGCCCATCGCTTTGCGGATTCCGATCTCGCGGGTGCGCTCCGTGACCGACACCAACATAATGTTCATTATCCCGATGCCGCCCACGAGCAAGGATATGCCGGCTATGCCGCCCAGGAACATGATGAACACGTCCGTCGTCTCTTCGAGCGTTTCGATTGTCTCCTGCTGACTGCTTACGGTGAAGTCGTCTTCCTCCGTGGTTCGGTGGCGCAGCCGGAGCAGAGTCGCGATCTCATCGACCGCCGTGTCCATGTCGTAGCCGTCACGCACCTGCACGTTGATCGATCCAACGCTGACGCCGCCCTGGTTCGTGCGTTGCGCCGACAGCCGGTAGTACGCCGTGGTGACCGGGACAAGCGCCTGATCATCGAATAGGCCAAACGCGCTGCCGCCTTGGCTTTCCAGCACGCCGATGACCTCGAATTGTCGAGCGTTAATGCGGACCGTCTGCCCAACCGGGTCGCGGAACCCGAAGAGCGTCTCAGCCACCCGCGAACCCAGCACCACCACTTCGGAGCGGTTCAAGACATGCCCGGCCGTGACGAATGAACCGGACGCGACGGAGTAGTTCCTGACGAACTCGTACTCCGGTGTGACGCCGATTATCTGCGTCGAGGTGTTCTCGCGGCCAGCCACGATCTGTCCGCCGATGCTGAGCTCGGGCGCAGCCGCGGCCACCGACGGCGTAAGGGTGGGGTCGAGCATCGCGTAGGCGTCATCCAGCGTCAGCGTTCCGGCAGACCCTTGTCCGCCGAAAACGCCGCCCTGACTGGACGCGCCGGGTCGCACGAAAAGCAGGTTCGTGCCAAGAGACTCGATCCGCGAGGTGATCGACTCTTGGGCGCCTTTGCCGATCGCCATAAGCGAGATGACGGCTGTGACGCCGATCACCATGCCGAGCAATGTCAATCCGGCCCGCATTTTGTTGGCGCCCATGGAAGTGAACGCCGTCCGAAGAACGTCATATGGGCTCATCGACGACCTCGTGCGCACCTTGCTCTTGGACCTGGTCTGTCACGATCCGCCCGTCGAGCATCGACACCACGCGCCTGGCGTGGGCAGCGATCTCAGTCTCATGAGTGACCAGAATGACCGTGATCCCGTCCTCTTCGTTGAGGCTCCGAAGAATCGCGATGATCTCTTCGCTGGACCGGCTGTCGAGGTTTCCCGTTGGCTCGTCGGCGAGCAGGATCCGCGGCTCCTTAACCAGAGCTCTGGCGATTCCGACTCGCTGCTGTTGGCCGCCGGAAAGCTCGGTGGGTCGATGACTGGCGCGGTCCGCGAGGCCGACGCGGTCGAGCGCCTCCATAGCCTTCTTGCCTCGGTCGCGCCGTCCGCCGTATATCAGCGGCAATTCGACGTTTGCCTGGGCGCTGAGCCGGGGCAGCAGGTTGTAAGTCTGGAAGACGAAGCCGATCTCGCGGCCGCGAATCTCGGCGAGGCGGTCGTCGCTTAGCTGGCCGACGTCCTGGCCGTCCAGCAGATACCGTCCTTCGGAGGGAACATCTAGACATCCGACCACGTTCATCATGGTCGATTTGCCTGAGCCGGACGGGCCCATGATGGCGGCGATTTCGCCGTCGTCGATGCGCACGCTCACGTTCTGGAGGGCGCCGACTTCCACTTCGCCCATGCGGTATATTTTCGAGACGTTCTCGAGTTCGATCATGGCCCGGCTCTACCTTCCACCTCGGCCGCCGCCGCTGGGTATGGCGAATGTCGCTGTGCCGCCCCCGCCTTGAAGTCTGCGGTAGCCGCCGCCGCCGAACTGGAACCGATCGCTTTGAGTCTCCTGGGACTCCATAATCACGGTTTCACCCTCATTCAGACCATCGACTATGACCGTCCAGAAGTCGTCGCTGTTGCCGAGCACCACCTGCCGGTCCACGACGTTTCCGTTGTCCATCACCTTGACCGACGGCTCGTCGAACGACCCGTATAGGGACTGGATGGGCACCATGAGCACGCCTCGATCTTCTCTGATCACGACGCTTGCGACCGCGCTCAAACCCTCGGGCAACTCGAGGCCTTGCGGAGGCTCCACCTGGATGCGCACGGGATAGCTGACCACTCCCTGCTGGGTGCGGGCTTCCGAGGCGATGTACGAGACGCTGCCGGCCAGGATCTCGCCGGGCAGCGCGTCCATGGAGACGAGAGCCGTTGAGCCCACTTGAACGAACAGCACGTCAATCTCGTCAACGATGCCGTCGACCTCGACGACCGACGTGTCCACGACCTCCATGATCGGCGCGTTGGAATTGACGGCCTGCCCGATTTCCACATTGATTGCGGAGACGAAGCCGGCCCACGGCGCGATGATGGTTGCGTCGATCAATCGTTGCTCAACCTGTTCGAGGGTGGCCACTGCAGAGGCGACATCGGCTTGGCGGAGGGCCAAATCAAGCGGGTCCGGCCCAAGCCGCATGGACGCCAGGTCCGCTTTCAGATCTTCGAGGTTCAGTCGAGCCACCTCGACATCCAAAACCGCGGAATCCAACTCCGCTCCGTCACCGCCGTCGAGCAGTTCTTCGAGGTCGCCTTCGGCCTTGGCGAGGGTGGAGGCGGCTAGCTCAACCTGCTTATTCTGGTCTTCCACCAGTACGTCGTCCACCGGAGCTATCAGATCGGCCAGATCGTATTTGGCTTGCTCCAGGTTCTGCAGGGCAAGCGCAACCTGCGCCCGCTGGTTGTCGATGTCGATGTCGCTGGCGCCTTGCCGCAACACGGCCAAATCATCCAACGCCATTTGCAGCGTCGAGGTCGCCACTGCAAGCGCTCGCTCCTTGTCTTCCACTGCCAACGTATCAGGCGGGCCTTCGAGTTCGGCCAGTGCGTCCTGGAAAACCACCAGAGTTTCGCGGGTCTTCTCGACCGACGATTCGGATGCGACGATGGCTTTTGAGGCCTGAATTTCGACCGACTCCAAGTTCGTCAGCGACTGATCGTACGCGACTCCCGCCGTTCTCAATTCGTGTTGGATGCAGAATGCGATGCCGGAAGGTGCATCGTCGCACGTGGCGACGATCGGCGCTGGGCTCAGATTGAGCCAGATGAATAACGTTGACTCGTTCCACGGAGTGGCCGGGTCGTCGGCCGGGAAAGAAAAGGCGTCGCTCGCAGAACTGAGACCGGCGCCTTGCTGGGCGGGATCGAAGACCGAATCCAGATCGATCCCCGCGGAAGCAAGCACGACGTCGGGATCGCCGTTCAAGTCTTGAGCCGTCAGGTTGATGCCCAACCACTTCCGGAACTCAACGAGATAGTCGTCGGTCGCCTTTTCGGCTTGATCGCTGGCGGAATCAAGCTTCGAATCCCAATCCGATGTGTTGAACGCCAATTCTGCTTCGGCGTTCGAAAACTGGGTTTGTGCTATCTCCAAGCCGAGCGTGGCGTCGGCGATCTGTGTTTCCGTGGCGCCCGCCTTGATTTCGGTGAAAGTTTCTTCGGCCCGCTCGAACGCTATCCGAGCGTCCGTGACCTTGGCCTCGGCCTGTGCGATTTCGAGGGACGAGGGTTGGTCCAAGAGCCTAGTCAGGGCGTCTTCCGCTTTCTGCAGTGCGTCCTGGTTGCTGGCGATCCTGGCCTCGGCGGAGGCGACCGCCTGACCCGTGGCCGGGTCCGTCAGGGTGGACAACTTCTCCTGGGCGTTCAGCAAAGCGGCCCTGGACGTAGCGACTTTCGCCTTCGCTTGCGAAACGTCGAGGTCTTCGGGATCTTTGAGCGCACCCAATTGGTCGACAGCCTTGTCGAACACGATTGACGCGCCGGCTATGTTCGATTCGAGTTGGGCGATATCGAGCGCAGACGGGTCGCTGAGGTCAGCAAGCGCATCTTGAGCGTTCCGAAGGTCGACCCTGGCCTGCGCGACTGCTCTTTCGAGTCCGGCTATCGTGTCCGAGTCAAAGGCCGCCAGCGGATCGAACTGTTCGACCCGCTGACCTTCTTCGACGAACAGTTCCGCGACCGTGCCCTGAGAACCAAAAGTCAAAGTTTCCCGATTGGGGAACAGGACGCTGCCGTTTACGGAAACTTCGTTGACGAGATTTCCGCGTTGGACTGGAATGAGTTGTTGCTCTCCGTCCAGGTCAACGGCGTCGTCGCCGGTGAGCAGTGCGTAGATCCCGAACGTGCCGCCGAATCCGATCAATACGACCGCCGCCAAAACGACGGCTTGCCAGGGTTTCAGAGACGTGAGTGTCCCCATATTTTT
>CEQE01144759.1_pt1 | contig 20194 bp, 18 predicted proteins | sample 356201 | NCBI WGS metagenome assembly CEQE01 (sample SAMEA2619970, study PRJEB7988) | marine metagenome | biome: marine biome (ENVO:00000447); feature: mesopelagic zone (ENVO:00000213) & marine oxygen minimum zone (ENVO:01000065); material: "saline water (ENVO:00002010), including plankton...
CGTTACTATCATATGCATTGTCCGTCGCGCGGACATAAGGTTGCTCACCGCGAACGGAGTTCGACAGGCTCACCACGAACGGATAAGGCGGCGTTTCGACGATCTCTCGCAAATGTTGACACGGCCCTAATCGGGGACTGCCGTTGACGCGTCAACAACGTCCTTGATGGCGATGCCAAGGCCTTGCGCTATGCCCTCCCCATAAGCAGGGTCGGCGGCGTGGAAATGCTTCAGTTGGCGAATCTGGACATCGCGGCTAACCGGTTGCATGTCCTGCACGAGGTTGTCGATAAGTCGTCCTCGTTCGGCTGGCGTCATCAGGCGGAACAAATTCCCAGCCTGTGTATACTCGTCCGCATCCACGCGGTGGTCGTATCGGGCGCCCACCCCATCCGTGGTGAAATTGTAGGCAGCCTCGTCGTAGACGTGGTTCTCCGCGGGACCACCGGCGCTGTTCGGTTCGTAGTTCACATCGTTCCCGCCATTTGCGTCGAACCGCATAGCGCCGTCTCTCTGGTAGTTGTTGGCTTGCGTCGCGTGTGGGCTGTTGACAGGGAGCATCTGGTAATTGGCTCCCAACCGGTAACGATGTGCATCCGGATACGCGAAGATTCTCACCTGGAGCATCTTGTCCGGGGAGAAACCGATTCCAGGCACGATGCTGGAAGGCTCGAAAGCCGATTGCTCTGTTTCGGCGAAGTAGTTGGACGGGTTCCTGTCGAGCACAAGTTCGCCGAATTCGAACAGTGGATAGTCTGCGTGAGGCCACACTTTCGTGAGGTCGAATGGATTTATGTGATAGGTTTCGGCTTCGGCCTCGGGCATGATCTGTACGCATACGCTCCAGCGCGGGTAATCTCCACTTTCAATGGCCTCGAATAGATCGCGTGTAGCGGAGTCGGGATCTTGACCGGCGAGACGAGTCGATTCTTCCGTTGAATTGTTTTGGATGCCTTGCTTCGTCTTGAAGTGATACTTGACCCAGAATCGCTCTCCGTTTTCGTTTATCCAGCTAAACGTATGGCTGCCGTAGCCATTCATATGTCTGTATGATTTCGGAGTGCCTCGGTCAGAGAAGAGCGTCGTCAACTGATGAAGGCTCTCCGGCGACAACGACCAGAAGTCCCACTGGGCTTGGGGATGCTTGTAGTTGGTCCGAGGGTCTCGTTTTTGGGTATGGATAAAGTCGGGGAACTTGATTCCGTCCCGTATGAAAAAGACGGGAGTATTGTTGCCTACGATGTCATAGTTCCCATCTTCGGTGTACAGCTTTAAGGCAAATCCTCTGGGATCCCGTCCGGAATCGGCGGAGCCTTTTTCACCTGCGACGGTGGAAAACCGAAGGAACGCCTCGGTCTTCTTGCCGATTTCGGAAAACAGGCGTGCTTTCGTCCATTTGGTCACGTCCGCCGTAACAACCAGATAGCCATAGGCGCCGGCGCCCTTGGCGTGGACGACCCGTTCGGGAATGCGTTCGCGGTTGAAGTGGGCATTCTTCTCGAAAACCTGAAAGTCTTCGACTACGAGTGGCCCTCTGGGGCCCGCCGTACGGATATTCTGGTTGTCTCCAATGGGTATCCCTGCCCCGGTGGTAAGTTGCTTATCGTTTGACATTGCCGAATCCTCCTACAGATTAGGCATCAACTATTGGCGTTGCTGGTCATTATTGAGCCGTTCAACAGGCTGCCGGAACGTTTCGGGTTACATATGGCGGCGCGACCGCACCACGACAACCATCGTCGAAGCACAACCATGAGGGGGTTGTCACAAAGCAGCCGCCAAGCCATGGCCATCGCCCGTCGCTTCCGCAGCTTGGTGACAGTTTCTTTCGCGACATCGGGATGTTTTCATGTGCCGTGCATGCCAGTCCGCATGCGCCTTGTGCATCGGCGTCGTGGCCAAATACGTAACAGAGCATGAATCCTGTCTCAGGATTGGCGCTCATGCACCGACTATCGACAGCAGCATTGTATTGCACTCGTGCGTAGACCGTCAATGAGTTCCGAACGAATTGATTGGGGTTACCCCCCGCTGGCACGGGTTCGGGCCTCGATACGCCATTGCACCTTTTGTTTTGCATCCTGATTCGCAATATGAGATTTGACAGCGATATACGGTCCCTCGAACGATTCCTGGGTCCAAATCTCGAGCACGCGCATCGGCGGAACGATGGGCACAGGCAGTCACCGGTGAATGGTGCGGTTTGGACTGCCAGAGGACGACGGGCAGCCAACGTCGAGGCGGCAAGCTCGGCCTGAACGCAGCTCACCAGAGCGTGGAGCGCTCCGGCCTTTCAAGGTACGAACCGCCTGGGTGGACATCGTTCGTTCCCGCTTTCCTGGATTCGCCAGTCGCGGGTGTGTTAACTTGGCAGGCGTTATGGGAGAACAAAATCAGAACGATTCTAGCCAGCAATGGATGAGCGCCAGACTCCTGAGGGTGTACGCCGTCGAGATGATCGGGACGTACGTCCTGGTGCTGTTCGGCACTGCCTCGGTGGCAGCCGCGGTCCTGACCGGCGCTCTCTCAGGACTCGGACAGGTAGCGGCCGTGTGGGCTGTCGGCGTCGCGCTGGGGATCTACGTGAGCGCCAACGTGTCCGGCGGGCACCTGAACCCGGCGGTGACCCTGTCGTTTGCGATCTTCAGGCCCAGGGCGTTTTCGCCAAAGCTGCTGCCCGGATACTGGACCGCCCAAATCCTAGGCGGCGTGCTGGCGGGTTTGAGCGTCCTGTTGATCTTCCGGACGCTGATCAAACGGTTCGAGGACGCCCAGGGGTTGGTGAGAGGCGAGGCTGGCAGCGAGCATTCGGCAATGGTGTTCGGCGAGTACTTCCCGAACCCGGACGTGTTCGGCGCCGGTGAAGAAGCAGGGGCGCTGATCGGCGTCGGCGGCGCGCTGTTCGTCGAAGCCTTCGGAACGGCCATACTAGTGCTGGTGATCTTCGCCCTGACCGAAAAGCGCAATGGCGGGTTGAGCAGGGCGAACATGAGCCCGATTCTAATCGGACTGACAGTCGCGGCGCTGATCGCACTGTTCGCGCCATTGACCCAAGCGGGCTGGAACCCCGCCCGCGACTTCGGCCCACGGCTCGTGTCGCTGTTCGCCGGATGGGACTCGATAGCGATACCCGGACCTTCGAACGGGTTCTGGGTCTACATCGCGGGCCCGTTGATCGGCGGCCCGATAGGCGCGGCGATCCACGAGTACATCGTGCGTCCCGGCCTCCCCGAGGACGACGAATAGCTGGAGTGCGCGACCGGGGTCGAGGGTGAACGGGTCGGCCTGAAGACCGAGCCCACCGCTGTTTGGGTGCTCTGGCCCATCAGGGCCAAGCCCGATTGCCCCTCGCAAGCACTTCCCGACGCCCGCCCGCTGCTCAGCCCTCCAGGTGGCCGATCTCGTCGTCGGTGAGAGAAAGCTCCAGTACGATCAAGTCCTGGAGGCTGCCGTACATGTCCATGACCCGGCTGTTGAGAACTGCGACTTCCTGGAAACCGGCGCTCGCGGCGGCTTGAATCGCTCGCTGCTCCCGGAGGTCCACCAGTTCGAAGATCAGACTCCTCAACCCCAGTCCACGTCCGAGTTCGACCAATTCGTGGATCAGCCTCGAGCCGAGCCCTCTACCTCGATACTCAGGATCGACGACGGCCCGGAGTTCTCCGGTGTGCCTGAGGGCAGGCCGACGGCTTCGGTGCAAGGTCGAGTCCGCGACGATTCTGCCGTCGTCCTGCACCGCCACGATCGGGATGGTGCGTTCGATGTCGATGTGGTCGGTGAACGCTCGGATCGTCTCCGGCGCGGTGACGTTGTCGTGCAGATAGAAGCGATCCTCCTCAGGCACTCGAGTGAAGAACCGCATCAGCTCGACTTTGTCGTCCGGCGTCAGTGGGCGGATGGTGATCGTTGACCCATCGGACAACGTCGCATTGGCGGGGTACCGTAACAACAAGGAGGTCGGATTCATTGCGCTCACTCCATCAGATTGCCGCGTCGCAGAGACGCAAGGCGGTTGATCGTCCCTCTTAATAGTACGCCGTCCACGTGGCCTCAGCCACCCCTCATCGTGGGGAGTCCAGAGGGGCGAGCCCCTTTGGCGTTCTCTCCGTCTAGCCCGCAAACCGCTCCGGCTCAAGCCCCGCGATCGGCACGTCGGTGGCGCCGGACCCGATCAGATCAGCAACCGCCTTGCCCATGCCGGTGCTTATTAGGATGCCCTTTTTGCCCGCCCCCGTGGCCAGGTACGCGTTGTCCCAGTCAGGCGCTCCGCCGATGATCGGCAGCCAGTCGGTCGTGACGGGTCGGAGGCAGGCCGTGTGCAGGACCAGCTCAGCGTCTGCCATGGCGGGCATCAGCTTCAGGGCCCCGGCCATGAGCCGATCGCGAGCTCCGACACTGGGATCGTTGTCGAATCCGGCGCGCTCCTCGGTCGAGCCGACCCAAACCTGGCCGTCCTCACGGTGGAATATCGACACCCCGCCGCCGGAGACGTCGTGGGTAGGCTGTGGCTGCCCGGGAAGGATCATGCGCAGGTTCTCGCCCTTCAACGGTTCGACGGGCACGGGCACACCCAGCCACTCCGCGACCTGGCCTGACCACGGGCCCGTGGCGAACACGACGGCGTCGCACTCGATCTCGCCGCTGTCGAGGACCACCGACGTGACGCGCCCGCTCAACGACTCGACGCCAGTGACGTTGCCCGACCTGACGACCGCGCCCATGTTCTCGGCGGCCTGGGCCAAGGCGAGAGTGTACCGGTAGCTGCTCAGCATCGCGTTGCCGCGGGTCTCCAGCGCACGCACCACGCCGGGGCCGATGCGCGGTTCGATCTCCGCGGCCTGGGCGGGATCGAGCCAGCGCGCCCAAAATCCCTCTCCGGCGGACTCGAAGATCCGGTGGGTTTCCGTGAGACCAGAGATCGCATCGTCATCGAACGCCAGCGGAAGCATTGAGATCGTCTCCAAGCCGTAATCCACGCCCGACTCGTCGACGAGTTCCGAGTCCAGCGTCTGGTGCAACCTGAACGACGCCATCGCCAGGTCCGACAGCGGGCCAGGAATGCCCGCGCCCTCCAGCGGATTGAGGCCGCCCGACGAGAATCCCGACGCCATGGACGCGACGCCCTCCCGCTCGATGACCGTGGCCCGTATCCCCGCCTTGGCCAGATAGTACGCGGTCGCGCACCCGGCGGCCCCGCCTCCGACGATTACGACGTCTCTGTTGTCCGGCATGTGCGTCCCCTCCGGAGTGTAGGTTTCGTTGAGCGGATTATACGCGAAGGGGGAGGGAGGAGGATCATCAAGAGCGATGGGACAAGAAACGAGTCGGAAGATGCTGCCGAAGCAGCACTCACCTGGGTCCCGACAGGGCATTATGGGTCGAAGAGTTGATCGGGAGCGGGCTAGGTCGTGCAGCAAACCTGGGCGCTGGTTTGGCCTTCAGCCTATCAATTACCTGGGGTGGTCAACAGCAAGAAGACGAACAGCACTACCAAAAACACTAACACGATCGCGAAACGGATGAGCATTCCGTCGCCCGAGATGCCGCGACGCCTGGGGTCTTGACTTCGAAGCGCCTGGCCTTCGTTGGGAGGGTTGACGCTGACGAACCTGTCGTGGACCGGTCCGGGGTTGTACATGGGTTTCTCCTCCCATGGTCTACCGATGCTTCAGGCGCAATGTCGAACGGCAATTGGGGTTGCCGATCAAGCACATCGTAACACGGATTGGGGTTTTGCACCGACGCACACCATATGTGGCAGGCCTGACGCCCACATCAGGGTCCTTTGGCAGCTAATTGTCAACCCGGCCGTCGATTCGAAAGTCCCCGAGACGGTGTCCCGCTCATTGGCCGCCCTCCGAATCATTCGGGCCAGGCATGGTCGGACGGCGGGCGGCGAAGATGAGCAGAGCGGCGGCGGCGTAGCCGGCCAGGCCGTAGATCCAGATGGCGGTGTAGCCGTTCGTCGCGCTGAACAGCACGGCTCCGAACGCCGGTCCCAATCCGAGAGCGCCCATCTGAAACGGCCCCATGAGGCCGGTAATGGCGCCGAACGACGCCCGGCCGAAGTACTGGGCAAGCATCATGCTGCTCAAAATGTTCAGTCCTCCGCTGGCCGTCCCCCACGTGATGGCGACGAAGAACAGCGGCAGCCCGTCCCTTAAAACAAGGAAGAACACGGTGATTACGCCGCTTGTTGTGATCGCGGACAGCGCCAGGCGGCGGGCGGAGAACCGGTCGGCGAGAAAACCCCAAGCCGGGTTGACCAGCGCTCCTAGTAGCGTGGCCAGGCTCAACGCCGCCACCGCCAGTCCCTGCGCGACGTCGGAATCGACGAGGAACGGCACGATCTGGAAAACGAACGTCCCTGAGGTCAAGATCGTCAGCATTTCGGCAGCCACGATGAACCAGAAGACGCGCGTCGCGGCCGCTTGCCCGACCGTCCAGCCCCGCTCTGTGGGTAGGGGGACCCTCTCCCCGCCGGAGTCAGTGAGCCGTGAGTCGGTCACATCAATTGGGTCGCCGTCTGGGCGGAGACCGATATCCTCGGGGCGCCGGCGCATTATCAACACCAACGGCAGCGCCAGCACGATCGCGAACGACCCCAGATAGCGGTACGCAGCGCGCCAGCTCAATACGCTCGCGATTCCCGCGATGACCTGGATGTTGATCGCGTTGCTGATCGGCCGAAAAGTCGATGTCAATCCCAACGCTAAGTTGCGCCGCCGATGGAAGAAGTTCACGGTCACCGTGCGGGGCACAACGCTGATCAGGTTGGGGTTGCCCACGCCTCGAGCCACGATGTAGGCCGCGTAGAACTGCCAGACCGACCTCACGCTCGCGATGCTAAAGTAGCATACGCCCACAATCACCGCCGCCAGCGGCATGAGCCAGCGAGGTCCGTGTCGGTCGGCCAGCCGGCCAGCGAAGGGCGTGAGCAGGGCGGATGTCCACGTCCCGGCGGTCACCGCGAAGGCGATGGTCCTGCGGTCCCAGCCCAGATCGTCGAATATCAGGTTCTGGACGCCTGCGATCACGATCTGTGCGACACCGGTGCCCGCGTAGGTCCCGACGGCGGCCATCGCCAGCACGACCCATCCGTAAAAGATCGGCGTGCGCGGTGTCCAGTGCAAAATGGCCCGAACGTTGGCCAACGACCCTCCCTATCCGTCCAGTTGAGCCCCGAGGCGATCTCGGTCCGATGATGCGCGGACCAGTCGCCGCAGTTTCGGCGTAGCTAGGATAGAGACTTATCGGCGCCCAGCACAACCTTTTCGAGAGAGAAGCCGGTGTCGATCATCCGGGCAAGAGTTCAACTGCATCCAACTCGACCAAGGAAGCCACCATATTCCGCACTCCCCGTTCCGCGAGTTGCTGCTCACGACTGCTGCTCAGGTCCAGTGAAGCACAAACCCGCACAACAAAAGCGGCCCGTTCGATGTGAGCCACCCTATAATCCGCATGGCATTGTTCGAACGTGTAACCTCGAATTCCGGCGCCCACGAGTGCGTCGTGGTAGCTTGCAAGCAGCCGAACGCCATCGGTCGCATGGCGCCCTGCGTCCACCACTTCGCCGATGAAGTAGGCGACATCGTAGGCGGCCATGCCGCGGCGATACCCCTGCCAGTCCAACAACGCCAAGGCCTGCGTCTGCCCCATCTCGTTGAAGAACATGTTGTCGAGCCGAAAATCTCCGTGTAGGAGCGTTCGTGGCGATTGGGATAGATAGTCTTTGACGTAGACGATGTGTTCGCCGATCAGCTCCCCGATCCGGTGCATGGAATCCGGGATAAACGATCCCCACCTGTCGAGGAACACTGGCCATAGCCTGACAAACGAATCCCGGACCTCCTCGGCTCGCGAGTTGAAGTTCGGGATCCAAGACAACTTGTCGAGTGCCGGAGCCTCCCACCAAGCTGCATGCAGCTTCGCCAACTGGCGCACCGCAAAGTCGGCATCTTCGACCGAACAGGCGTCCTCTGGGATCTGGCGGCTGGTCGCCGTCGTCGCGAGGTCTTCCAGAAGCAGCACGAAATCCCCGGTCTCAGGATCCGAAGCGTTGAAGTAGCAGCGAGGCACGGTCAGGGTAATGCTCGGCGCCAGCCGCTCGTAGAACCGCAATTCACGCTCGTAGACACCACTCGCTGCCATCGCCTCGCGAGTCGATTGGTGCAGAGACGGCGCCTTCGCGATCATCGAGCGTGGACCCACCGCGTCGAGGTCTTCGTACCCAACCGTCAGTCGCGCGAGTTGAGAGGTGAAACCCAGGCCCACGCCGATGACCTGAGCTTCGACCTTCTCGACGGCAGCATTGGTGATGACTCCTGAGCGTCGAAGGGCGTTGGTCAGCCATACCGCGGATATGTCCTGCGGTGTGACCGGAATGTGAGTTGCAGGCATGCCGTGAATCTCCGATCTGCACCAGTGTTCCAAGTCGCCATTTTACAGCTTACATCACAAATTGCGATCCAATTGGGGCGCCGATCGGCGGGGGCCGCCGTCGAAACTTTACAGCGCCAGGTAACCGAAGTTCCCGCTCGCAATGGCGGATGCGTCCGGCCGTGAGTCCAGGAAATCGCCCTCCGAGATTCCGAGCCTGGCCTGAATGGCGCCCATCTGCGCCTGAGAACAGTAGATATCGCCGAGATTGTGCACTCGGTCGAGCCGGTCTGCCAGTGTCTTCGGCTCGACATCCGGCGACACGACCAGATCTCCTGTTACGATCAACGTTGCGGCGCCATCCAGGAACTCGAAGCGCGAGGGAACCAGTTCCATCTCGGATTCCACAAACCACAGCTCCCCTTGATAGAACACGGCTCGGGTCGAGAGGAGATCGCATTTAGCCGCGATGACGTCCCGGAGCTCCACGGGGCAGATCAACAAGTCTCTGACCGCCAGCGCCGAGATGCCGGAATCCAGCAGCGCCGGGTCGACGCCACGCTCGATCACCACCCGACCTTCAACCTGCAGCTTCGCCGCTTCGAGAGATCGGAGCATCGCATCGTCGATGTCCAACGGCATGTCGACGAGCTGGAACCCTTCGGGTATGACCCTGAGCCTGAGACGACCCGTCAGGTTCACGATTCGAGATCTGAGCAGATCCGCGTTCTCCGCATGAAACTGAGCCGATCGTCCCACGGCGATGGAGCGTATCTTGCGCTTGAGCAGATCGTTGGGCAGTACATCGGGCGCGCTGAAACCTCTCGCGACTACGAGACTGGAGCCGTCATCCAACGATTCCAGATACGGTCTATCCAAAACGAACCGGTTGGGAGCCAGGATGTCGCCTTCGTTGTAGGTCAGAACCTGCCCGTTATTCCATGCGATCTTGAGCAAGATCGCGCTCTCCAGGGGTTTCGGACATATGACGTCACCGTTGATGACGAGCGTTTGCACGCCCTCTTCGATGTCCTGGGCGGATACGTCCGCCTCGACGACCAGCCGGCCATTGACGATCAGCGACAGGGGCTTGTCCCCGTTTCCAAGGTAGCCGGCGGAGAACGTGACTGGGCCGTTGATCAGCGTTGCATCAGCGGGGGCGATGGCCAGTGCGCCCACGTTGCCCGTGCTCATTTTCGCGACGAGGGAGGCTGTCTCTCTTGACGTCACCATGAATCCGACGTTGTTGACGCCGGCTATGGGAGCGAGGGACTCCGCCGTGGCATTCCGGAGATCAAGCAGCCCGACGTTGCCGATTCGTTTCTGGTCCTGTTGCGTCATGTCTGTCACCTCAACTCTTTGTGAATGTTTGGATTGTTTGGCCCGCCCCGCAGGGTGTCTACGACCCGCGCAGGTCGGTCTGGGTCTACGGCGGCCCTTCGACAGGCTCAAGGCGAACGAAGAATTGCAACTCCTCAAATTCGTTCTTGGCATGCCCCCAACCGTTCGTGGTGAGCCTGTCGAACCATGCGCTGGTCAGTAGAGGTCCGCGGCTCCCTGCGCCACTTCGAGGCCAGGCGCGAACGGAGCGTAGGCGAAACGGGTCACGAGTTGGTCACCACAGTTCACTCCTCTTGCGCAGACACCCGAGCGTCAACCGGATTCGAGGCCGCACCGTGGCGGCCGGGATTCCCATGTCCTCCGCGATCTCGCTGCTGTTCAGTCCATTCACGAACCTCTCGACGATGATGTCGCGGTCGCGGGGAGCCAGCCCGTCCAGCATGGAAAGCGCGTCGATCGCCAGCGTCGGGTCGTCGCCGCTCTCGGGCTGCCTCAATGTGACCATGAGCTCTTCGCCGTGTCTCTCGCGGCGGTATTGGTCGATGAACAGGTTTTTGGCCGTCGAGTAGAGCCACTTGCGACGTTGGTTCCGGCTGAGCTGCTCTAAAAGCAAGACATTGCTCGCCGCTCGCACGAAGGTCTCCTGCGTCAGGTCTTCGGCGGCGTAAGGGTCGTGGGTCAGGCTCCAGGCATATCCTCGTAGCCGGGCTTCGAACTCCTCGTAGAGATCCTCCAGCGTCATTGTGCTCCCCGCTCACGACGAATTGCTCAGTACTGTCCGAGAGAACCGCGCCTCTTTGCGATTTTCTCACACGCCGTGAATATCGCCCAACCCACGACCAGATAGGCCAACGCGTTCACTATCAGCCAAACCATGCCGCCGTCCGCCCACGCCTGGCCGAGAGAAACGCCGTCCAGAGTGACCTGGCGCAGCAAAACAATGCCGTGCGTCGTGGGGAGAAAGCCGGCGAATCGCCCCAGTGCGTCTGGGAGCAGCGCAACGGGCAGGATGGCGCCGCTCAGATACAGCAGCAGATTCTCACTGAGGCTGGCCAACTGATCCACCTGCTTGAACAGCAGCGTAGCGCCGGCCATCATGAATCCCAACCCGATCAAGCTCACCATGGTTAGGCCGAACACCGGCAGGGCTTCCCAACGCAACGGAATGTCTACTCGGAGCGCCACGACGAGTCCGCCGACAATCGTCGTGAGCATCACCGTGGCGATTATCAGAAGGCTGAACGACCGCGCCAGCACGATGACAGCCGACGGCGCTGGAGACATGAACATCTGCTCCAAGGTTCCCCATTGCGCCTCTTCGACCAGGGCGTAGTTCATGCCTGAGATCGCTATGGCCGCGTAGAACCAGACTATGTACCCGAGCAACGTGCCGGCGATCGTATCCTGGTTCAGCTCGCCTCTGCCCACGATCAGGCTGATGAACACGAAGAAAAGGCTCAGGCGGAACAGCATCGTCAGCGTGTTGAATCGGTAGTCCCACCTGATGAGCAGGCCCTTGTATGTCTCGTTGACGCTGGAAGCCAGGATCGTCGTCATCACGCCACCTCTCTGTGACCGTTGCTGAGCTCGATGAACACGTCCTCGAGATCCGGTGTGGCACGGACGACTGAAATCACGTCGAGGTCCGCGCGTTGGACTTGCGCAAACCTGGCCAACATGTGCTCTTGGCTGGAGAACGCGCCGCGAAGCACAGTGTTCCGGTCTTCGTGCGTCATCGTCATGTGTGGGACGGGGTTAGACCGAAAGTCCAGCTCGCCCGACACCGTTATCTCGTATGCGTGGGACTCGCCGAAGAGAGACAGCAACTCGTCGATCGGTTTGTCGGCGACCAACCTTCCTCGACGTATGATGGCGACCCGATGGCACAGCTCCTGTGCGATGTCCAGTTGGTGCGTGGTGAGGAGTATCGCCTTGCCTTCCTCCTGCGCCAGCCGCCGGACGATGTCTTTGACCGCACGGGATGCCTCGACGTCCAGACCCAGCGTCGGCTCATCCAGCAGCAACACCGGCGGGTCCGACACCAACGCGCAGGCGATGGCGACCTTCTGCTGCATCCCTCGCGAGAAATGCCGAATCCGCTCGTCGCGGCGGTCCCACAGCTCGAGGGTTCTGAGCAGCCGTTCGGCGATGGGTGTGATCTGTCGGCGCGGCACGCCTTTCAACCTCCCGAAGTACAGCAGGTTCTGCCAGGCGGATAGCCGCCAGTACACGTTCCGGGCGCCTTCGAGCACCGCGCCGATCCGCCGGGTCGCGTGTTTCCTCTGTCGTCGCAGATCGTACCCGTGGACCTTTATTGAGCCTGAAATCGGGGTCACGAGCCCGCAGATCATCTTGATCGTGGTGGTCTTGCCCGCGCCGTTGGGTCCGAGAAAGCCTACAATCTCACCGGAACGGATCTGCATGGAAACGCGATCCACAGCCGTCTCGGACTTCGCTCCGCGGCCAAACACCTTGGTCAGTTGGTCGATTTCGATTGCCGGCGATGAGCAGCTCATGGCCAGGTCTCCCGTTTTCAGTCTTCAATAGCTAAGACGAACCGTGACGCCAAAGTGATGAGGCAGTTGGAGGACCGCGGGAAATCGGAGGAGGCAAGCGTCGGCAGGCTCCATTCATCGATCACTTGGCGAAATGCAGAGACCCCGTGTACCGTGGCATTGCGAACATCGGCTGGTGTCTTGAGTTAGAAGTTCGTATCATGATGTCGTGAGCCTTCGACAAGCTTCCAAGTAACGACTCCCCCGATGTCATCCTGAGCGAAGTCGAAGGATCTGGCGGAATGCGACAATTGCCTCCCTGCGGGGCCCCAGATGCTTCGCCTGCGGTCTCAGTATGACAATCTACAAAACGACCGTTACTGTCCGATGCATTGTCCGTCCCGCGGATATAACGTTGCTCAGGCCGAACGGAGTAAGTGTTTCCCGTTCGTGGTGAGCCTGTCGAACCACCCCGGCGTTCCAGTTTGATTCCCGACTTGTGCACCGAATATGCGACTCAGGACACTAGAGGAGATTAATATGCCGTGCAGCCAGTGTCGTGGAATCGAGGCGTTCTTCGACGACAACGAGGCGAGATCGGAGCTCAAAAACTATCGCAAGAAAGGTCCTCGGAATACGACCCGCCAGCTTTTGAACGCCATCGTCGAACGTGACCCGAAAGACAAGACGCTGCTCGACATCGGCGGCGGCGTTGGCGCCATCCAACACGAGTTGATCAAGGCCGGCATACGCAGCGCCGTGAGCGTTGACGCCTCGAGCGCCTATGCACGTGTGTCCTTGGATGAAACCGTCGTCCGGGGTCACGCTGATCGATTGACCCATCATCTGGGCGATTTCGTGGATCTAGCCGACAGCATCGAATCCGCCGACATCGTGACCTTGGATCGTGTCATCTGCTGCTATGACGACGCGTCAAGACTGCTGGAGCGTTCAACCGAGCGTGCCACGCGGATGCTGGGTCTCGTCTACCCACGTGATGGATTGCCTAACCGCGCGGCGGTTTGGCTGCTCAATCTGGGACTTCGGATCAGACGCAGCGACTTCCGGTTATTCATTCACCCGAACACGTTGGTGACAGGCATCCTGGAGGGCGCCGGTTTCAGGCGCGTGCACCTGCGCAAGAACCTCATCTGGCAAGTGGTGTTGTACGAGCGAATTGGCAGCCAACGGCTCTGACCGGAGGGAGCGTTCGTGAAGGCGAATCGGACGATACTCGGGCCAGAGCCTGGAGGGTGGATCGGGGGGAAACCGACCACTCAGGTAGATGGGCCAACGGGGAGCCACGTAAGGGGAGCTCCCCGTCGGTCCGGTAGTGTTGGGCGGGCCCTGAACCATCGACTCATCCTCTCCGTATTGCCGGAGCGGTGCCGTACGAGACCGACGAAGGGCCGCCCTGTGCACTCGTTAGAACAATGCGTTGGCCCTGGCTCGAAAGCCATGGATGGCGATGTGAGAATCGCCCCATGCCACCGCGTGGATAGACGACATTAGATCATCCAGGTCGCCGGCGGCGCCTTTCGAACCCTCTGGACTGCCGTCGGGATCCTCGCCGGCTTCATCTTCACCGAACGACGGGTCTCCTATGGGCATTATCAGAACGATGCCGATCGCTGGACGAGTCTTCATCACCCAGTTCGAGAAAGACAAGCCGTCGACCACGGGCATGTCGTCCAGGTCCATGATCACGACGTCTGGGGAGAGCGACGACAGTGCAGAGATCGGACCGCCGTTGCCAGCGTATTCGATGACATTGGTCGTGGACTCGTCGTTCAGACGCCGCTTGAGCGCCTCCCTGACCGCAACGGGGCCACCCAGGATCGCTACATCAATCTGAGCTTCTGCAGGATTCATTTGCACCTCTCGCATAGATTCAAGAGGTCGGCTTCGCGGAGTCCGTCCGAGATCGCCTCGGTCCTAAATTCGCGCTTCCGCGTCAGCATTTCGGCAGTCACTGTCCGGCGCCGGCCACGCCCTTGGCTGATTCCTGCCAAATTGCGGCACGTTCTTGGCATGTTCGTTAGTTGGACACTGCCATTCCGACCTAACGACAAGCTCCCACCCAAGTTTCGTGGGCGCCTGCACCGAACTCATGTCGTCAGATGCAGCGGAAAGAGGTTGCTCAGTCAACCGTTCGCTTACCCATCGGCGAGACGCGAGGACTCGGCAATCTTCATCCCCCATTTCGGGGTCCGTCGAACATCCAAGAACCAAACTGGTTCGTAGTTGGTGTCCGCGAATGGAGGGTTTGGAAAGAACAGCGCCGTGCTAAACTGATCGGAAACGTTGGGGTCATTCCCTGATCGACTTGTCGGGCCCGCAGACGATTCCCAGCCGGTGGGGTAGGTCGGATATTCGCATGACTCGAATGATAGCGGCGGCGACAGCGATGATCCTGTCGCTGGCGGCCTGCGCCGATCAGAACAACGCCCCCGCGGCTTCCGACCGAATCGAGAGCCCCAGTTCAGCGGTCGCGAAGAGTCCGCCGTCCGCGCCCCAGCCGGCGCCGGCTCGGACGCCCATCCCGACGGCAACCGCGGTTGTGGCGAAGCCGCCTCCGACCGCGACACCCTCTCCAACGCCAACGGCTCGACCATCGCCCGTGCCGACCTGGACTCCGAAAGCGCGGCCATCAACGCCGACCCCCATTCCCGACGAAGTGATCGCCGCGCACATGTCCGAAGACAAGAGCGAGGAGAAGGCGACGGACTTTGAACTGACGCTGTTCGACGGTGAGACGTTTCGGCTGTCGGAGCTGCAGGGGCAGGTCGTGGTCCTGAACTTCTGGGCGTCGTGGTGCCCTCCGTGCCGATGGGAGATGCCGTCGTTCGAAAAGACCTACCAGGAGTACAAAAACGACGGTGTGCTGTTTGTCGGAGTGGCGATCTCGGACTTCGAAAGCGCCGCGCTCGAGTTCGCCGAACTGACCGGCGTCACGTATCCGATCGGGCTCGACACCACCGGGGAGATATCCCGAGCTTACCGAGTGTTGAGCCTGCCGACGACGGTGTTCATCGATCCGCGGGGGAACATCGCCCGTCGCCTCAGCAACGTGGCCAACGAGGCGGTCCTCAAGATATTCATCGAAGGCCAGATCAGATCGATGACCGGCGCCTCAAGCGGTTAGCGCCGGGCGAATTGCCGCGCGCCGGGCGGTGACAGACGTCACACCGAGTACCTGACCACCGCGTCCGGATCCAGTGTGAGTCCTAGGCCGGGGCGGTCTTTGAACGGCGCCCACATGCCGTTATGTTGTTGCGGGAAATCCGTGTACCAGATCCTGTCGCCCTCGAGGCCCACGTTCATGTACTCGACCACCTTCAGGTTGGGCGTGGCGCAGGCCAGATGCAGGTGCACGAGTTGCACCGCGTGCGGGGCGACCGGCAGGTTGAAGCCGTGGGCCATGTGGGCAACCTTCATCCACTCGGTGATGCCGCCGACACGCCCAACGTCCGGTTGTACGATGTCGGCGCCGCCCCTGGAGATCAACTCTCGGAATCCGTACTTCGTGTACTCGTGCTCTCCTGTGGCGATGGGGATCGTGGTCGCATCGCGTATCTGGGCGAGGCCATCGATGTCGTCGGCCAGAACGGGTTCCTCGAACCAGCCCACCTGGTACTGCTCGAACTCCCGAGCCATGTAGATCGCCTGTTTCGGGTAGTAGCCGTTGTTTGCGTCAATGTAGATGGCGACGTCGTCACCGAGCGCCTTGCGCACCGCGGCGAGCCTGGCCAGGTCTTCCCGCTCGGAGCGGCCAAAGTCCTTGCCCACCTTCATCTTGACGCGCGAGATGCCTTGCTCCACGTATCCGGCCATCTCCGCGATCAGCTCTTCCTCGGTGAAATTGGTCCAGCCGCCGGAGCCGTATATGGGCACCTCTTCGGCATACGGGCCGAGGAGTCTGTACAGAGGAAGCCCAAGAGCTTTCGCCTTGAGGTCCCAAAGGCCGATGTCCACGGCGGAAAGGGCGCAGAACGCCACGCCCTTGCGGCCGTAGCCGCGAACTCGCCAGAACATGTCGTTCCATATCTTCTCCGTGTGGAACGGATCCTGGCCTATGAGGACGTCTTTGAGGGCTCGCTCGACTACGTCGCGTGTACCGGGCGAGGCCGAACCGATGCCCAACCCTTCAACCCATGCGTCAGTGCGGATGTGGACGAAAAGTTGGCTTCTACCGCCGGCGCCCTCCGGAGGGGGCGGAATCGTAGCGTCCTGGATCGGACTGCCTCCGGGATGGCTCAGGACAGTGGTCGTAACGTCGGTTATCTGCATCAGAATCCTTTCCGATGGATGCGTCGCGGCTGGTGTGCTGAGGCGATTACATGCCCCGGAAGTCCAAGACCCGCTCTTCCTGAACCTTGCTCTCGTCGATCGCCAGGCCGAGTCCGGGTGTTTGTGGCACGCGGATGACGCCGTCTATCGGGACCAACGGGTCGCTCAGAAAGAACTGGTGCACGGCGTTCCATTTGATGAGGAACTCTTGGACCGGGCACGTGGTCGGCGCTTGCGAAGCGATGAGATGCGCTGTCGCGTGAGAGCTGTGGCCGTGCGGCACGACTGGCAGGTCGAACGTGGACGCCAGTGCGCATATCTTGATCGTCTCGCTGATGCCCCCGCACCAGTAGATGTCGGGTTGCAGAACGTCCATGGCTTTGTTTTCGACGATGGACCTGAATCCCCAGCGAGTGTACTCGTGTTCGCCGCCCGAGATCATGATAGGCGACGCCCGCTGAATTTCAACGTAGCTGTCGAGTTTGTCGGCAAGCACCGGCTCCTCCAGCCACCGGACGTCGTACTCGGCAAGCGAATTTGCCATTTCGATGGAGTACGGCACGTCCCATGAACTCCAGGCGTCGAGCATGATGTCTACGTCTGGGCCGACGGCCTCGCGCAGCGTCTCCGCCAGACCGAGGTTTCGTCGCACGCCGTCGGGACCGTCCGTGGGGCCGTCGCGGAAGAACCATTTCATAGCGCGATACCCCTGCGCCACGAACTCCCGTGCCCTACGGTCTACGTCCTCGAACTCGATGGAGAATCCCAGAGCCGACGCGTAGGCAGGGATCTCCTCGCGAGTCGGGCCGCCCAGCAATCGATACACGGGTTGCCCGAATGCCTTGCCCTTGAGGTCCCACAGTCCGCAGTCCACGACGCTGATGGCGAGCATGTCGGCGCCCTTGCGGCCGTGGATCGCCGCCCTGTACATTTGGTCCCACAACAACTCAGTCGCTAATGGATCGGCGCCGATCAGCAAGCCACGCAACTGGGTGTCGATGATGAACGCCTCGTGGCGCGTGCAAGGTCCGGACAGGCCGACCACGCCATCGTCGGTGTGTATCTCGAGAAACACCGATCGCATGGCGTACTTGCCGTCATCGAGGCTGGTTGTGTAATCCGCCCCCTGCGCGCGAAACGCCGGGTAGACGTCGAGGGGTCGGACCAGGCGCTCCTCCCAGAACGGGTCTGGATGCTCCATGACCCCATCCAGTTCGCGGATCTTCAGGTCGATGATTTTCATGGTTCGGACTCCCGTGTGTTTGTGACTAGGCCTGACCGCCGTGCAACCACCGTGGTCCAGCGTCCGATATGATACTGCAACCGCATACGCCGTGCCACCGATGCGATTGTGCGAAGGTCGGGCGGATCGTCGCCCGCGGGTGGCGCCGTCACTCACGAGAGAGCGTCAGTGCGTGGTATGCGCTACACCGTCATCCTGAAGCTTACGGTCGCTATTGTCATCCTGAACCGCAGTTCAGGATGACAGAAGGGCTCCGGTCTTTCTTTCCGCCCAGGATCGAGATTCGATGCGCGGCCGAAAGGTTCGCGCGGAAAATGAAAAGCCCGGCGCTCGTGAGCGCCGGGCAGAATGTCCTCACCGTTGGACCCGCATACCCAGATTTTGATCTAGTGGGGCCGTCCCGTATTGTCCGCGAGCGGTCGGGACTTCAGCGCCCTGGTTTCATGGAAGGGCGGGCCTCAGGCTTTTCCCTTCCCCCGCTGGTCGTGACTCTGGCTCCTTGCCCGTCACCTGGCAACCAGCAGGGGTCGTGGACGGGAACTTCCAGTCATGGTTGACAACGAATACGCGCAACCTTGTTCACCTCCTGCTGGGTTTCGCTTAATGCGGAGCCGGAATACGCTCAATTCCGACATATCCATCCTAGCATTGAGCATGAATGGTGTCAATCTGTCAGAGGCATCCGTTCATGAGGAATTGGTGAGTTCGTGTGAACCGCCGCTCGGTTTCGCAACCAGGGCGATGCCGCCAAGGCACGGCGCCGGAGACGCCGGATGTCGCTGCGGTCCGTCACGCTCTTGCGATGCGAGGCACGACTTCGGATCGCGTAGCGACACAACGACAACTGAATCCTCAAATCGGGATTGGCCGTCGTTTTGACAAAGAGAAGCCCGGCGCTCACAAGCGCCGGGCCGTACTGTTCACCGTTGGATCCGCTTACCCAGATTTTGATCTAGTGGGGCCGTCCCGTAATATCCGCGAACGGTCGGGACTTCAGCGCCCTGGTCTCATGGAAGCGCGGGCCTCGGGCTTTTCGGCGCCCCCACTGGTCGTGACTATCCTGCCTTACCTGTCACCTGGCAACCAGCAGGGGTTTTGGAAGGGAACTTCCAGTCATGGTTTGCAACGAATACGCGCAACCTTACTCACCTCCTTCTGGGTATCACCCGGTTTAGTGTCGGTTCATAGTCACTTCCGACATTTCCATCCTACCATGGCGTGGGGCGTCTGTCAATCTGCCAGGACGATTTCGTTGTGAGGATGTGGTGAGGCGGGCGCGGTTGCCGCCTGAGTTCGCAGGCCATACAATCTTCGACGACCGGGGATTGAACACTATTGGCTGGAAGGGGGTTCGATGAAGATCGACACCTTGATATTCGACCAGGGCGGAGTGCTCGTCTGGACTCGTTGGGAGAACGTCACGAACGTGTGGCACGAACTCACCGGACTCGCGCCTAAAGCGATCTCGAATCGCATGGTGGCTGGCGGAGCGTATCCGCCTTTCATGCGAGGCGAGATCGACCGATCGGAATTCTACAGCAACATGAGCGTCGACCTGGGTTTGGAGCAAGACCCTGCAGCCTTCTTCGAAACATGGAGCAGCGCCATCGAGCCAAACCCCGCCATCGACCCGTTGATCGCAAAGCTGAAAGGGCGAGCGCGGCTGGCCATCGGCTCGAACACCGACGAGCTGCACCAAGCCAGAGGATTGGAGGTGCAGCCCACGATCGGCCTGTTCGAAGACTTTGTACTGTCGTTCGAGATCGGCGAACTCAAGCCCGACTCGGAGTTTTTCGACCACTGCCTCAACCAGCTTGGCGCCCAGCCGGACCAGTGCTTTTTCACGGACGACAGGCAAGACAACGTCGACAGCGCAAAAAGCGTCGGCATTCATGCCGTGCGGTTCGAATCCGTGCCGCAGATCGAATCGGAGTTGGTTGCTATCGGCATCCTGTAACGGCGTGGGCGCACATACGCGAGCCTACCCTCCAGCGCCTGCGATCATAATCATCGCATACAGGCATTTGAACGCTTCGAGAAAGTCATCGGACGTGTAGGACATTGTCAGGGGATCGGCGCGCTCCGTACCCGGGATCATCTCCGCCACGTCGGCCATCGCCGAATTCTTGACCTGCAGCGTTAGTGTGACGGGCATCGAGTATCGCACCGGAGCGATCTCGTCCCGCCGTTCGAACGCCCGTTTGGCCCGCCCGCGAATCAGGTTCTGAGCGGCCGACGGAGACAAGCACTTCGCCGAGTATCGAGTGAGCGGCTCTTTGACCACTGCGACTTCGACGCCGGGGATCAGCTCCGTTGCCTGGGCCGTCGCGGTGGTGTCGCCCGTCACCAGAGTGATTGGCACGTCAAAATAGCTCGCGATGCCCGCGTTTAACCCCAACTCGCCCTGAGCAACGTTATGTCCGCAGGGCGGACAATGCATATGACA
>CEQE01078867.1_pt1 | contig 20124 bp, 17 predicted proteins | sample 356201 | NCBI WGS metagenome assembly CEQE01 (sample SAMEA2619970, study PRJEB7988) | marine metagenome | biome: marine biome (ENVO:00000447); feature: mesopelagic zone (ENVO:00000213) & marine oxygen minimum zone (ENVO:01000065); material: "saline water (ENVO:00002010), including plankton...
TATAAAAATTTCTTATTTCCTGAGGAGAAAGTATACCAGCTCTGGGGCTGCCCCTTTTTGGCATTCGTAAAGCTGTGATTTTCTCTCAAATCGTCAATTAATTCTTGAAAATATTCTCTATATTTCTCTGATTTTTCAGATGAGGCTGTATTTGATTGTTTCTTTTTTGATTTCTGCCATTCGTTTGGAGAGACAATTACCTTGAATTGTAGCGCAGGTCGTGAGTCGCCGATTTTTATCACTTCAACTACGACTCCAAAAAAATCTGTGTTAGGATCAGTCCTTTGATTTAGCCAATCTAATGCCTGCCTATGCTCCTCTCTAATTTCTGTTGATAACCAAATAATAATTTCAGCGTTATATCCGCTTGCGTAAGTTAATAGCTTCCCAAGGTGATCGTGATCAGTTATGGCAAGTTGATTTTCTATTATGACATTTGCGTTACGTCCCAAATCCTTAGCTAATATATCTAATGAAAAACCACCAACATTTGCTTCTTGCTCTGTTACTTCTAAATCAATTCCAATTGCCTCGCCAAGCGCGTTAATATTTTCGGCGAGCCAGGGTGTAAAATCATGTGCTTCATGTTTCCAAATACTTCGAAGATCAACTTTATGAATTTTATCAAACATAGTCTTCTCCTTATTTATTGGTTGGCAGAAATGAATTATAACCCCACTTCTATTCCTCAAACAACCCTTTGCCTCTCAGCTTTTTAAAGCATTATATCAACCCATAATCAGTGAATTCTTCAATTCTTTTGATTCAATCACGCTTCTACCGTACCTCATAATATCTTCTTCAAGAATCTCGTAGAATCTTAACGAATTTAACAAAGAATTATTAGGGTTTGATAGCTTTTAGGAAAAAATGATCATCAATCGCTCTATTATGAGGCAAATGAACCAAATGAAGAAAAAATTACTATACTTGCATTCAATGATCGTTAATTTACTTACAGGTGATTTTTTGGTAAGAAAGGATATTCGCAAAATTTAACCATTGCCTATATGGTCGTTGTACCAATCAAATATAGTGTATTTACCGTTATATAGACCGCCTGCCCGACTTTTCTGGCAAGTGATTGCATCTAACCAACAGTCCTCATGGATATAGACTCTACCTCGTTTTTTGACAAGATGACCGACAATTGCCCGTCGTTCGCTCAGCTGCCGTGCTTCAACCTCATATTTTACTCCCCTACTCGAACATACTTGAGCTGGACCTTTTTGGTGAAGAGCGTTATAAACTTGATCAAACGAGGGTTTTTCACTCATAAACGATTCCAAAAAACTTCTGTTATTTAGATACTTCAAGTATGCACATTGTACTACAATTTATATACTATGTCTTTAAAACGATGCTGGTACTTCTTCGTATTTTCTTCAAGAATCTCGCAGAATCTGAACCGATTTAACTAGATTTTAACTGGATCGGAATATAAGATTTTCTGTTTAGGTTAAGGCGGGAAAAATCACCATTTCTTCGGTGATAAATTAAAATGAAATTAAAATTATTTGCCACCCAAAGAAGGATTAAATCATATAAAACTGTATAAATGAAAATAGAGGATAAAACGGGTGAACTATCTGGAAAATCAAGGTAATACTTTATTTTTCATATAAATATGAAAGGTATGTTTTAGGTAGGTTATATTAATGCCATTCAAGTGCGCTCCCAACTGCGCCACAGCCCCAAAAAATTTCTTAGGATTTTGAAGCTCCTCGTAGCAAGCTTCAGTGTATAATATAATTTTATTTTTAATTCGCTCACTAACCCCGTGGCAAGACCACGGGGAATGCACTCGCTAAGCACGTTCATTTTTAACGTTTACATTTATGTACGTTTACATAGAATTTCCCAAAAAGTCAAGCCAAGCTCAGGGTTCTGACTTTTATAAAGTAAATTTTTTCTGCTGTATATACTGCACCGTAAAACATTGACCCGCACAAAAGGGATAATTTTTTTGTGAGGACATGCAGGGTTTATTTGGATTACCCTATCAGTAAGTACTTATTGTGTTATGTATGATAATTTCCTTTAACGGCTTTCGCAATTTTTTTATTCCTTGCTATTTAACTGTTCCGCATATATATTTTTTTATATCCTATCTTTATACTTATATTTATGATTTTTTTCTTTAATTATCAATTTTTTGAAGGAGGAAACTATGAGTAATATGCCTGGCGGATTATTTTTATTAATCATTATTGGCTTGCTTCTTTATAGCGCCATTAAAATCCTTCGGGAGTATGAGAGGGGAGTTGTTTTTATGCTGGGGCGGTTTTGGAGAGTTAAAGGACCGGGTCTGATTGTTCTCATTCCTGGTATTCAAAAAATGGTTAAAGTAAGCCTAAGAACCGTGGTAATGGATGTCCCGCCACAGGATATTATAACAAGCGACAATGTTACGGTGAAAGTCAATGCTGTTATTTATTTCAGAGTAATGGACGCTCAGAAATCGATTATCGAAGTAGAAGATTATCTTTATGCCACCTCCCAGCTTTCCCAGACCACCCTCAGGTCTATTTTAGGGCAAAGTCAGCTGGACGACCTTCTTTCAAAGAGGGATGAAATCAATACTGAATTACAAAAGGTGATCGATAAACAGACAGAACCCTGGGGCGTCAAAGTAACTTCGGTTGAGGTTAAAAATGTAGACCTCCCGAACGAAATGCAAAGAGCTATTGCAAAACAGGCTGAAGCGGAAAGAGAACGGAGATCGAAAATAATTCATGCCGAAGGTGAATTTCAGGCGTCTAAAAAATTAGCTGATGCCGCCGATATTATAGGCGCGCATCCTCCTGCTTTACAATTACGGTTTTTGCAAACACTTCAGGGAATAACGACGGATAAAACCAGCACATTGGTTTTTCCTGTTCCAATTGACCTCTTTGAGCCCTTTTTAAAAATATTAGAAAAAAATAAAAATAAATAGGTGAGCTTCCACTGATTAAAAAAATATTTAGATACACTTTTTGACGTCCTCAGAATATTCAGTGAAAAGGTGTGATTTTACTAATAAATTTTATTCAGTATTCTCCGATTCTAGCAACACTTCCAATAGCATCGGCGCAGTCGATGCACTTCAAAACTTACCATATGGTTTAAGGAAATAAATGGTTTCAGAGCAAACATCAGAAGAAATTCAGGAAAGATTTATTTTAAAAAAGGTCATACGATTTGGATTTATTTTATTAGGCATCCTCTCGCTTCTTTTCATCGGTCTTCTTTTAATAATTAAACTCCTTTTCCCGGCTCAGGAATTAAAACGAATGGCAGAAAACAAGTTAGAAGGAATTTTAAATAAAAAAGTACGTATCGAAATGATCCAGCTAAACCCGTTAAGTGGAATTGAACTGACAAACATTATTATAGGTGATGAAGACCTTCAGTTGTTCTCCGTTAAGAAAGTCTCTTTGCTGTACGATTTTAAACAACTATTGAAAAAGAAGCTGGTTATTAATCAGATAAGTATTAATAAGCCAACGATTAAGCTTAAATATTTTCAAAATCAGTGGAACATTCCATTTCTAAAATCTGGCATACAAGTGGAAGATAGCACTCGACCCACTGTTATTAAAAAGACCGAAATACCTGCTTTGCCTTTTGACATTGACCTCAATGCATTTATTGTTAAAGATCTATTTTTATCTTTAAATTATGACAATAACATTACTTCTGAAATTTCAGGGATAAATCTATTTTTAACGGGCAGGTTATCTCCCACCTCATATAATATTAATGCAAAAATATCCGGCTCTCATGAAAGCATTTTTTCCTTTAAGCAGGCATATCCTAAAGAAATCAGGTTTCGCTCAGCTATAGACAACCAGCTTAATATTACATTCCAAAAGCTTGACACAATTCCTATAAAAGGAGAAGTGAAGTTTAATAATCTCTCGGCATTTTATCAGAATCCTTTTGAACTAAACCAACTTTCTATTGGCCTCGATTTGCTGCTAAACATGGATGAGAAAAATATTCAATTTAAAAAAATAAATATTTTATCGAATAATTTTTTTAATTTAATAGCTTCAGGTGAAATCCATCGTATGTTGACGCAACCAAAATTTAATTTTATCTTGATAGACTCGTTCATTGACCTAAAAAAAACAAATGAGTATATCTCCACTCTGATACCTGATTGGAAAATAAAAGGTCACCTGGGTATCAATAACGTGAGTTTGGCTGGTTCTTTACAAAATGAAAATAAGCTTGATCTTGGAGTTCAAGGCTTATTTCCCTTAGACAACATTGACATCGTTCATTCCAAACCAAATCTCTCATTAAAAAACATCTCCGGTACTATAAAGTTAAATACGCTAAATTTAAAAAATAATTTGCCAGATAAGTTTGATGCTGAAATTAAATTGCAGGTTGATAATTTTATAAGCAAAACAGTCTCCTTAACCGGACTTCAAAAAAATACGCACATATTTTCCTCAGAGAAGACAGCTGATGAACTTATAATAAACTTTGATATGCAGTCGAATGAGATCAAACTTAATATAAAAAACCAACCTCCAATAGTATTCCCTTTTGACGTCAAGGGATTCTTAGTGAGTAATCTTGCAAGCTTAGATGTAAAAAGCTCCCATGCAGAATGGAGCGTACCAGACGTTGCTACCGGTAAAATTACAACAGAATATTTTACATCCGACCATAATAGATTCTCTATTAATAACATTGTCAATTTAGATCTTGAAAAGATCAGAAAATATATTCCCAACACCCAATTAAAAAAAATAGATCAACTAAGCTTGTCAGGCAAGCTAACCTCCAAAGTAAAATTGGCTGGACAATTAAACAGCCAATATTTTCCTGAGAATATAAAATTTAAAGTAAATAATGATTTAAAAAATATCCATGCCAGTGATGAGTTCCTTCAGATTTTCGTAACCGGTCTAAATGCAAAATCTTCAGCAAAGGGAAAATATAACAAGAAGAAAGGAATAGAGTTTCCTGAATTGGAAATCAAAGGAAATTTTACAAATGCTAAATTTTCTGACCAAACAAACATTGAAAAAAGTAACTATTCGTTGGTGGTAAAAAATGTAGGACCATTAAATTATAATAGTCTTTCTGAAATAAATTCAAATATCCCTGTTAAAGTGAAGAGCAAAACCGCAGCATCAAATCCCTTTCAAACCAATCTAAATAAAATCATGGATCTGGTATTTAACGTAGTTACTTTAAAAGAAAAATTTTTCAAAAAAATAAAATTAGCTTTTGGTGTATCTATGAAAAACATTCTAATTGCCGATAAAGTGTTTTCCGATAAAGTAAAAATTGCTTTTAATGTAGTTCCTTCTTCCAAACCTGCCAACAAACCCCTAATCGGTCTAAATTTAACGACAGAGGGGCTTAAAATTCATAATAAAAACCAGATCCACCTTAAAAATAAAGTTACAGCGCGACTTCTTTTTTTATTTGATGGACAAAACAAATCTATAACATTAAAAAAATCTGCCATTACCAGTCTTCCTTTATTTAGTATTTCTCTACGTAAAGGAACAATCGGCAGTGATAAAAAGTTTAATGCTCAAGACCTCAATATTTTATTGGATTTGAAGCGATTCTGGCAGGACATGCCGCGCCCTTATCATAAAACATTTCCTGTACAAAACTTAAGCGGTGTAATCCGCATCAACACAAACGCTGAGGGGATCTTACCATCTAAAATTAATATGAGTAAACTCGATCTCCCGTTTAAATTTAATTCAAAATTTAATATCAACAAAGTGGCCTTAGAGTTAAAGCAATATAATTTAAAAATAAACAGTATGAATACGATAGCAAAGATTAATAATTTGAACTCTAATATAATTAACGTAAGCGGCACAACAGCAATCGGGTCAATGATTGAAGATTTTCAAACAATACTCCCTAAACTTTCTGACATTTATTTTCAATACGACTTCTCACTTAACGACCTTAATACTCTTGATATTAATAACTCCATTCTCAAAATAAATAATGGGCTAATCTCTCAATCTTTAACAGGAGTGATTGAAGGATTTAATTCTATGTTTACCCATAATGTCCCAATAAACGCATCAGAAATACTTAACAGAATAAAATTAAAACTAAACTCCAGCCTTTCCATCAACAAAAAGAAAAAGTTTTCTTTAAATAGCTCAATAAATTTTTCAGGCGGATTAGGTACAAACGTTATGATTGGGTTAACTCCCGGAGAGAAGTTGAGCTTAAATGGAAACATGGAATTTAATAACTTTACATTTAATAATAACGGTTTTCTTGTTAATAACATAACCGGAAACATCCCATTTAAAAGATCATATCTATTTATAAATGATAATATCAATCAACCAAAAAAACGGTCTAATAAATTTATTTCCCGGTCAGGTCTTTTTTCTGATCTCAGGAGTTTTTCCAAACATAAAGACCTTATTTCTATTGGCAGCCTACAAGGAGGAAAACGTAGTTTAAAACATATACTCCTGGATCTTTATTTTAATAATAATCAATTTGCAGTTGAACAATTTCATTTTGAACTTGAAGGTGGAACTGTCCTGGGAAATATGTATTTTCTGCCTGATAACAGAGCACACAAACTATCTTTAAATGCAAACTTTGCCAGCATAGATTTAGAAAAATTATTAAAAATAAAAAGCGGGAACAAAAAGAATATAGACTCCAAGGTAAACGGCAATGCAGTGTTAATGGTTACTGTATCGCCAGAAACAAAGACCACGGATTTTAAGCTTGATCAAATCGAGACGAACCTAAATATCACCCATATTGGAGAAAATGCGCTTGATCAACTATTAATTTTTTTTGATCCGAGTGAGAGTAATCCGTCTATAGCCAACTTAAAAGATAAACTAAAGCTGGCAAAACCTTTACGAATTAACATTAAATTAAAAAATGAACGACTTAGCATGTTTGTTCGATTAAAAACACATTTAACGGAAAGCGGTTTATTAGACATTCAAGTATTAAATAGAATTCCTGTTCAGAGGCTGAAACAGTTTTCACTGATGGAAGAAAATCTTAAAAAAATTTCCCCTTCCTTTAAAATAATTAAGATATTGACGTCAAATTACATAAAATTGAACAAAGATCGGCTTGTGTTGCGTTAATATTTTTATAAAATATTTTACGGAATTATTTTTAAGTAATTTAAATTTAAACTCTGCAGTTAGAATTACCCTTTATAATAAGGTCGAAGCAACTTTCAATGAAAATAAAAACAAAAGAATATAAATTGTGCAAAAATAAAACAAAAGAATATAAATAAAAGCGCTATTATTTTCTTGACAGCAGAGAATATTTTTTTTAAATTAGTTTAACACTTGGGTGCCATATTATTTAATAATTAAATTTTAACAGGTAAAAGTATTAGATTTAGTGAAAGGAATTTTATGGCCACCAAGAAAAAAGCCAAAAAGAAAGCCAAAAAGAAAGTAAAAAAGAAAGTAAAGAAAAAAGCAAAAGCAAAGAAAAAAGCAAAAAGAAGGTAACAACAATTTTTGGCGCCCAAGTGTTTATTCTTCATTAACCGCCACGCCGCTACTTCACGTATCCATCCATAGCCAAGATAAAACTATCAACAATTAATTTTCAAAAAAAATAATTTAGTGACGTTTAGATACTTTTTTTGCCTCGTTCCAGTATTTATCCATTTCCTGCAACGAAAGATCGTTTAGATCCAAACCTCTCTTTGTTGTTTCTTCTTCGATATATTTAAATCTTTGAAAAAACCTGTCAATAGCTTTTCTCATAGCTTCTTCCGGATTTACTTTTATAAAGCGGCCAATATTGACAAGGGAAAAAAGAACATCTCCAAGCTCATGCTCCATCTCAATCTTATTATTCTTAGAAAAAGTTTCTTTTAGCTCAGCCAATTCTTCTTCTACTTTTTCAAACACCTGTTCTGTCTTTTCCCAATCAAATCCTACTCTTGCGGCTTTTTCCTGAAATCGACGAGCTCGCAACAAAGAAGGAAGTTCTTTGGGAATTCCATCCAGAGCAGATTTTCTTTCAGAATTCTTTGGCTCCTTCCGCTTAATGTCTTCCCATCGTTCAAGGACCTCCTTCGAGGACGAAACTTTACTATTTCCAAAAACATGGGGGTGACGTCTAATCATTTTCTCTTTGACGTGCAAACAAACATCAAAAACATCGAACTCCTTTTGTTCCTCCGCAAGTTTTGCATGAAATATTATTTGAAAAAGTACATCGCCTAACTCTTCTTTTATTTTATCCGGATTTTCTTCATCAATAGCTTCTAAGAGTTCGTAAGCTTCTTCAATCAAATATGCTTTTATTGAGTCCCTAGTTTGTTCCCTGTCCCACGGGCATCCATTCTTGTCCCGAAGTTTTTTCATTATATTGACTAATTCATAAAACACATTATCCTTTTTTTTATTCAATTATGCTCCCTTTTCTTGTTATTAGATTGTCCAAAACAAAACTTTATCCTCTTTTCTGTAAAGAAGATTAAGAAATAATATAACAAAAGTCAAACTTATAAAAGGACTCAAAGTCTTGACTTTTTATTGTTTTAAGTTAAAAATGAAAATAATTATTTTATAAAAAAAGAGAGGGATAAAATTATGGACATAATTAAAAATGTTTTGGATAAAACATCTTCTTTAAGAAAACAATATGAAAAGAGAAGCGACGTCAGGGGCTATCTCAATGAATATGAGGGGATATTTTCTGTTCCATCAGAAGCGGATTGTTATAGGATAAGTTTAGGTTATCTGGAGCGCTTTTTGTTAATGGCGAACCATAAAAATGTAGGCGACAATTTAGAACAAGGAATGTTAAAAATTGAACGCTGGGACGAAAGCTGCGGTTTTTTTAGTGATGAATATACGATCTTAAATGGAACGAAAAAGCTTAAATCCGGTTTGTTTGAATGGTCAGGAAGCGGAAATATTGAGAATACGTGGCAAAGTTTTTCTAAGTTTGAGTAATTTTTTTTAATTCTTTTTCCTTTAAAACTCTTTTTAGTATCTTACCTATTAAACTTTTTGGGAGTTCTTTTCTAAACTCGACCTTTCGGGGAACTTTAATGTGCGAAAGGTTTTCTTTGCAATATTTTATGATGTCTTCTCCCTTTAAAGAAGTGCCATCTTTTAAAACAACAAATGCTTTAATATACTCACCTCGACTTTTATCCGGAAGACCTATTACCGCCGCTTCCTGAATTTCAGGTTTTTCATAAAGGATTTTTTCAATTTCCGTTGGATACACATTATTGCCTCCCACAAGTATCATTTCCTTTTTTCTATCCATTATCTTGCAAAATCCCTGTTCATCTGTTTTTGCGATATCCCCTGTATGCAACCATCCTTTATTCAAAATTTTTTTCGTTTCATCCGGTCTATTCCAGTAACCTTTCATTACTTGGGGACCGCTGACCAATAGTTCCCCTTCGTGTTCCGGGGTCTGACTTCTTTCAAATAATGTCCCTTTCACAATTTTCACATCTGTTCCTGGTAGCGGCAAACCGATTGTTCCTTTTTTACGATTTGCAGAAATAGGATTCGCATGAGTCATAGGCGATGCTTCACTGAGCCCATAACCTTCATATATTTTTACCGATGTCATTTTTTCAAACTTTTCCATTACTTCCGGAGGCAATGCTGCACCACCACTCAAACATAAACGCAGAGAAGATAGTTTATATTTCTTGATGAGAGGAGAGTTATTCATAATGGTAAACAAACTGGGTACCGCGGGGAAGAAGGTCGTTTTATAATTTTCTAATGATTTAAAAACTTCTTTTACTTTAAATTGAGGGAGTAAAGTAATTGAAGCTCCCAATAAAACTGAAATGTTCAGTCCAACAGTCAGAGCAAAGATATGAAACAAGGGTAAAACCAGAAGCACTTTTTCCTGACCCTCTTTTAGAACCGGCACCCACAAACGGCCCTGATAAGCGTTGGCTACAAGATTTCTATGTGTTAACATTACTCCTTTGGAAATCCCGGTGGTCCCCCCTGTATATTGAAGTAGAGCTATATCTTCCAAATCAATAGAAACAGATTTGGAGATTTCTTCATATTTATTCATTAAATTTTTAAATAAAAAAAGACCTTCTTTTTCTTCTACTTTATGATCAACGTGTTCCAGCCACATTTTTATGGGGAAGATAAGGCCTTTTGCTAAAGGAAGAAAATCTTTTATGGAAGTAATAATGCACTTTTTAACCGGAGATCCAGCCAGCACGTCTTTATATTTATTATAAAGCACATTCAGGATAACCGCTGTTTCCGCCCCGCAATCCTTTAACTGAAATTCCATTTCTCGATGACTATATATCGGGTTGGTGGGAACAACAATCGCTCCAATCTTCAAAGCAGCAAAATAAACTATGACAAATTCAACGCAGTTCGGCAAAATAAGGGCAACCCTGTCTCCCTTTTTTGTACCAATGTCTGTTAAAGCCGATGCAATACGATTTACAATGCTTTGCAGTTCTATATAGGTGATTTTATTTCCAAAAAAAATAAGAGCGGTTTGCCTGGGAAATTTTAATGCAGTTTTATCCAGAAGTTCAGAAACAGAAACTTGAGGATAATCAAGGGTTTTCGGAACATTTTCGTCATAAAATTTGTGCCATATTTTTTCCATTCAAATTAACCTAAAGCAAATTTGCAATTAAGCAGATAGTAATATAAAGAGGGAGGTACAAAAAATGGTTACATTTTTATTAGCTGCTATTGTCATTTTTGAGCTAGCAACTATAGTAATAGGCCATTTCTATCTCAGCCAATAAATTAAATAATTGGCTTTTTTTCCTTGTTGGAAATAAATTTTTTTAGTTGCTCGTTGGTTTTATCAGATGCGTCAATAAAATTAATGCCTATAAAAGAAGCTTCACTGCCATCAACCGAGTCCTTTTTTCTTTCCACATATACAATCCTGCCGGAAACTTTTACTACATGAGTTTGATTGGGGAGATAAAAAGACAAAAATACTTCTTTCTCGGTATCAATACCTAATTTATTTAGTTTTTCTAAATCTGATCCGCATGTAAGCATTATTCCATCCAAGCCTATATTTTTGCTGTACAACATAAACCAGTTGTTTCCTGTTTTTGATTCCACCTCAATCCTGCAAGAAACACGTACAAATTCTCTCTGTTCTCCCAAAACTTTTTCCTCCTTCTATGGTAAGGCTTTAATTTTCACTGTTTTGTAAAGAAAATTTTTGAAGGAAATAAATTTTTTCCTTTCGGTTTGGTTTTCTTTAAAGTTTTTATTGCAAACTTTTAATTGAACAGCAATGTCTGGCAACGCGCCTCCAAATTTTTCACCAGCCAAGGTCATTACTCTTTTTACCATCTGTCTTGTGATCATATTTTCGGAATAAGGTTTGTATACCGCTTCCCAAAAGTCGAGTTCCTCCTCCGTAACTTGGTGTAATATTTTTAAAGCAGCAGATTCATTAAGATTGTTTGCATCTATTATAGATATTTTCCCTTTTTCCGTTTTTTTGCTCGCTCTGAGCACATCAATTTTTCTAATCGCTGGGCCGGAACGAGTTAAAAGAGACCTAAGAAGAATATTTTTTAGTTCTCGAACATTCCCCCTGTAATTGTATTGGGTCAAATAATCAGCAGCCTCCTTATCTGGAAATGGAACAGGCCCTTTTTCACCATGTTTCTTATAAGTGGAGTATAGCTTTCCGAGAAAATGAGTGGCCAAGTCAACAATATCCTCACGGCGCTCATTTAAAGAAGGTATATCTATTGTAAATTCCCTGATTCTGTGAAACAAGTCTTCTCTAAATCTACCGGCACGAATCTCTTTTTCCAAATCTTTGTTCGTAGCTGTTACAAGGAGAAGCTTTGAATGCCTTGAATGATTATCTCCAAGGCGTGTAAAGACCCCGCTATCTAAAAATCGCAGTAGTTGCACTTGTGCCCGGTGGTCCGCGTCCCCAATCTCATCTAAAAAAACCACGCCGCCGTTTGCCTCTTCCAGTATTCCTTTTCGATCAGTATCCGCACCGGTATAGGCTCCTTTCTTATGTCCGAACAATTCACTATAAGTTAATTCACCGCTAAATGCCGCTATATTGGTTTTTTTTACTGTCAATTTATTTTTTTTCGAATTTGCCGTCAGGAAAAGCTCATTCAGTCGAGAATAAATATTGTTGAAGAAAAACTCTTTTCCGGATCCGGTTTCCCCGGTGATTAAAATAGAAGGCAGACCGGATACATCCTCGCTCTCTGACTTTTGTTCCCATCTAAGCATCCGGTTGCAAATGGATTCCGCAATAATATTTATTTCTCTGATAACTGAACGGCTTGCCCTGCTTTTGCCAATAACGTTTCCGAGGCTGTAAGAATGAACTGAAGGATCACGGTAGGTAATGTCCTTTTTTAAACGGTCGATTTCATGCTGCAATTCATCGATGTGTTGATAGTCATAAATATCTTTTCCTACTAATTCCGCAATAATTTCCAGTATCCTCTGATGTTCCAGAGTAAAATAGTTTTTTTCAAAATAATCCAGGTTAATAACCGCTATTGTTTCGTTACCATATTGTATTGGTACGGCCAGTTCGGATTGAACACTTTCACTGACTTTCTGATAAAATCCATTACCTTGAAGTTCCTCCTCTATGTCGTTGCAAAGAATGGATTTTTCCAGATACGCCGAATAACCTGTGAGAGATCTTTCTTTTCTTAAAAGTTTCTCTCCGCCCAGTTTTAACTGAGGAATGCTTTGCTTTTCCCACTCCCTGGATTTTACCCCAACAGTTTTCCCGTCATCTCCATCCACAATAAGCCATTTATGATCACCTATCTTTTTAACAAGGGAAATTGTGCCAGTATCGGCTCCAATTAACTCAGTAGCTTTAAAAAGAATCTGTCTCAAGAAAGATTTAAAATCTGTTTGTTTAGTGGATCTGAGTTCCCTGATTTCATTCAAAACATTTATTTCAATATGTTCTTTACTTGTTTCCTGTATCAATTGTTCAACCATCACAGCATGATTTTCCAGTAGTTCTTTTTCAAGATTACTAAAACTGTATTTTTTTTCTGTGAAGTAGTTCACAATGCAAAGCACCTGGTCTGTGTTTGGGTCAAACCTTGGAACCATATAGAGAGAACACAATCCCAATTTTTCGGCAATTGGTTTTCGCGCAAATTTTTCTTTCATCACATCAGGTATATAAAGTGGCTCCGGATGTTTTCCTTTTCTAATGATTCCTTTCTCCGGATTATATTCGACAATCTGGCTGATGAGGCTTTCATCTTCTAATGCGCTTACCTGGACATTCTTTTCATAAACATCTTTATCTTTAATGTTTCTGGCAAAGGTCGCAAGAATTTCCACTCTGTCCTGATGTGCAACTTTTTTGTGAGCGTTAACTGAAAAAGTGTTTGGAGGGAGGAGCACTGAAGCCAGGGATAATTTATCGACCAGCTTAACAGCGGATTTTAACATCATAAGGGCCGCTTCTCGCTTCCTTGTTTCATCAATCTGCCTGGAAATAACAATTCTCTGGTGAAAGCGATGAGCCTGATAAACTGCCGAAGCTATTCCGGAAAGAAAGTGCTTGATGATCTCAATGTTTTGATTGGAAAGGCTTTTTTCAGATTCCTGCCAATCGAGACAGAGTACACCAATACTTTTGCCCTTATCCGGAACAGGAATAGCTAAAGAGGCGCCAACTTCATATTTTTTCTCAAACTCTTTAGGTTTAAAATCGTTTCCTTTTTTATAGGAACAATAAACCGACTTTTTTGACAGAAAAGCGGTAGATATTATTGAATCTTCCTGAAATATAAAATGAGAAGTCCCTTTGATCTCTGCGTAATACTCACCGCTAACAAACCTGCAAACCAATAAACCCTCTGTCAGATCTTCCAGAAAAAAACGAACCATTTTGCACGAAAAGATATTCCTTATTTCCGAAGAAACAGAATAAAGAATCTCCGCCAGGTTTTCTTTCCCGTAACCTGATATCTTTTCTTTCAAATGGTTTAAGGTTCTCATTGTCTCTTTTTTAGAATATCAGGAATTACGGCTGAGACAAAATATAAAAATCATGGTATTCTGTAAATATGATAATAACTAAACAAAAGTCGCTTGAAAATATTTTAAATTATGTTGCTGATGAAAGTTCTATTTTTATTTTAGGGTGCGGCGATTGTGCAGCGTTATGCCGTACTGGCGGAGAAGAAGAAATAAAGGAAATGAGTGAAAAACTAAAAAAAACCGGAAAAAAAGTAACCGGCATTGCAATAGCCAATGCTCCATGCCATGAACTGGACACAGCACGAATATTCAGGAAATATAAGGAGCAGATCAACCAGTCCGATGGTATTTTGGTTTTGGCCTGCGGCGCTGGAGTTCAGGCCGCCCGTGAAGCAACTGAAAAAAAAGTCCACCCTGGTTGTGATTCCTTGTTCATCGGAAATTCAAAACGGCATATGAACTTTTACGAAAAGTGCTCTGCATGCGGTGACTGCGTGTTAGATGAATTCGGGGGTATTTGCCCGGTAACCCGGTGTCCTAAAAGTTTGTTGAACGGTCCTTGCTGTGGTTCTCTTGACGGTAAATGCGAAGTTAATCAGACCGTTGAATGTGTGTGGATTAAAATTTTTGAGCGGTTAAAGCTGGAAGGTCGTCTTTCAACTCTTGATACAATTCACTCTCCAAAAAATCATAGCGATACAATCCATCCGGGAAAAATAGAATAGCCAAAATACTATGGAACATACTGAAATAGGTGAAGTTGTAAAGATTTTCAATCGTACCGTTGAAATCCGTGTCAATCCGGCTGAAGACTGCGGGGCATGCGGCGCAAAAGACTCATGTCATACAGGGCCACGTCTTTCGACAGATCGCTTTGTTACAGCACTGGATCCTTTCGGACTAAAGGTAGGACAACGAGTAAAAATCAATTTGGCTCCAAAAAACCTGGTAAAAGCATCTATCATTGTATTTGTTCTCCCACTGCTCGGACTTCTCCTGGGTGCTGTCGCAGGCTCGTTTGCAAGCAAAACAGCTGGATATTGGGATTTTTTAGACCTGGGCGCTATTATAGGGGGATTTGCAGGGATAGCAATTTCTGTGATTGGTTTAAGGTCATACAACAGGAAGCTTGAAAAAGCTAATCAATACTATCCTGCTGTTGTGGAAATAATGCAATAAAAGCGAAAAATACATAAGCGTTCAGCTATTATCTTTACCAAAAAAAAAAGCGGCAATCTTAAATTGCCGCATTTTTCCTTGGAGTTCCTATTTATGGACTCCACCCCATATTTTTCATGGGTTTTTTGAGGCTCGCGCCTCTCTTGATTAATTAAAGCTAACCGATCTTAGCAAGGTGGCATCTCAGCTCCTATCAATCATCTTGAATATAATATATAATCTTTTTAAAATTTTTCAAGTGTTATATGAAAAATAATCTGAATTTATTTTTCTTTTACCTGACAGCCATATTTGCCATTTCGATGATCGGAGCATTGCTTCCGTTAACAAGAAAATGGTCAAAAGAGACCTTCAGGCTGATAATCAGCTTTGGAGCAGGGATTTTGTTTGGAGCAAGCTTTTTTCACATGCTACCGGAAACCGTTCAACCGCTCGGTAAAAACGTCGGAATACCCATAATGGTTGGTTTTTTTACTATTTACATATTAGAAAAATTTGTTATGGTGCATGCATGTGAAGAGGATGTTTGTGACATCCATATAGTAGGAATCTCGGCTTTTATTGGTATTTCTTTTCACAGCTTGCTGGAAGGTATGTCTATGGGCGCCGGGTTCATTGCAAAAGATATTGTTTTTATAGTATTTTTAGCCGTTGTGATTCATAAGTTTCCCTCCGCTCTGTCTCTCACCGGCATCCTTATTGAGGGGGGCTACAATAGAAAGAAGATCATTCAATTAGCGGTAATCCTTGCTTTAACTACTCCTGTTGGAGCACTCATGTCATTTTTTATTCTCAAAAACCTGAATGAGGTTATATTAGCGTGGGCAATTGGAATATCCGCAGGAACATTCTTATGCATTGCTACCAGCGACTTGCTTCCGCTGGTTCATCAGCACAATCCCAAAAAATATCTTAATCTTTTGAGTTTGCTCACGGGCCTTTTCGTCATGTGGCTGGGGAAATATTTATTACAGGCATAATGTATTAGCGGTATAACTATACTTTGTTTAAGGATGCGTATTTTCGCTTATTTTCTTTAAGGATTTAAGCAAAATGAGAAAAGTAATTTCTATTTTTTTACTGACATTTTTTTTAATTTCCTGTTCTAGCGGTCCTCAAAAAAACGCCAATAGCTTCATTGCCCAGTATGGCATTAAAGATCCGGTCCCTCATCGATTTAAGATCTGTTTTTCCTACGGTTGCAATAAATCAGAGATGGTTCAATTAAGCGATGGCCAGTGGGATCGCATCCGAAAAGTTTTTAAACCGGCGTCGACAGATGCGTCTATGGAAAGAAAAAAAATCGCTCAATCCATCAGCATCCTTGAGTCGATTGTCGGAAAACTTACCAAAACTAATGGTGATATTGGCGGGACATTCCCCGGTGTGTTTATGAGAAACCAAATGGATTGTGAAGATGAGGCAATTAACACAAGCACCTATCTCACAATGCTAAAAAAAGATAATATGATCAATTTTCATGATTTGCGTGAACCGGCTCGTCGCGGATATTTTCTTAACGGATGGCCTCATATGGCTCCGGTAATTTCGGAAAAAGGATCTGGGAAAAAATATGTGGTGGACGCATGGTTCCTCGATAACGGTGAACTCCCTTTTATTCTAAAGTATAATGAATGGAAAGATGGATGGCGTCCGGAAAAAAATTTTGATAACAGAGACCAGACACCTTCCTATTAGACATTTAAAGTAAAAATGCTATGCAATTTTTTACCTATACTTCACAATAAACCACGATTCACAAAATTTTATTCACCCTTTCTTTAAAAAAAATGCATAAATGTAGGCTTAATATTGCACGTCAATGGACAAATACGTGCTTTTCCTGAAATAAAAAGACACTTTTAGTGGTCGGCTATTTGGAATCTTTGAGCTAAATGGCAAAAATATTTAGAAGGAGTTTATTGGATTTATTTGGATTTGGATTTAGGTGAGCGTTCTTTTTTCTTAGTTTCTTTTTTTGCTTTGGTCTCTTTCTTTTCCTTGGTTTCTTTTTTGGCTGGAGCTTTCTTTTTGGCTTCTTTCTTTGCCGGAGCTTTCTTTTCCTTGATTTCTTTCTTTACCGGAGTTTTCTTTTTTTCTTTTGTTTCTTTTGTTTCTTTCTCTTTGGTTTCCTTTTTGTCTTTACTCTCCTTATCTACCCATTCCAGAACGGCCATCTTCGCAGCATCTCCACTTCGATTTCCCAGGTGATATATTCTGGTATAGCCGCCATTTCTTTTCGCAAATCTCGGACCTAATTTATCAAACAATTTTGTGAGGGCTTCTTTATTTTTAATTGTTTTAAAGGCAACCCTCCTGGAATTCAAATCGCCGCGTTTGGCCAACGTAATTACTTTATCCGCTCTTCGCCTTAATTCTTTCGCCTTTGCCAGGGTAGTTACAATTTGCTCATGTTTAACCAGCGATGAAACAAGGTTGCTGAACAGGGCCTTCCTGTGGCTTGCAGTTCTACCAAGTATTTTCCCTGCTTTCAAATGGCGCATTATTGTTTTTTCTCCTGTTCAAGAAGTTTGAGCTGCTCTTTATCCTCATCTGATATTTCATATCCCAGGCTCAAACCCATTTCTTCCAGGATTTCTTTAATCTCATTAAGCGATTTTCGACCAAAGTTGCGGGTTTTCAACATTTCTGTATCTGTTTTTTGAACTAACTCTCCGAGTGTTTTGATATTAGCGTTTTTCAAACAATTATAAGACCGGACGGAGAGTTCTAATTCTTCCACGCTTTTTGCAAGGGCTTTAATTGTTTTCATTTTTTGTTCATCTACTTCTGGCACAGTCTGCTCCGGTTCTTCCTCGAAGTTGATAAAAATCTGCAAATGATCTTTCAGGGTTTTAGCGGCATGAGCAATGGCATCTTCAGGGATAATGCTTCCATTTGTCCAAATTTCAAAAACCAGTCTGTCAAAATTACTTGATTGCTTTACGCGGGTATTTTCAACATGAAAATTTGCACGTTGAATAGGAGAGAAAATGGCATCGATAGGAATCAGTTGAATATCGGTGTTTTCATCAACCTCTTGTCGTTCTGCCAGGAGATACCCTCTTCCTTTATTAACAATTAATTCAGTGTTTAATTTGCCGTCCTGGTCTAAATTTGCGATAACATGATCCGGATTCAATATTTCTGTATCCTCATCAGTTATAATCATGCCTGCTGTTACAGGGCCAGGGGTTTTGGCTTTTATATACATTTTCTTTGGTCCATCAGAATGAAGCTTTATTTTTAGTTCCTTTATGTTGAGAATAATATCGATAATGTCTTCTACTACACCCGGAAGTGATGAAAATTCATGATAAATTTTATCAAACTTAACCGCTGTAACTGCAGCTCCCTGAATGGACGAAAGCAGAAAACGCCTCAACGAGTTGCCGATAGTTATTCCAAATCCCCTTTCAAACGGCTGAGCAATAAATTTCCCATACGTTTCATTTTTTTCAACACATTCCAATCTTTTCGGTTTATTAAAACCTTCCCACGGAGTATTATCCATTCCTTCCCCCAACAATAAAGTAAAAAAGATATATTTTAAATACTACAACTTACTATTAATGTTAATAAGATTATTTGGAGTATAGTTCCACGATTAATTGTTCTTGAATTGGAATTGTAATATTTTCTCGTTTAGGTTCGTCAAGAACAGTTGCTTTTAAAGAATCCTGGTCAAAACTAAGCCATGCCGGGATTTGAGATGTTTCAATTTTTTTGAGAGACTCATGAATAGGCATAATATCAATGCTTTTCAATTTCAATTCCACCATATCCCCTTTTGTTACGAGCAACGATGGAATATTGACCTTTCTCTTGTTTAGGCTGAAGTGATTGTGCCTTACCAACTGCCTGGCCAGTTTTCTTGAAGTTGCCAGGCCCAGTCTGTAGATCACATTATCCAGACGCCTCTCAAGGAGTTGCAATAGATTTTCACCGGTAATTCCCTTTTTCCTGTCTGCCGTTTCAAAATAGGATCTGAATTGTTTTTCCAACACCCCGTAAATTCTTTTTACTTTTTGTTTCTCTCTCAATTGAATCCCATAAGTGGAAAATTTTTGTCGCCTTTGTCCGTGTTGTCCGGGCGGATAGCTTCGTTTATCTATAGCACATTTGTTTGTTAAACATCGTTCTCCTTTGAGAAAGAGTTTCATGTTTTCTCTTCGACAAAGTCTGCACACGGAATCTTTATATCTAGCCAATCAAAATCCTCCAAAAAAATGAATATCAAGTTTCATCATATTACACCCTCCGTCTTTTGGGAGGTCTGCAGCCATTATGAGGAATAGCGGTCACATCTTTTATAATGCTTATTTGTAGTCCAGCCGCCTGTAAAGCCCTGATGGCAGCTTCCCTGCCGGCGCCAGGACCTTTTACATAAACTTCAATTTTCTTTAACCCCTGATCCATGGCTTTTCTTGCGGCGCTTTCTGCCGCTCTCTGGGCGGCAAAAGGCGTGCTCTTTCTTGCTCCTTTAAATCCTTGTGTTCCAGCAGAAGCCCAGGTAATAACATTCCCCGACTTATCAGACAGGGTTACAATAGTATTGTTAAATGTCGATTGAATATGAGCTATTCCATTTTCCGAGACACGCTTGGATCGTTTTTTCGAGCTTTTTTTTTCCATTATTTCTCCTTCCTTTTAGCCCCTACAGTTTTTTTCGGACCTTTCCTAGTTCTGGCATTTGTATTCGTTCGCTGCCCTCGTACGGGAAGCCCGCGGCGATGTCGGAATCCGCGATAACTCCCAATATCCATTAATCTTTTAATATTAATGTTAATACCTTTTCTCAGGTCCCCTTCTACCTTGCATTTTTTCTCAAGGATACCTCTGATAAGAGTAATTTCTTGGTCTGTCAAGTCCTTTACTTTTACGGCAGGTGAAATGGATGCTTCACTCAATATATTGTTCGACAAAGTTCTTCCAATACCAAATATATAAGTTAAAGCTATTTCAACTCTCT
>CEQE01031463.1_pt1 | contig 20103 bp, 19 predicted proteins | sample 356201 | NCBI WGS metagenome assembly CEQE01 (sample SAMEA2619970, study PRJEB7988) | marine metagenome | biome: marine biome (ENVO:00000447); feature: mesopelagic zone (ENVO:00000213) & marine oxygen minimum zone (ENVO:01000065); material: "saline water (ENVO:00002010), including plankton...
CCAAATCCCGGGAACCACATCAGCACCCAAGCTTCAGCCTATTTCTGCACGGCTGGTCATGCTCCAAAGTGGCATGCGTGCCCCCATGGGGATTAAAGTAAAGGGGTCGGATTTAAGCACGATCGAATCATTTGGTATGGAATTAGAAAAACATTTAAAAAATGTTCCCGGTGTGAAAGCTGATATGGTCTTTGCGGACCGTGTTATAGGGAAACCATACCTTGAAATTGATATTGATCGCAAAGCCACAGCCCGCTATGGGATTACCCTGAAACAGGTCCAGCATGCCATTGAAGTGGCAGTGGGAGGCATGCCAATCACTTCGACGGTAGAAGGGCGGGAGCGGTATCCTGTCCGTGTGCGATATATGCGGGAATTCAGGGATAAGATTGAATCGTTAGATAAGATCCTTATTCCTGCGCCAAATGGCGCACAAATTCCATTAATTCAATTGGCTGAAGTGAATTATGTCCGTGGACCTCAAGTGATCAAAAGTGAAAATACGTTCAAAATGGGATATGTTCTGTTTGACAGAAAAAGTGATTGGGCAGAAGTGGATGTAGTTGAATCGGCCCAAAGGTATTTGAATTCATTAATCGAAAGTGGAGAATTGGATGTACCGAACGGGGTCAGTTATACCTTTGCAGGGAGTTATGAAAACCAGATCCGCGCATCCAAGAAACTTGCGGTCGTATTACCGTTGGCACTGGCAATTATATTCTTAATATTATACTTTCAGTTCAAGCAGATAACAACAACATTAATAGTATTTAGTGGTATTTTTGTTGCGTGGTCCGGTGGATTTGTGATGTTGTGGTTATACGGCCAGGATTGGTTTTTGAATTTCAGCTTATTCGGTGAAAATATGCGGAATTTATTCCAGATATACCCGGTGAATTTGAGCGTTGCGGTGTGGGTAGGATTTTTGGCATTATTTGGTATTGCCAGTGATAATGGCGTAATTATCAGCACTTATCTGGATCAAAGTTTTAGGGAGCGAAAGCCGAGAACCATAGAAGAGATTCGTAAATCCGTAGTATTTGCGGGTGAAAGACGAATTCGTCCTGCCATGATGACGGCTGCTACAACTGTATTGGCCTTATTTCCTGTACTCATGTCTACAGGGCGTGGTGCAGACGTAATGGTGCCCATGGCGATTCCTTCATTCGGGGGAATGGTATTTGCAATTTTAACCACATTTGTGGTACCCATTTTGTATTCAACAATTCAAGAAAGACGAATTAATTCAAAATTAAATAAGATAGAAAAGTAAATTTGGGCATGGTAAAAAAAGGTTATTGTCATGATCATTAAATCAAAAACAAAAACAGATGCAGATATACTTCAAAAAACAGTTTTGATTCTCGGGGCTGGTGTTGGCGGTCTTATTACCGCTAACGTATTAAGTCAATCCATTGGTAAAAACCATCGAATTATTTTGATAGATAAGGAAAGACAATTCAAATTTTCCCCCTCATTTCCCTGGCTGGCAACGGGCGTAAGAAAACCGGACAAAATCTGTAAAGATTTGAACACTTTAAAGAAAAAAGGAATTAATATTGTAGAAGGCGAAATCGCGGAAATAAACGGAGAAAATAAAACGGTTCAAGTGAATGGGAAAATTTACTCTGGTGATTATATGGTTGTAGCAATGGGTGCTGATTTAGTCCCCGATTCCATCAAAGGATTGGAAGGAATAGGACATAATTTTTATTCACTAGAAGGTGCGGAGAATCTCCGTGATTCATTGAAGGGATTCCAAGGAGGAGACCTTACGGTCTTGATTACGTCACTTCCTTATAAATGTCCTGCAGCTCCCTATGAGATGGCTATGCTGTTGGAATACGATTGCAGGAAAAGGAAGATTCGAGACAAGGTGAATATTTCACTTTATGCAGCAGAACCGGGACCAATGGGCGTTGCCGGAAAAGATCTTTCTGGTGCAGTGAGACAAATGGTAGTAAGTAAGGGAATTCGATATTTCCCTAACCATCAATTAGAAAGCGTTAATTCAGAAGAAAAAACACTTCACTTTTCAAATGGTAATGTTGCCCATACTGATTTACTCGCCTATGTGCCGACTCATAAAGTACCGGATGTTGTAAAGGGTGCAGGCCTCACAGGAGAATCGGGTTGGATACCCGTTGACCGCAACACACTTGAAACACAGTTTGAAAATGTATTCGCGATTGGTGATGTAACCGGTATTCCTTTAGCATTGGGGAAACCTCTCCCCAAAGCCGGTGTTTTTGCCCATTATCAAGCGGAAGTTGTGGCACATAATATTGCTGTGGATATTTTAGGTTCAGGAAAACGAAAAGCATTTACTGGTGACGGCGAATGTTTTATCGAATTGGGAGATGGAAAAGCAGGATTTGCTCGAGGAAATTTCTATCATGAACCACTGCCGGAAGTTAAAATGTATAAACCGGGAGTCCATTGGCATGCAGGTAAAGTACTCTTTGAAAAAGATTGGTTCCGGAGGTGGTTTTAATGAATAAACAATTTGCGAAATTAGTGAGCGAATAGTCGTCAATAAATAAAAAGGGGGAATGAATTATGGTAACATTCATATTGAATCACACACCTTACGGAAAGGAAATATCATATAATGCATTGCGCATTGCGTTAACACTTATCAAGAAGAAAGAGCCTGTTAGAATCTTCATGATGGATGATGGTGTAGTATAAAGTGGTTTGGATACCATTGCTGAATGGACCATTGAAAGTGAGAAGGTACTCACATTCTAAATAAATTAGAAAAAAATTATTCAATTTGTTCTTTATAATCCTTTTCAATCTATTAGACAAATGGGATTAATATTCTACCTTTCCATACAAATATAATCCCGATAAACACATGAAAGAGGAAAAGATGAAATCAATAATAAGTATGCTAGCTGTCGGCTTTTTAATTAGTTGCAGTGGCGATATTAAAACAGCTGAGCTAAAATTAGAATCAATGCAATGTATGATGTGCGCTTCTGTTGTGGAAGAAGCTGTAGCGGCACTGGATGGCGTTAAAAAAGTCGAAGTGGACTTAAAAGGAAATTCCGGGAAAGTGACTTACAAGGCATCTATTCTGGATTTAGCTGCCATAGAGAATGTCATTACGTCCGTAGGGTATAGTGTGAATGATAAAAAGGCCGATTCCGAAGCATATGCCAAGCTGGAGATATGCTGCAAAATGCCGGAAGATCATTAATTAAACATGTAGGTGATAAATACCAAATGGGTGCCTCTGTCCGCTTTCCGATAAAATAGACCTTTCTTATAGGTACGTAAGTTGTAAATTCGAATTAGTGCCATGCGACTGATTTACCTCTGGACAACCCGAATCATCCTGGCCATAGCAATGGTTGGGATTCTACCTGTCTCAAATAATGCTGCCATTGTAGTGGCGCAATCCAAGAAAGCCAAAGCAGCTCAGGCTTCAAAGTATGCCAAGCGAGGGAATGCAAAAGCGAAGAAAAAGGACTATAAAGGCGCACTTTCCGATTATAAAAAAGCCTACAAACTGACACCAACGTCCAATTATAAAAAGAAAGTACAGCAGCTCACATCACTGGCTAAAAAGCAGGACGGGACCAAATCCAGTAATAAAAAACCTTCGAAAAAGCAGGCTGCTCAAGCAACGGCATTTGCAAAAAGAGGTAATTCCAAAGCCAAGAAAAAGGATTATGCTGGCGCTCTACAGGATTTTCAGAAAGCTTACAGGCTTAATCCTTCCGCTTCAAATAAAAAGAAAATTCAACAGCTCCAGGCCATCCTGAAAAAAAGCGGGAAGAGCGTGGCGGTATCCAAACCGACCAAGGCTAAAGTTCCTAAAATGTCGGATATTCCCACCATCAGTCCCGTGAAGTATGCCAACGATATCTATAACATTGCTGAAGCCTTTGAACTGAGTTCTCGAAACCTGGCCCGGGCCACCAATTACCTGGATGACGGGGATAAAAAGAAAATCCAAAGGGTGGATATGAAACGGACACCCACCACAGCAGACCTTGAGAAAGCCGCCCGTACCGAACCGAATGACCATCGGCTGCAGGTTGATCTTGCCCGGAACTATGAAGCTATTGGCCGATTCGAAGATGCGAAAGAGATATATTTAAAATTAGCTGCACAGAATCCTTACAATGCCGATGCCCATTTCCACCTCGGATCGTTTTATGCCCGCTTCGGCCAATTGAGAAAAGCGCGCAATTCTTTTGATGAGGCGATGGAAGTCCAGCCTGATCATCGGGCCACTATTGAGGCTATGGCCACCTTATTTGGAACGACAGAAAAACGCAATTTATCCGATAATATTTTATCGAAATCAGCCGAGCGTGACCCTACGGGCCCCGGCCAGCGGATGAAGACCATACGAAAAAACCTGGATGACCGGAATTATGAATACGCAGCTAAACTGGCACAGGGCGGTCAGGATATGTTTCCGCGGCAGAGTGGTTTTATTTATCTTAAAGGCAAAGCTTTTTTGGGTATGGGAAACACGGATAAAGCCAAAGCCAGTTTCCAGGAAACTATTAAACGGGATCCCGCTCATCATGAATCTTATGTTGCTTTGGCTGACCTTTATTATTCCCAGGGAAAACATGTATATGCTGCTTTGACATATGGGGATGCGATTCGAATCGATCCGGTAGATACAGATTCCAGGTTCAAGCAGGGCCTTAGTTATTTCAAGGGTAGTGAGTGGGGAAGAGCAGCCGCATCCTGGGAAGATTTACTCCATTATGATCCCCATAGCCAAGAGGTTCGGGTTTTATTGCCCCAAGCATATTATATATTAGCTGTCGAGTATAATCGTGTAGGCGAAGCCGGCCTGGGTCAAACTTCCTTTCGAAAAGCATTAAGTGTCAATAAATATTCTGGTAAATGGCTCCCGGGATCCATGCGCACGCTGGGCGGGTTTTACCGGGATAAAGATATGTTCAGGGAATCCCTGGCGGCTTATCAAGAAGCTATAGAACTAAAGCCGAATGATGCGCAAACTTATCTGGGTCTTGGTATTACATATTGGAAAATGAAAGAATCGGCTTTGGCAAAGGCTGCTTGGACACGATCAATAGAGATTGATCCGGCAAATAACGATGCTCGCGGCTGGCTTTTATTAGCTGGAAAAACTTCAGATTAACATTAACAATTAGGGGGTCCTAATTACTCTTTTCAAAATTAAAACTTTAATTATATTTTCACTCAGTTTATTGTTTTTTTTCGCTTGTGAAGATGAGGATGAAAAAGATCGTCCTAAGGACCTTGTGGGTACATGGTATATGCATGAATTAAGTACTCAATTAAAAATGACTTCCAAGATCGAACAAACGGGTATTGACCCTTATTCAAAAGGCACATCCTCGCTTTCAGTAAAAGTGGGCACATCTGATATCTTACTTGACTATATAATGATTCAGTATGATTATTATACTCAAGAAAGGATCATCGGTCTTTCAAACTTTTCTGCATATCAGATGTCTGATGAACAGGAATATCCAAGTGTTATGCTAGGGTTAGGAAATGATGAATTTCAAGGTAAAATAGCTATGTTACAGGCGATGCTCTCAGAAGATGAATATAGTTTTTATATGAATACTTCTGATTATTCTTTTGATGAAAAAAATTATTCCGTTTCGATGACTGATGATACACTTTATGCTATCAATACGGCTACTGGAGAGATGGATCCATCAAATTTTGTAGTACTTAGTGGTAGTTTCAAAGCTAAAGGGATTCAATTTTCAGAAAATGTTTCAATTACTACTGATTTTCTTTTTTTCGATATGCTGGAGAGCGAAGAAACAATGAAACTTGAAGAGAATGGAAACGCAACAATGACTAGTTACGATCCTTATGATGGGATGACCGATGTTGAACAGGGAGAGTGGTATGCTGAAGGAGACAATCTTTATATAATTTTAGAAGTGCCAAATGATTATGATCAATCCATGGAGATGGATACGATTGCAGCAAAATACGTAGTGAATGGAACAGATCTAAGTCTATCACGAGAAGCTGACTTATGTGATGAGGTTTTTGATGATGATTGTGCATCTGAAATTGAAATGATGTTTAATCTCGAACTAAATTCACTTTCAGAATTGAATATTTTTCAAGAAATAAAATTCAATCAAACACCACATGCCGCTAATCGTCAAAGTATGAAAAAATTTGATGTTGATCAAATGCTGGATCAATTCAGACAATTCAAGTTGAAATAAAAACTTTTTCTCAACTAGGGGGTGTACATCATATTTCCTTTTCTAAAATGAATCATCCTAATTTTATGCCCTATATGAAGTATTCAATTATATTAATTGTTCTATTTTCAGTATTGAATGGACAACGTCCTGGAGATATTGAAGTTCGTCAAGGAGTAGACGCCTTCTATAATTATGAACATGCAAAGAGTATCAAGATATTGACGCAAGCACGGGAGGATTATCCTGAGCATCCTGGTGTGCATGTGGCATGGGCAGCGGCCCATTGGCGTCATAATGAAGCCAACCTCACTATTGAAGAAGTATATACAAATTTTGAAAATCACCTTGCTGAAATTGTTACCGTTTATGATTCCTTAGTTGCTAAATATCCCAATGATCCGGAATATCAATTGTACCAAGGGACAGCTAAAGGCCTCAAAGCAAGAATATTTTTAGGCCAAAAAAAGTGGATTCCCACACTAGTTTCTGCCTACCAGGGATTTCGTATTGTTCAAGTTGCACACCGCATAGATACCACAATAACCGATGCATACCTTCCAATCGGAATTGTTGAATATTATGCAGGAATGAGCAATCTCCTTGTAAAAGCTGGGGCAGAGATGTTTGGATTGAATCCTTCAAAAGGGGAGGGTATTAGAAAGATGGAGATTACTGCCACACGAAGCCAGTGGGCTTGGACAGAATCTATGAGTATTCTCTCATTTATTTACCAGTTTATAGATGTTGATCAGGAGCGTGCCTTAAAATACAGTGAAAAACTATCAAAGAAATATCCTCGAAATTTTGATTTTCAAGTGCATTATGCTTTTAGTTTGATCCAAACCAGTGATTTAAAACGTGTGAAAAAACAGTTAGACCAATTAAACCAACGGCTGGATCGGTTAGGCCCACGGCATCAAAAATTATATACAGCTTACCTGGAATATCTTTGGGGACATTATTATTTCCTGAAAGGAGAGGAGGATAAAGCCATGGGATTTTTGGATAAATGTATCGAACTATATAATGCCGAATTGGATGCATTTTTGGCCAATGCCTATCTCCTGCAAGGAATGATCCTGGATAAAAAGAAAGATCGGATGGGCGCCGTCATTGCCTATAAAAAATGTATCAAACTAGATAATCATATCCATGCAATTTCATTGGCAAGACAATATTTGGATGAACCTTTCCAAGGTTAGGCTGTTGTAATTTTCCGGCCCTGAAATCATGATTAAGCGCGAAATAACAAGACAGGTTAAAGTAGGCGATCTTATTATCGGCGGTGAACATGCCATCACGGTCCAGTCCATGACCATCACCAAGACCCACGACGTCACGGCTACACTTAAAGAAGTGGAACGGCTGGAAGAGGCCGGTTGCCAGATCATCCGCATCACCGTGCCGGATCAAAAAGCGGCGGACGCCCTATACGAAATCAAAAAACGAATGAACGTGCCTTTGGTGGCGGATATCCATTTTAATTACCGTATGGCCCTGGAAGCGGTGGACGCGGGGGCGGACAAGATCCGCATCAATCCCGGGAATATCGGCGGCAAGAAGCGCGTTAAAGAAGTGCTGGATAAGGTGAAGGGAGCCAACCTGCCTATCCGCATTGGTGTCAATGCAGGTAGCCTGGAAAAAGATTTAATTGAAAAATACGGTTATCCTACGCCGGAAGCCATGGTAGAGAGCGCCAAACGCCACGTTGAAATTTGCAAGGAACACAACTTTGAAGATATTATTGTTTCCCTGAAAGCCTCGGATGTGAATCTCATGATGGCTTCCTACGAATTATTCTCTAAAAAATTTGATTATCCTTTACACTTGGGTGTGACGGAAGCGGGACCAATAAAATCCGGGACTGTAAAATCCTCTGTCGGCATCGGTACCTTGTTAGCTAAGGGGATCGGAGACACGATCCGCGTCAGCCTGACGGATGATCCCGTGGAGGAAGTGCGGGTGGGATTCGAAATTTTAAAATCCCTGGGATTAGCTAGTAAGGGCGTCACCATTGTGGCCTGTCCCACCTGCGGCCGGTTAGAGGTGGACTTATTTAAGATCGCCGGAGAGATGGAAGAAAAACTCCAAAATGTGAAAACACCCATGACTGTGGCCCTCATGGGGTGCGCCGTAAACGGCCCGGGGGAAGCCTCCCACACGGACCTTGGAATCGCCTTTGGTAAAGGGGCCGGACATTTGTATTATCAGGGTGAAAATCGGGGTAAGGTTTCGGAAAATGAAGCCGTAGGAAAGCTGGAAGAACTCATTACCGAATTCGAATCGTCACAACAAGAAGCCTAATATGAAATTTGTTTTAACACTGATTTGCACCATGATGCTCCTCCCGGCACAGGAAAAGAAAAAAGATCCTGCGCCCAACGCCATTGCCGTCTATTGGAAAATCCTGGAGCCCAAAGAAAAAGAAATATTTTTATTTTCTTACCTGACGCAGGTGTACGATACCCATCAACAAATGATTAAAGACATGGGGTACAGTGAGGTGACTACTTGGTATTATGATAATAAAGCGGAACTCATCTACGGTATTTTTGACCATATTAACCAATCCGGCATGCAGGAGTACATCGGTTGGATTGATGAATACTACCGCCACGAGGAATTTTCCGGAAATTCATTTGATGATGCACTTTCCTTTGCTTTTCGTTTTCACCAGGCTGCCGGGGAAACAATCTGGGAGAAATACGAAAACCTTAAATTTGGGAAGATTAAACCAGAAAACTGATGTCTATTTACCGTCCCAGGTTTATCAATGAGTGGCGGGATATAAAAAGGGAAGGAGGTTATAAACTACTCCTGAAAAAAAAAGGGTGGCAAGTTATTGTGGCTTTTTTCCTCTTCTATCTCATCCGCGATTCAATCCTCTATATCATCATTCCTTATCTTGGATATACATCCCTGAAAGGTTGTTTTTAAGCGCTTTCCTTTTTTGTGGGGCTTCTCCTGCATCTCCCATCCAATTTAATTCCTTGACCAGTGATGTTCGCGGTTGTCAAATTCGGACAGCTATGGATTGATAGTTGAAGTGTATAGAATGAAATTCAAAATAATAATTGAATATTGTTTAATTCAAATTACAGCAAATAGAATTTAATGCCCGCCAAAGTTCTCAGCAGTGCCATCCTCGGAATTGACGCCTACGTGGTGGACGTGGAGGCCAGCCTTTCCGGCGCAAAACTGCCTCGCTTTATAACTGTCGGTCTCCCTGAAGGGGCGGTGAAAGAGAGCAAAGAACGGGTCACCGCCGCCATCAAGAACACCGGATTTAAATTCCCAAGAAAACATGTGACCATCAACCTCGCCCCGGCGGATATCCGCAAAGAAGGGTCCGCATTTGATCTGCCCATCGCCATCGGCATTCTCGCTGCCATGGGCTATGTCCAAAAAGAATATTTAGATAAACTCATGATGTTGGGGGAATTGGCCCTGGACGGTCAACTGCGTCCCGTCAAAGGTGCTTTGCCTGTGGCCATCTGCGCCCGGGATCAGGGCATCAAAGGGATCATCCTGCCTAAAGAAAATGCCCAGGAGGCGGCAGTGGTGGATGATGTAAAAGTGGTGGGCGCCGATTCACTGTGGGAAGTGGTGGATATCCTGAATGATAATAAAGAAAAAGAACCGGTGTTTGTGGACCGTCAGGAGATGTTCCGCTCCAACCTTCATTACCATGTGGATTTTACAGATGTGAAAGGGCAGGAGCATGTGAAACGGGCGTTAGAAGTAGCCGCCGCCGGAGGTCATAACCTGATCATGATCGGGCCACCGGGGAGTGGGAAGACCATGCTGTCTAAACGGATTCCCACCATTCTCCCGGACCTCACTTTGGAAGAAGCGCTCCAGACTACGAAGATCCATTCTGTGGCGGGACTCATGCCTAAAGGAGAGGGAATCATTGCCACACGGCCCTTTCGATCGCCTCACCATACCATATCCGATGCCGGGTTGATTGGCGGTGGTGCCATCCCACGCCCGGGCGAAGTGAGCTTGTCCCATAACGGTGTATTATTTCTGGACGAATTACCGGAATTCAAAAAGAATGTATTGGAGGTTATGCGCCAGCCCTTGGAGGATGGTGTTGTCACCATCGCCCGCGCCGCCGTGAGTTTGAGCTATCCGTCCCGATTTATGCTAGTGACGGCTATGAATCCATGCCCCTGCGGCTATGCCACAGATGCCCATAATGAATGCAGTTGCACCGCCCAGATGATCCAGAAATATATGAGCCGAATTTCAGGTCCCTTACTGGACAGGATCGATATCCATGTGGAAGTACCGGCGGTGCCGTTTACAGAGTTGGCCGACCGTGACTCGGGTGAGCCATCTGAAGCGGTGAAAAACCGAGTACAAGACGCGAAACAAGTCCAGTTGAATCGTTATGAAGGTGCGGCCATTTTTGCCAATTCACAGATGGAGTCGAATGATCTCAAAAAGTATTGCCAATTATCGAAGGAGGCCAGGGCATTATTAAAAACGGCCATGGACAAATTGGGACTTTCCGCCCGGGCTTATGACCGCATATTGAAGGTATCCAGGACAATCGCTGATTTAAGTCATTCAGAAGATATTGATGTCACCCACCTGAGTGAAGCCATACAGTACAGGAGTTTAGACCGGCAGCTTTGGCTGGGATAAAATTCTAAATGAAAAAGGGTAGAAAACATATTCGCCTACCTCAATATGATTATTCGAACCCCGGCATATATTTTATAACAATTTGTTCCAACCAGAAAAAACTGTTTTTTTCTAAAATAGAAGATTCAAAAGTAGTTTTAAATAAATATGGATTAATTATTTACAATTTATGGGAAAATATAAATGATCATTTTACCTTGTGTGAAAAATATGAGTTTGTAATCATGCCCAACCATATTCATGGATTAATAGGATTAAATGATGGTTCTCCAAAATTAGGCACGATAATTGGTTCATTTAAATCAGCGGTAACCCGTCAAATTAATCTCTGTAGGGGCGAGGCATGCCTCGCCCCTACAAGAGTATGGCAACGTGGTTACTATGAACATGTGGTCCGAAATGAAAATGCCTTTGAACGCATTACAGAATACATTCGATCCAACCCTGAAAACTAGACGGCCGATAAAGAGAATCCAAAACATAAATTAAGAAATCCATTTTACAACTGGCTGAACACCTATTGGATTAATTAATCACACAAATTTCTTTTCTGATCATTATCTATTAATCCTGATTCTCATTTCTTACCACAGGCAATTGGTTAATCTAATTTTATAATAGGTAATTTAACAGGACGCATGGACACCAAAGACTTCAAAACACTCTTCCAGGCACGGGCCCTGCTGGATCATCTCCACGGCATGAACCCCGGCTATGATATAGAAATTATTCAGCCAAAAAAGTGCTGGCCGGACATTGAAAAACGCAAATCCCCTGCAGTAATGGATATTATTAGACAACAACACGAAGTATCCAAGGAAGGTTTCGGAAATGACATTGGATTTGAGGCAATCGTCCACCGAAATAGAGATGCCGATCTCTGGATTCATATAATGGATGAAAATGGGAAACTAATCGGTTTTTCTATCAATGAAGGATATAAGGTTGAAGATCAATCAATTAATTATTTTCGTATTACCGTTTTTTATAAAAACATTCAGAAACAGGGGATATACCCACTACTCAATGAATTGAAGGTGGCAATTATTCCGGCAGATATTTATCTGGTTCGGACCCAAAATCCTATCGTTTATAAATATTTTACCCAAATGTGCAGGCAAAAGGGATTACGAGTATCTCCCACGGCGACCCATATAGATCCAGCGGCTTTGGATATTGCACGTCAACTTATTCCTGGTGTTGATGAATCTTCCGTACAGCGATCTCTATTAATGGGGGAGGCGCTTAAAGGTACACCGAAGCCATCTGCAGAATACGCTCCCATCTGGGATCGAATGGATATTTATAATGGAGATGTAGTTGTCATTTTAGGATATCCGGAATAATTATTTTACATAGGTAACGGGGCGCCAATCTTCAGTGGATTTTCCCGATACTTTGATATAATACACGCCGGATGCTACTTGATTCCTTGAACTATCTTTTCCATACCAATTGAAATTGTGATTTCCCGTTAATAAATTGCCCTTATAAAGCCGCTTCGCTCGTTTCCCACTCAAATCAATAACATCAATCGAAACGGAAGATTCCTTCAGCATATAGACGGAAAACTGAACATTGCTGTTAAATGGGTTTGGATATGGATTCCCGATGGTGAATTCCATGGGTACATTGGCATCGGTGCCGGGTTTACCATCCTTGATCGTTAATTTATAATCCCAATTACCGGCGCTTGTATCCTGACTGACAACCGATAAGTGAATGGATTTCAAATCTACTGGATCAATGTTGATGGACGGGCTGGATATCACCAGGTATGAATTATCATTCTTTTTAAGGATGGCATTGAGTTGAAGATCAGATAGGGATCCACTGGTATTTATTAAATCTACCTGCACGGGTTTTTGGGTAACGATCTGTGTATATTGACTGGCGAATCGATCTAGGTTGGTAGAGGTTACCGTATCACGATTCCCCGTTTGAAAATTGACTGTCTTATAAATTGCCGGTCCGCTGATAGGGTAGGATTCTGCTTCTTCGTAGGAATGCTCACCGGCGCTGGCCAGGGAGGACATTATTTTATTGGCCACGGACATGCCATTCAGCGCCCGTTGAAAGGAAAAGCCCCATTTCTTCATGGATGCGTGAATAGCATCATGACTGCCGTCCCGCTCACGACTGTTTGATTGAACGGACTCATCAAAGATTGTGCGAATACCTTCTGTACCACCCATGTGCTGTTCCAAATATTCAAAAAAGATAAAGGAGCCATACCAGTGATAGCCACTTTCATCCAATGCGCGGTGGGGCTGGGCAAACCAGTTTTTCATATATTGGTAACAGTCGTTAATGTCGTCGTAGACTTCTTCTTCCATCCATACAGCAGAAGCTTCCAAAAGCCATGGCATCTCCCATCCATCATACCCAAATTGGATGGCATGATAAACCTCATGGGTAGCCGTAACCTTTATTGCGTCTTCTTCATTCATTGGGAAATTGCTAAAATTATTTCGAATGACCATATAGCTTGTGAACGCATTTATTTCTACGATTGATTTTGACCGTTCGTTATCGCCTTTTCCCTGGGCATAAAACTCCGGTTGCGTATAACCATAATAACGGGAAGATAAGTTTCTCACATAGACGTCATAATGGTTCGACCCGCCGTTGTCAGTGCCGGCGGAATAAAACCCATCCCCGGGAGGATTTAAATAGCCTTGGGTTTCATGAATCGCCTTCGAAACATGGGTGAAAATTTCGGCCATCTTGTCAATATAATCAGGTACATTGTTAGCGTTAGAATCCACATTCTTAACAGTATGCTGCGAACCACTGATTGTATAATGAATTCGAAAATTACCGCTGTCATAAAATTGATCCAACCCGCTTGCTTCTACTCTTTGGGCACCTCCACGGGATACAACGGGTGAATTAAAATTGAACCCGACGGCTTCCAGATCAGCACGGTTATTGGCATCTAAATAGTGTCCATTTTTGGCGATTTCCAGTAAATGGGGGGTCAAGTGTCCTCCCAGGGCGGAATTCCCTGAAAATGCATCCAGTACAGTTGCCACTGATTTCTGAGGGACTTCAGCGCCTAAATGAGCGCACAAAAAAATGATTAGAACCCGTTTCATATTTATTTTTTCTGCTGACCCTGCCTTTTTTTATACAGATATAGGCGGATAAAAATTGCCATCAGGATCAGTCCACCAACATAAAACCAGGCAAAGTAAGGAAGGTTTTCTATCATTTCTTTTTTGTAGCGATGAAGTTTTGATAAACGTAGGCACAGGCGATCATTCCCATTCCCACGGGCACTTCCCATCCTTTTTGGGTGTCGCCTGCCAGGAATCCCGCTCCTGTAAGTCCAGCGCCGAAAAAATAGACTGCTTTAACCCATAAGGGCCTTTTTTGTATTGAGGCTGAAGATTGAAAAGGAGAAAGGGGTTGTTTTTCTTTAGCCATTGAAGCCAATACATCCGTAAGGGGGAAGCGCAGGGAGGCCAGTAGTTCCGGTGGATCACTGGAATGGTAGAATTCAAATTGTTCAACAGGGATTGCAAGGCGAAATCCAATCTGGAGCGATTCTCCGGCCCGCATACATTCAATCCTGTTTACAGGATATGCCAGGGGCGCCGACTCAAGTTGTGCAGTATCGCCAGACGTTTGATGGAGGGTCATATAATACCATGATGATGATTCATTAAACCATCCTGTCACCTGGTTAGAATCCAGGGGCTTGTCTGAACGCACTTTAATAAAAACGCCGTTTTTTTTGGTAGAAACAGAAATATCTTGAATCCACGTAGATTGCCCCTGAAGAAGGGTGAAAGATAATATAAAGATGAAACGCATGGTTGTGTTACGATTCACCATTATTTCTGTTCCTGTATTGCTCAACCCCTTTTTCAAATCCGTCCAAAACAGCATCCATAACAGTGTCGGTTCGGATGTTTTTAACCATGGCCAAAACAAGAATGAGATATACCTCTTGAGGGAGGAGGGGTTCCAGTGCCTCGAAGGGGTCCTCTTCGTCTAGGATGTCATCCATAGTTAGACCGGAATCGAGTTTTGCCTGCAGATCATCCTGGAGGGAAAAAAGGTATGCTTTCATCTTGTTTAGGGAAAATGAAAGGAGGTCTTTCGTAGTGGGGTTGGTTTTATTGGTCATATGAAGTTGGAATTTAAGGGGAAAGTATAATGATGCACTACTGTCCATAATATTTTGAATTATATGAGTACTTTAATCTCAAAAAAGGAGAATTGATCATTTTATTTAAGAAATTGAACAATTAACCCTTGATTTAGAGATTGAACCCCAAGGAAGGGTCAGAGTAATTTCGCTCATCCTATGAGAAGACCTCGGAACATTTTTCTCATTCCTATCCTTGCAGGCATTTTGGCTGTACCCCTTTTGTCCCAGGTTCAAAACCGCGGCGCTGTGGGGTCCGTAACCATTGACGGTAAGGTATGGAACCAGATTGCCATGCGTCCTGTGATCCCCTTTGGAAAATGGGGTGTGGCTTTGGACCTTGTGATTTATTTTGATGCGGAAGGGAATATTCATGCAGATGAATGGGATTTTTCTTCTTCCAAGGCTATTAAGAATACACTCATTGATAAGATTTATTATATCCGCTACGGATTCCCCGGGGACCCTATTTATGGAAAAATCGGCGCTTTGGACAGGGTAGATTTGGGCTATGGTATCCTGGTGAGCGATTACGCCAATACCATGCTCTATCCCCAGCAACGGAAGGTTGGACTCAACTTTGAACGAAATTCTAAATCAATTAATATTGAGGGATTCGTAAATGACTTCAAGGAAAATATAGGATTATTTGGTGGCCGGGTATCCACGCGAAAAATAATGGGACTTCCGGTTGGATTCTCGTTTGTTGCGGATCGAAACCAATATTTGGGATTGAAGGACAGTGATGGGGACGGGCGTCCAAATGTGATGGATGATTTTCCCGATAATAATGCTTGGTGGGTGGATACGGATGGAGACGGTATTGCGGATAATGATCCTGCGGAATGGGATATTGACGGCGATGGAATTACTGATACGCTGGACAGCCGAATCCCCGGTTACACAGGTGACCCTGTGGTGCTGGATACGGATATTTTTCGAAAGGGGGAACCAATCAACCTGAGTGAGGATTCGGATAATATTATGGCTTTTGCCGTGGATGTGGGATATCCACTGGTGACACAGGATAAATTTTCTGTATCTCTTTATACCCAAGTGGCCCAAATGATTGGCCAAACGGTTCATCCCGGAACAGGAGAATCCCTGAGCCTGGGGATGGGTTTGGTCCCCATCGGTGTTTCATCCCGATTTGGACCTGCACGGTTCAATTTCGAATACCGCATGATACCCGATGGTAGGTTTGAATTCAATTACTGGAACCGCCTTTATGAAATTGAACGAACCAGGTTTACCAAGGGAAAGAAGAATCAGATCACTCTTAAGACCAAGGAATCACGGCTTGGCCGCTATGGTGAGCAAAAAGGGTATTTTGCTCGCATGATCCTCAATATGGGATCTATGCTCGAAGCCAGTACGTCGTACCACGATATGCATGGCCAAATATGGTCTGTTTCAAAACAGGAATTTATTGAAGATAAAAACCAAACCTTTTTGGCCTCCCTGCAGTTAAAAAAGGCGATCAGTAAAATTCAATACGCCCGGGTATTTTATCAGCAGAGAAATGTACCCAATCCGTTTAAATTCGAATATACAGAAGGCACCATTCTGGGCTATCAACTGGGTATTGCCTTTGGGCAGGGATTGGTGCTGAATTACACTTTTCGACGTTCTTTCCGCGATGTGAACGGAGATGGACGGATTAGCGGAAAAAACGAAACGATTGATATTACAACCATAGAAACTTCTTTTTCATTTTGAGTCCAATGAAAAGCCAGGATATTCGAAACGCATTTATTGATTTTTTCAAAGAAAAGGATCACCGCTTTGTACGCAGTTCCCCCGTGGTGCCTATTGATGACCAAACTCTTCTGTTCACCAATGCAGGGATGAACCAGTTTAAACCGATATTCCTGGGTCAGAAAGATGCGGACCATCCCCGGGCAGTGAACAGCCAAAAATGCATTCGTGTCAGCGGCAAACACAATGATTTGGAAGAGGTTGGCGTAGATACATTTCACCACACCTTTTTTGAAATGCTGGGCAATTGGTCCTTCGGTGATTATTATAAAGCTGAAGCGATTCAATGGGCCTGGGAATTATTCACCGAAGTCTGGGGGCTGGACAAGAACCGCCTCTGGGCGACAGTTTACCATGAGGACGACGAAGCCTTTGACTTGTGGCCCAAAGTCACGGACATTGATTCTAGTCGTGTATTAAAATGTGGCAAAAAAGATAATTTCTGGGAAATGGGAGAAACTGGGCCTTGCGGCCCCTGTTCAGAAATCCATTATTTTATCGGGGACGATCCCGGTAAACAGAATGCCGAGGGTGTCAATGTTTCTGATGCATACTGGGAATTGTGGAACCTGGTTTTTATTCAAAATAACCGCCTGCCTGATGGCCATCTTGAACAACTACCCGCCAAGCATGTGGATACCGGGGCGGGTTTTGAGCGGATTGTCTCGATTATGCAAAATACGTATAACAACTATACCACTGACCTGTTTATGCCTATCATCAAAAAGACTGAAGAGTTGACCGGGGGATCCTACGGTGATAATCTCATTCCGTTTCAGGTGATTGCCGATCATATCCGGATGCTAAGTTTTTCTATTGCCGATGGCGGATTGCCGGGGAATGAGGGCCGGGGATATGTTCTGCGAAGAATCCTCCGCCGCGCAGCCCGGTTTGGCCGGATGCTGGATCAACATCAGCCTTTTATTTACAGTTTAGTCGAATCACTGGGGGATGTTATGGGCGACATTTTCCCGGAAGTGGTGGAAAAACGATCACATATCGAAAAGGTGATTAAGGCTGAAGAAACCTCTTTTAATGATACCCTGGACCGGGGATTGATCCATTTTGATAAATTGCTTAAAACAGTGTCGGGAAAAATCATATCCGGAAAAGCGGCCTTTCGTTTATATGATACGTATGGGTTCCCCCTGGATTTGACCCAGCTCATGGCGCGGGAAAATGGGTTGCGTGTTGATGAGGAAGGATTTAATGCTGAAATGACAGAACAAAAAAAACGGGCTAAAGCTGCAGGTAAGTTCACCACCGAATCAAAGGATTTGTTATGGAAGATTGTTTCTGAAGGAGATGATTCTGAATTCATGGGATATGAAACACTGTCCACTAAATCTGAAATCAGGCGCTATGCAGTCCAGGACAGTCAAATTATGGTTATACTGGATCAAACCCCTTTTTACGCCGAATCCGGGGGGCAGATAGGAGATACGGGGATGATAAAAGGGGATGGTATTGACCTCACCGTAAATGATGTGAAGAAAAACAATGATTCGTTCATTCATTTTTGCACCGGTTCCATTAAAGAGAAGGCCGGCGGAAAAGTTGAGTGCCAAGTGGATGGAGAGCAGCGAGAAAATATCCGTAAGAACCATACTGCCACCCACCTGATGCATCAGGCATTGAAACTGGTTTTGGGCGATCATGTCCACCAGGCCGGCTCCCTGGTACACTCGGATTATCTTCGCTTTGACCTGACCCATTTTGAAAAATTGAATCCTGGTCAAATCCGGGAAATCGAAACAATTATAAACCGAGAAGTATTGGTAAATAACGATTTAAACGTATCAGTTAAATCATTTGATGATGCAAAAAAAGAAGGTGCTGTAGCCATGTTTGGAGAAAAATATGGTAATCATGTCCGGGTGGTGACTGTGGCCGATTTTTCCAAGGAACTCTGTGGTGGAACTCATGTGGATCGCACCGGCGACATCGGCTTTTTTAAAATTATGGAAGAATCTTCTTTGGCGGCCGGGGTACGGCGAATTGTTGCGGTAACGGGCCCCAAAGCGGTGGAATACGTCCAGACGCAAGCCGCTGCGTTAGAAGCAGTGCAATCCCAGCTGAATTGCGGTACAGATATGGTTGTTGAACGGGTGGATCAATTATTAACCCAGAAAAAAGAACTGGAAAAAGAACTCAAGCAACGAAGGAAGACCGGCGCTGCTTTCAATGTAAAGGCCCTGGTTGATAGCGGGGAGAAAGTGGGTGACTACAGCGTTGTGGTTCAAATGACCGATGCCGGATCCCTGGACGAATTGAAAGACCTTGGGGATACCCTCCTAGGGGGACTCAAAAGCGGTGTGGGGGTACTGGGGGCCGACGGTGACAAGCCCATGGCGGTTGTGGTTGTGAGTCAAAACCTGGTTAAAGCGGGGATAAAAGCGGGCGCCCTGGCCAAAGGTATTGGTGCCGAAATGGGCGGTGGTGGCGGCGGTAAGCCCCATCTGGCCACGGCGGGGGGTAAGGATTCCGAAGGGCTGAAATCAGCTATGGATAAAAGTTTTGAAATTGTTGAAAAGGCAATTACAGGATTGTAGTAAAAAGATTTTCAATATTTTGACCCCCTGCCCGCGCTACCGCTAATAGGGGAGAATTCTTGTCCACCGGAGGAATAGTGCAGGAGGAAAAGAGGGGTCCTAAAGAATGAATACAATAATCATAACAAAATTAGAAGGATAAACAGGAAAATGCAGTACAAACAAGACGTTGATACCTTTATCATATACGTTGAACAAGATGAAGGTATTATGGAAACTTTGACGCAGTTCTGCAAGGATCGGAATATTGTTAACGGTCAACTCTCTGGAATTGGGGCGATTAAAGAAATTGATTTGGGCGTATATGACCTGGGAAATAAGGAATATGTACGTTACAAATACGATGATCTCTGGGAGTTGACCTCTTATCAGGGCAATGTATTACTCAAGGATGGAAAACCTTTCATCCATGCCCATATTACAATCAGCAACCATAACCTGGACGTGAAGGGCGGGCACCTGTTTGAAGCCAAGGTCGGTGCTGTGGGGGAATTTATCTTAAGAAAAATAGATACAGACGGGAGGCGGGAACATGATCCCAATATCGGTCTCTTTTGCATGGCCTTTAACGATTAGGAGTTTTCATGGATCGCAAAGTTATTACTGACGCCCACGCACCCAATCCCATCGGTTCCTATAACCAGGCAGTGGTTTCCAATGGATTCGTTTTCACGGCAGGACAGGTGGCTATTGACCCGGATACCGGTAAAATGGTGGAAGGTGATTTTAAGGCCCACGTTGAACAGGTATTCAGGAATTTATCCGCAATTTTGGAACGGGCCGG
>CEQE01001936.1_pt1 | contig 20074 bp, 16 predicted proteins | sample 356201 | NCBI WGS metagenome assembly CEQE01 (sample SAMEA2619970, study PRJEB7988) | marine metagenome | biome: marine biome (ENVO:00000447); feature: mesopelagic zone (ENVO:00000213) & marine oxygen minimum zone (ENVO:01000065); material: "saline water (ENVO:00002010), including plankton...
GAAGCCGATGATAAAAACTATGATGGAGGCGATTGCCATGGAAGCTGTGAAGCGATCCGGTTTCTTCAGCAAGAGCCCAAGAACAGCCAGCAGAATCACTAGTAGTCCCACATAGTGGGTCGATTGCGTGAACGGCATGCGGCCCCAGTAAGCTTGAGATTTCAGATCGCGGCTGGGATAGTTCTGGAGTCCGTAGAAATAGGGATAGATGAAGGAAATGGTTTCCTTCGGATGGAATGACCACCCTGTGGCGTAATCCCAGCTTGTCCCCCGCTCAGTATCTCCGGACTTGTCCAGCACCGACGGCGCACCGCGATTGGAATGTCCCTGAAACTGATAGATGGAGGCGTAAGGATCGATAACGAGCAGGCCGGTCAGAATAAGCGCGGACACGAGACCTGCTGCACGGACCCCCTCCTTCCTCGCTGACCACTCCTTCCTCACTACAGAAGCCACCATTGGCCACAGCCACATGAAAACGACCATCATCCACGTATAGTAGACAATTTGAGGATGTTTTGTCCACAGTTGAAGTCCGCCGGCAAGTCCAAGGTAGAGGGCTCCTCTCCACACCCGCTCCCTCAAAAGGTAATCAGCAGCCAACAGAACGAGCGGCAGGAATCCTATGGCGTAGATTTTTGCCGAGTGACCGGCGTTGATCAGACCGAACATATATGGCGTCAGAGTAAAGGCCGTGGCGCCGAAGAGTGAGGCGAAATTTCCCAACTGTCGCCGCCTGAGAAACAGGAACATACCGATTCCACCAATTGAAAAATAGAACCAGTATCGGATGCCGCGGTTGACTTGCAGTGCTTTCAGCAAGTTTCCCAAAGGGTCAGATGGCGCATAGGCATATCCAGCATAGGCGGGCATCCCCCCGAAGAGGTGCGGGAACCATTGCGGTAGTTCACCTTTCTCAGCCACATATTCATCGCCCCACTTGCCGATGGGATAGTGCGCCACCACATCACCCGCCAAGGGATCCTTGCCGAGAAAAATCATCTCATAAAGGAAAAATGCCACCAGGAGTGGTACCAGCCAAACAATATGTTTTGTACGCTGATTAGTCACCTTTTCTCGCCGAAGACAAGAAAGAGAACAGCTGTCGCGCCAGTAATTTGAACCCGTTCAGTTCGCGCCAGCCAAGGGTCCTTGTTATTTTCAGGACAATCGGAAAAATAACCAGGGCGGCAAACGCCAGTGCAACACGCCATTCGGGTATCTCAGCCTGGAGGTAGAGCGTCCCCTGGTACAGTATGAAAAGGATTAGTATAAGTTTAGCCAGCCTGCCCCAATCCCATTGAATCTTAACAGATTTTTGTGACGATCTCAGAATCAGAGCTGAGAAGAGGAAATAGGAAAGAAACGTCGCCCACGCTGCACCTTGAATCTTGAACTGGCCGATCAGGACAAAGTTAAGTACAAGATTAGCGAGGATGGCAATCAGCGATACGGGAGCGAGATGTGCTGTCTTATCCGTAAGGGCGGCACCGGCGATGAAAAAATGGCCAAAACCATTGGCAAAGTAGGCCAGCGTCACCAGAGGAACAATCAGAGCACCGGCGAGATAAGCTTCCGTAGCCACTACGCCGATAATGTCTCGCGCGAAGAGAGAGATGCCGAGAAAAATCATCGATCCAAGTACGGCGAAGTAAAACAGGATATCTCTGTGATACTCGTGTGACGCTTCGTCAATACCTAACCGATACATCATAGGGCGCCACCCCCGCTGCAGCGGCATGATGAGAATCATATTGATAATCATGCCGAACCTGTAACCGATGCTGTAGATACCAATATCATCAATAGAGACAAACAGCTTGAGGAAGAAGCGATCAGAAACTGTTAGCACCGGTGCAACCAGAGTAACCAGAATAAGGGGTGCTCCAAATCGTACTATTCTCATGAACGGCCTGAAAGACGGCCAGGTGAAATTCTGACGCAAGATGACAACTGCGCTGACAAAGAATGTGACAACATAGACCGTAGTCTTGGCAAGGACAACACCTTGCAGTCCCATCCCCTGGCCTACAACCAACACCAGCGTGACGATCAGTACTCCCGCAAACTGAATGAAGGAGAGTACTATAAAAGAGACCTGCTTCTGGTCGTACTGCCACAAACCGAGAAGGAAGCGGCTGCCGAAGGCGAGAAAGATGTTCAGCAGAACCAGCATCACGATTGGCGATTCCGCAGGAGAAAGACCGAGAAACGTAATCGCCACAGAACGGCCGAGCGACAGAACGATCAGTAAAACGGCATAACCGATAGTTGCCCACACAAAAACTGAGATGACAAGTTTTCTCCTGCCCTCTTCTCCATGTTCAGGAAGATAGCGCCACAAGGCATTGTTAATAGCGGCAGGCACAAGACTGATTAGCAGTGCCTCAAACATTTCCAGCAATGCGAGAATACCAACTTCGGTAAGCTCAAGATAGCGGGTGTAGATTGGGATGAGCAGGAATGACGCCAGTTTCGTCAGTATATTCCCGAAACCGTAGACGGCTGTACTTTTCCCCAGATCTTTGATGGGTTGCCGGATAGTCATGGATCAGTCTATAAGATTTGGACTGTTTTACCTGAAGTGTACACCTTCAGAAGCGTAAAGTTTAAGCCAAAATAACAATGCGCCTGAGGGATTCAAAAACAATTGTACACTAAGGAATGTCCGTAATCAGTTAACCGTTTGACAGATATTTCTTATCTTCTCCCCAAGTTTAACCTGATATGAATCAAGACCGACACAGGAAACCAATTCTCGTTGTGGGTGTCCCACGATCCGGAACTACATGGGTAGCAAACACCCTGGCACAAGCTCCCGGTACGGCCTTGCTCCACGAGCCGGATAACGAGAAGCAGAATATCCTCGCACTTCGCTGGAAGCGTAATTATCATAGGATGCCTCATATTGAGCCTTCCGCGGAAGAGTCTGTCTATCTCTCTTTCTGGCGCCAGATTCTTTACGAATCCTATCTTCCGAACCGAACAGTGATCAACAAAACAGGATTCATCCTCATGGGACTCACTGACAAGAAACTGGAACAGTACGTCCAGCAAAAGTGCGAAAAGCTGACAGTCAATGAAAGCGATGCGCTACCGCAGTTGCCCTCGCAATTCGTCACTTCATTCCTTTCTCAATCGTCGTTCTCGTACCAGAAACAGCGAACGAAACGTCGAATCGTAAAGTCAGTCCATACAGGTCTGACACTCCCCTTTATTTCACAGCATCTCAGCCCTGAAATTGTTATCGTTACAAGACATCCGGCGAGTGTTGTCTCCAGTTGTATTCAGCTACATCTTTCTGATGCCGATCGAAAAGTTTTTCGACAGCGTAACCTCATGGAGGCACATCTTAATCCATTCACTCGGAAAATCGAAGAGTCGAAAGAATCCGTTTCGGCAATGGCATTGCAGACGGCAATATTCTATTATGTCTGGGAACAGGAATCAAAGAATCATCCCCACTGGTATTTTATGTCGCACGAAGCGTTATGCGAAGATCCTATAGCGCAGTTTCGCTCACTGTACGAAAAGCTGCATCTCGATTGGATGCCAAGCGTTGAACAATTCCTTGCTGATCACGACCAGCCAGGAGCGGGATTTCAGATCAGCCGGGAATCGTCCACACTTAAGGACAAATGGAAACAGACGCTCACTCCTGAACAGATAGATCAAGTAAAAAAAGGTTATCAAACCCTCCCGGTCCACCTTTATGACGACTTCTAAAGAACAAATCAGGAAAAGGATTTTTGTCGTTGGAGCAGCCCGCTCCGGTACAACACTGCTTCAGAGCATGTTGGCCTCCCACCCGGGAATCCACTCCTTCCCGGAAACACACTTCTTCCGCGGGACGGTGCCGAAGAGATGGTGGCTGAGACTGGTCAAACGGTACGGCGCAGCGGAAAGATCATTCATCTCTTCCTTTCTGGAGAGAATTGAACATCCGGAACTTGTGCGCCATCTGCCGCATCACACCTGGTCCCAAAAGGCATGGGCAAAGTCTCTCCTGCGGATCCTTGATGATATCTGCACGGCGGCGGGGTTTTCTATATGGCTGGAAAAAACTCCTATGCACCTCTACTTTACGGACCTCATAACTCTTATCGCACCGCAGACCATGTTTGTCCACCTGATTCGCAGCGGCGAAGATGTAGTCGCTTCTCTGTATGAGGCCAGCCGTTCCGATCCGGAGTTCTTTGCCGGAGCACGATCAAAAAGTCAGTGCATCCGCAGGTGGAAACGCGATATCACCATTTCGAAGCGGTCTGTTGGCGTCAGAAACCATTCGTTCGTGAAATATGAACAACTCGTGGACGAGCCCAAGGAAAACCTCTCTCGCCTCTGTGATGAGTTAGGACTGAAGTTCTCTGACCAGATGCTGGACTACCGGGCGGCCGCCGAAAAATTCGTTCTGCCGGAAGAGAGCTGGAAGAAAAAGGCTAAGGAGACGCTGGAAAAGAGTAGCAAGTTTGAGCAGGTGTTTTCAGCCGATGAACAAACCTATATACGACAGAAAATCCGTACCATCGATCTGACCCCATTCGACAACTGACTTCTAATCTGAAATCAGTTTCAACAGTCGACTTTTCTTCTCGCCCCACTGCCGCAATTTCACTTCTTTCAGTTGATGAATCTTTCCGGCGTAATTCTCCAACTCCTCCCCTATTGTCGAGAGCGCCACATCGATCTCGGCAGTTCCGTTGCCAGCGTACAGTGCAGCGTCACCGAAGTAATTACGTAGTGTCGAGGTATTAGATACTATGACTGGCTTAGCCAGCGAAAGGGCTTCATATCCGCTTGACAGAAGTGTCATCTCCCTTTTGGTGAGGGCGATAATGAAATCGGCTGAACTTAACAGCTTAACATAACTCTCATCCGATATGAATCCGGTGAATATGATATTCCGTCGTTCGTAACGGTTTATAGGGAAGTCAGCCAGCTTGGTGTCGCCGGTGATTGAGAACATGACCTCGGAATGAAGCACCGCAGCCTCCAAAAATTCTTCCACCGGTTCATCTGATGCAAAGCGGTTAATAAACACCGCTTGCTTCGCTCCAGGTTGCGGCTTCTTTTCTTCCATGGACTCTAAACCAAATTCGGGCAAAGGATCTTCCAGCACAAAAAGCTTATCTTTAACAACCGGGAATTTTGCCTTCAAATACTCACTCGACTCTTGATTATGAACCAGTATCAGGTCTGACCTTTGCCAAAGGAAAAGACTTAAACCACGAGCAAAGAAAAAATCGTAATCGGTATACGCCGCGGTATGAAGGTCAGGTACGACTTTACATTCAGAAAAGAATTTGTAGAATAGTGCGGCGGTAGTGACAAAAGGGTGCGCCTGGAACGTGAAAACGACATCAGGCTTGGCGCTGAACAGCTTCACCAGTGTCTTGATGAAGTTGACTCCGAGCTTGAAGACAGTCAGAAGAGCCGGTCCTTCTCTTCTGTCGAGGCGATAGTAGTCAGCACCGAGCTGGCGCGAAAGTTGTTCACTGCGTCGTGACACCTTCGTCCAGGCGACGAAAAGCAATGATATACTGTTGTTACCGGATGATTCTGAAATAGCCACTCAGTCGTAGTATTTTTTGCTGAACCCGACCCATTCATCCTGACCAAGAATGAACCGCTTGAAAAAAGCTAGCATGAATCCGAAGCCGTAGCCGAATATCTGTGCGCAAATTACCAGCGGCAAGTAAGGCGCCACTGTAGCGTCGCGTTGCCTGATAGCCCCTAAAATAGAAAGTGCCAGCAAGAGCCCCAAACCTAATTCGAAGAAAGCGCCAAATTCCTCCGGATCAGCAAAAAATCCCAGCATAACGAGACATGATACAAGCGTTATTGTGGATGGAACAAAATGCAGAGGTTCCAGCATTTTTCTGTCGATCTTACCCAAGTTTACCCTCGCCACTCCCCAGTTGAACACCTGCCTGAAGAAACGGCGCAGTGATGTTCTTCTTCGATGATACACGACGGCATCTGCAACGTGGGCAACAGTAGCACCACTCTTAATAATCCTGTGGCTCAGCTCTATATCCTGACCGTGACGTAACTCGCCAAACCCTCCCACTTTCCGGTAGAGATCCAGCGTCATTCCCATGTTGTGACTCCTGGGATAAAACTTCGCCAGCGGCCGATGGCTGTGACCGCGGAGCCCTCCTGTCGTTAAAAAGGATGTCATGGAAAAATCTATCGCTCTTTGCAGAGGCGTGAAATCTCCTTTGGAAGCGTCGGGCCCTCCACAGGCGTCAAACTTCTCATCAGTGTACTTCTCATAGATGGTCTTCAGCCAGTCAGGATCAGCTTCACAATCGGAATCGATAAACATGAGTAACTCGCCCTGGGACTCTTCTACTCCCTCGTTGCGGGCAGCGCCCGGCCCTTCATTCTCTTTCTTGATATATCGTAACTGGAAATCGACCTTTGCTATCCACTCCTTAACCACTGCCGCGCTGGTATCAGTTGAACCGTCATCAACAAGAATCATCTCAAAAAGATCGCTCGCCAACGTCTGCTTGCCGATTGATTCAATCAGGAAAGGGAGTTCGGCAGCCCTGTTGAAAGCCGGCGTTATAACGCTTATAATGGGACGATCTGGCAGATCAATGCTAGAATTGATATCAGCGCTACCTAAGAAAATTGGCTGTTTTTTGAAACGGTTTCCTGAACAATTTCACCTCCCCGTGTGGTCGACTGGGCAATCATTTCACCGAGAAGCCCAATTGAAATGAACTGAACACCGAGAATAATCAGGAGCACACCAAAGACAAGGAGTGCCATATGCAGCCGGAACGGGTCACCCAGACCGTACTTGAGGTAGAGAACCCAGAGATTGACAAGTGTTCCTATCATCAGACTGAGGAGGCCAAATACGCCAAAAAGGTGTAAGGGGCGGCGGGTATATCGGCTTAGGAACAGGACGGTCAACAGATCAAACATGCCGCGAAAATAGCGCTCGCGGCCAAACTTTGTGTCGCCGTATTTCCGCGGTCTATGATTCACCATCTTCTCCGTGACACGGAAGCCTCTCTTACCAGCCAGCACCGGGATGTAACGGTGCATACCTCCATATATATCAAGCGCCTTGACGACACTGTTACGGTACGCTTTCAGCCCACAGTTAAAATCGTGAATCTGGATACCGGTCAGCAGGCGGGTCGTGAAATTGAACAGTTTCGATGGCAGTCTTTTTGACGCAGGATCCTTGCGCTCCTTTTTCCAGCCGGAAACGAGATCATAGCCTTTTTTCAGCTCGTCCACCAGACCAGGGATTTCGGAAGGGTCATCCTGAAGATCGGCATCCATAGTAACAACATAGTCTCCGCTGGCCCTGCGAAAACCGGCAGCAAGAGCCGCGGACTTGCCGTAGTTTCGTAAAAACCGGGTCACCTCAATTCTCCCGTTTTCGCCAGCTTGCTCCTTCGCCAATTCAAAAGAACCGTCGGTACTGCCGTCATCAACCACCTGAATCTCATAATCGAACCTGTCTTCCAGAACAGTCGTCACTTCTTGTAGTAAATCAGGAAGTGATTCGCACTCATTGTAAACGGGGATTACTATGGAAATTTTTTCAGTAGGCATGACGATGAAATTACTTTTCCAACTTCTCGCGAAGGCGCTCGTTATCTGTGTCGATTCCCAGCGCTTTTCCGTAGTAGTCCAAAGCTTCGGCCCGGCGATCCAATTTGATGAGCACATCACCGAGATGTTCCAGAACAACGGCATTGTCTTCCTCTATCCGGATCGATGCCTGGATATACTGCAACGCTTGCTTGTACTTGTTACTTTTATAGTAGATCCAGCCGATTGTATCAAGATAGGCAGCGTTTTCCGGCTCCAGATCGATCGCCTTATGTGCCATTTGAAGAGCATCATCCAGTCTCATATCTCTCTCGGCAAGTGTATAACTGTAATTGTTGAGTGCCTGGCTGTCGCTCTGATCCAATAGAAGGAGATCTTCGTATAGTTGCAGCGAAGATTGCCATTCGCCGAGATGGTTGTGCACGGTGGCGAGCAGGTGTTTGGCCGGCCGGGAACCTTTTTCAATCTCAAGCGCTAAAAGAAGACTTTTCTTTGCCAGCTGGTAGTTTTCTTCCATACTGTAGCTGTTGCCGAGCAGGTAGTGTACGACAAAGCTTTCAGGGTAACGCTCTCTCGCATCCATAAGTACAGCAATAGCGGCAAGTGTCTTTTCCAGATTAATTTGTGCAAGGGCCAGGTTGGTATACCCAACGGGCTCCTGTGGAAATTCCTCCACCAGTTGCAAGGAATAAGCTTCCGCCGCTTGATAATTTTCGCTATCGAGGGCCATTCGGCCTAGAAAATAGAGAACTGTGCTCGTCTGGTGACCGTCTTCAAAAAGAGCGTAAAAAAGAGAGTCCGCTTTCTGGAAATCACCGTTGTTAAAATAGAGCCTTCCCAACTGTTCCAGAACCGATCGGTCGTTATTGGTCAGATTAATCAGACGTTCCAAACCACCGATTGCCTGCGAGAATTTCTGGAGATAGATTGCCAGTTCACTGAATCTGCGCCAGTACTGCACACTGTTAGGCGCGGCTTCAGTGAGAATCCTGTAAGCTTCATAGGCCGATTCATAGTCCTTCCTTTCGACAGCAATTTCAGCTGCCCTGCTCAAAGCTTGATGCTGGGATGAATCATCCCGGTAAATCTGCCACAGCAACTCTTGGGCCGTTTCAGATTGACCCTTTCTACGCAGTACTTCGGCAAGAATGAATCTGAATTCATAGTCTTCAGGATAGAATTCAGAGAGAAGCGAATAGTGTTCTTCAGCACGATCAAGATTGTTTCTCATCAGAAACTGCTGCGCTAACATTTCCCTAGCTTCCCTGTCTTTAGGATCAATCATCAACGCTTGGTTCAATCGTTCTATGGCTCTTTCGAACTTGCCGATTCTGAGATACGCATCAGCAAGCGAGGTGAGAATCGAAGTTGCTGCTGGATCGTACTCCAGCGCATCTTGGAATTCAAGAATTGCCATGGCATAATTACTCTGAGACATTTGAAGCTCACCCTCCATAAAATGGGCGAGTGCCTTGGTGTTCACTTCATGGGGCTGTGCCTGATCCTCAGCTAGCGCTGGCACATCGGGTTCAGGCTGAACGGTGGGTGCGACAGCACATCCACCTATAAAGAATGTGCCGAGTAGACACAGCTTAGAGAGGTGTTCTGATCTCATTTCCTTTTCTTCTCGTCTGAAAAATTTATCTTTAGACCTGTGATATCACAAGAAAATTCCCGAATTTGTGCCAATATCAGATACACACAATCCAACCAACCAGAAGGAGAAGATTATGTCGTGTCGTTTTATTCTAAGCCTGATTCTACTCATTAGTTCCCTTTGGTCTATCGATGCGCAATCTTTTCGAGAAAGAAGAGAGACTGTGCAACATCAGTTGGGTCCGCGGAGCGCCATGATATTGACCACCGCCGAGGAGTACAACCGCAATGGCGACGTGGACCATCCGTTCCGCCCTAACAGCGATTACTGGTACCTTAGCGGCCATCACGAACCGATGGGACGATTGATCTTACTTGGTCCCGATTTCTTGTCTGAGGATGAGATTCAGTTCAAGGACGAAATTATTTTTACAAGACGGCGCAACGCCTACGCCGAAGTCTGGACTGGCAAGAGATTGGGTATTACGGGAGTCAAAGAACAACTCGGCTTCAGCTATGCTGAGGTTAGCGACTCATTTCGCGTGGTTCTCGATAAAGTACTGCCCCTCGTCGATACAGTCTATGTCAATTTGAGTAACTATATGTATCACGGTCCCAGCAAACTAGAACCAGAATTCTTGAACGACGAGGAACTGTCAAAACTTCATATTTCACACGCAGGAGAGATTATTCACCCCTTAAGGCATCTTAAATCAAGAGAAGAAATTGACTTAATCCAGAGAGCAGTGGACATCACGGGAGAAGGGCTAATGAGCGCCATGAAGAGAACCAGGCCCAAGTTGAATGAGTATAACATTCAGGCAGCAATCGAATTTACCTTTTTTGATCTCGGAAGCCGGCGGCTTGGCTTTCCTTCCATAGTTGGTTCCGGCAGCAACACCACTATTCTACACTATATTGATAATAATCGAACAATGGAAGACGGTGACTTACTCCTCATGGATGTTGGTGCCGAGTACGAGATGTATACGGCCGATGTCACCAGGACAATTCCGGTAAACGGCAAGTTCACTCCTGCCCAGCGAGAACTCTACACTTACGTACTGGAAGCACAAACAGTTGCCTTCGATTCTATTCGATCCGGCATGACACTAAGAAAGGATCTCCACAATATTGCCAAAAACTACCTTGAGGAGAAAGGCTTTGGCAGATACTTCATTCACGGTCTGGGCCACTGGCTCGGCCTCGACGTGCATGATGTGGGAGGACGGCAGGCAAAAATCGAGCCGGGCACTGTATTTACGATCGAACCGGGAATCTATATCGCGGAAAACGACACCACAGCACCCCTCAAGTATCGCGGTATTGGAATCCGTATCGAGGACGACGTATTGATGACGGAAGATGGACCAGTCTGGCTTTCCGCTGATATCCCCCGTGAAGTGGATGATATCGAAAGAATGATGAAGAGGCGCTGGCGTATTAAGAAGGGGCGCTAGCGGAATCGTAAGCCTTCACACCATTTCCGCCCTGTCGCTTGACCTGATACATCGCTTCATCAGCCTTGGCGATGAGATCCCGTATCGTCTCGCCGTCGACGGGAAACTCAGCCATTCCCCCACTGATGGCCATCTGGACAACCGTTTCATCCTGAGTGAACTCTTTAGCTGAAACGCTTGCCACAATTCTTTCTGCTGTGGATTGAATATTCTCTTTTGTGGCGTTCAGGAGAATAATCGCGAATTCCTCGCCACCATACCTTGCCACAATATCGATGTTGCGAACATTCGCCTTGAGGCGGCTGGCAGTCTCCATCAAAACATAGTCACCAGCAAGATGACCATAGGTGTCATTGATGCGTTTGAACTTATCAAGGTCGAGGATAAGTAGCACAAGGCTGGTCTGATATCGGCGGGCACGATTTAACTCCTCTTCGAATCTCTCTACAAATGAGCTGTGATTTAATAGACCGGTGAGGCCGTCTCTGATGGCACTCTCTTTTACCATTTCAAAAGTCTGCCACCACTCCAGAAGAGTACCGAATCGCTGGCTCACAATTCGCAACGCCTCTTCATCGTTTTCACTGTATTTATTCGGACTGGAACTTTCGAGCACCAGCGCGCCGACGGTTCGACCCGCCTTCTTAATAGGATATCCGAGAAAGGAGAGAATACGCTTTTCTTCCATATCACCTGCTGAAAATCTCCCTTTACCTCCTGTGTTATATTCCAGAAGGTTGTCTATTCTCAACACTTCGCCTGAGGCAATCAGCGCACCGTGAAGCGAGTCGGCGATTTTAAAACGGGCCTCGTTGCCTAAATCATTACTGAAACCCGAAGTAGCCAGAATCCGAGCCTCACCCGGGTGCGTTTCATCCACCAGAGAAATTGTCAAATTGTCAAAAGTGAAACTGGTCTTACATAGTTCTATAATGGATGATACAAGTTCTTCCTGTGACAACGTGAGATCCAGATCGTTCTGAAACGAATTCAGGCGTGAATAGAAATGGATATCAGACCAAAGTTCAGATTCTTTACGAACTTGTCCCAGTTGTTGTCCGATCAGATTTGAATAGTCAGAAATTATTACCGGATGCTGCTCATCAAAATCGCTGAACTGTGAAGCCTGAATAGATAACAGACCGATTATGTCATTCTCCATCCAAATAGGAGAAACAAAGACCGAAGTGCTTTCAGCGACAGCAGAACCCTCCTCAAAGAACTCTTTCAGCATCTCTTCATTCTCGCTTGGTGTAAGAAATCCCGGCAGTTCTTCACTCATCAGCTGCGAAATATTCTCGTCTTTCACAGGTAGAACAGCCCGGAAATCAGAATCTGTATTGACAGCACATTTTTTGACCAATTTTGTACCGCTGTTATCCAACAGGTAAAGGCAGGGTTGAAGTTGAGGATAACACGAATGAAAGAGTTGAATGATCGATTGTAAGGCTAAATTTGGCTCGTTTTCCTCCTCTTCCGTCAGGATTGCCTTAGTACTGGAAACTGACCTGTAAGAAGACTTTTCTGAACCACCGGTTAGACCCCGCTTCCATTTTTCCGTGTAGAGCTGATAAAACAGATAACTTACCAGCACAATGATGAGGAGGCGACTAATGTCGAATAAGAACCCATCTGGTTTGGGATAGACGAACAGGAAAATCAGAATTACTCCTGAAAGGAGAATACTGAAAATTGTATAAACAGATAAATCGAAACGTGTGTATGCACTCACGGAAGAAAATTAAGCAGAGTGTGAGGAAAAAGAAAGTACAGCTACAGGAGAAGGAGAACTATTTTTGCTTCTTCACAAGCTTAATCTTCCCACCCAGCGCCGGTTTTGTAATCTTACCGTCGGCTTCTGTTTCGGTGGAATCCTTTCCATCTTCATCTGCCAGAAGCGCCTTTGCGTCACTGTTTAAAGGTAAAGGCGGCGGCGAATCAACTGTCCCTGTCATATTCTGCTGTGTTGACAGCGGGACAGGGTTGGGAACTATGGAATCCCCACTCTCCGGGATAAGATCAAAGGAAAGCATGACAATGACAGCCATGGCGGCGACGGAAGCAAAGAGATATCTCGGTTCAAAGCCGAAGATACGGCCGTGCTGAACATATCGCTTATGCCATACAGGCTGCTGAGATGAGACCGCTCGGATTCTTGCTCTCAGCGCCGAGTTGAACTCAGAGGATGCAACGATCCTCTCGGAGTTCCTCAGTACGCCAATTGCTGAGACTACTCCCTCGTAGGTATCTTTGCATGAGAAACAGGACTTGAGATGCTTATCAAACAGTTTTATCTCAGCGAGAACCAATTCCTTTTCTATATATGATGAGATGGAATCTTGAAACTCGTAACAATTCATCAAATTGCTTTTCTCCTTTTTTGTTTAACATTTTTCAGTTCTTCCTGTAGCTGCAACCTCGCACGGTTAATGCGAGACTTTACAGTTCCTAATGGAACTTCTAGTATCTTACTAATCTCTTCGTAAGAAAGTTCCTGTATATCTCGCAAAATGACTGCCGTCCTGAAATGGAGTGGCAGTTTCTGAATAGCAATCTGAATCTGCCCCTCTGTGAATTTCCCTTCAGTATATTCATCCGTCGTATCATCAATGGGGAGATCGAAATCTTTCTCTTCCATTCCCATCTGGCTCAGATATGAAGTCTTGTGCCGCTTCTTCTTGCGAAGTTCCGTTTTAGCAAGATTCGACGCGATAGTATAGATCCAGGTGGAAAACTTGGCCTTGGGCCGGTAATAGTGCTTCTTTGTGAAGAGTTTCACAAAGGTGTCCTGAACAATGTCTTCGGCATCTTCTACATTGCCAACATAGCGGTAGACAAAGTTCATCAACCTGTCGCGGTACCGCTTGACCAGTTCCTGAAATGCATTTTCATCTCCCTTCTGGAAACGGAAGATCAAATCTTCATCACTATATTGGTATCTGTCAGACATTCCCTTTAACAACCTTGTACACGAGAGGTACCAAGATCGCCTCCGGGTTTATTTTCATCGACTTCACCTTCTCATCGGCAGCCCCCAAGAGTCGAAAAATATGGGGCAGTCTCTCTTTGCCGTATTCCTTTTCGTACTGGTTCAGACGTTTTCTCACCTGACTGCTGAGCCAGAACCACTGTCTATCCTTTTCCTTCTCCCCGCTCGAATCTATCCGCCTGAAAAGGAGTTCCTGGAACAGTGTCGTCATTAATGAAATCAATGATGATATATCTCTACCCTGATCCATGAGATTTTTTCCAATTTTCACTGTTTTGCCGAAATCCCGCCTCCCGATTGCATCTACGAAATGCCACGGATAAAAGTTTCGTACCCAACCGGAATGCTTTAAAACATCCGCCTCTTCAATAGTGCTAAGTTCGCCTATACTCAGCTTAATCTTTTCAATCTCATTATTCAAGTGATAAACTGAATCCCCACTCAAAGCAATTAGAGTATCTATCGCCTCATCTGTCGCGCTGAAATCATTCTTTTTCATGAGGAACCTGGCCCAGCCAGCCATCTTCTCAGGGAAGGGCGGAGATGATGAGATGACCCCCACTTTCCCCGCCAGCGATTTCACTAGTCTGTTTTGCGGATCGTACTTATCGATGATGATGACGAGACAGTTTATAGGATTAGGAGAATCGCAATAGGCCAGAAAGAGCTCACGGCTCTTGCCCTTTATCTGAGTCGGATTTTGGAGGACAAACAGTCTCTTCTGAACAAACAGGGAAGCTGAGTTAAGTTCCGCCAGGATGCGGTCAAAATCACCACTATTAGGCACTTCAAAAGATTTTTCCACAGTTTCATCTTTACCAAGTGATCTTTCGATTTCTTCAATGAAAATGCTCTGTAAGAAGAAATCGTCGCCGTTAAGAAAGTAGACAGGATCTACCTGGCCCGCCCGGATCTTGTCGATCGTTTTTCTCAGATACTTCCTCATTTTTCGCCCGCCGAAGCTGATGCCCAACCCATGAGTGAGACGACAATGATAGCCAGGAATGCAAAGACAAATCCCGGCACAAGAGAATATAGTCCGCTTCCGCCGAGAAAATTGTCCCAGATGATTACTGTCAGAAACCCGGTAAGCATTCCCGCCAGAACGCCATTTCTTGTGGTCCCCTTCCACCAGAGAGAGAGGATGAGTGCCGGTCCGAAAGCGGCGCCAAGGCCGCCCCAGGCAAAAAGAACTTTATCAAAAATCGATCGAGGAAGCTGCGCCAGCATGATGGCTACAAGACCGATGATAAATGTCGCGATCCTGGACAGTTTGACCAGTTCGGCCTGATCCGCCTTCGGCCTGATAGATTGGTGGTAGATATCCTCCGTGACGGCAGATGTGGTGACAAGCAGTTGAGAGTCGGCGGTGGACATCATGGCGGCCAGAGCTCCCGATATCAGGATGCCGGCAAACCAGGCAGGGAAGATAGTGAGCGCCAGTTCGGGCATCATTTTCTCGGGATCCGGGAAATAACCAGTACCGAAGTAACCGAGGGCCACAATACCCATCAGCACGGCACCTCCGTAGGAGAAAACCGAGAAAACGATGGCAATGGATGACGCTTTCCTTATCTCGCCCGACGACCGGATACTCATGTATCTTGCCGCAACGTGGGGCTGTCCCGAATAGCCCAGGCCTACGCCGAATCCGCCCAGAATTCCCGCAAGCAGTGGCCAGCCGCTCCTTCCGCCCGAAATTGTCAACAGATTGGGATCGATGGCTCCGATCCTTGCCGATAGCCCGTCGATTCCGCCGAGATGCCAGAGAGTCACCAGCGGAAGAACCACCAGAGTTACCAGCATGATACAGCCCTGGATGAAATCTGTCCATGCTACGGCAAAGAATCCCCCTACCAATGTGTAAAAGACAATGATGGCAGCTCCAACCATTACCCCGGACATATGTGTCCAGCCGAAGGTCTGTTCAAGAGATTTCCCAGCGGCATCGAACTGAGCCGCGATGTAAAATGAAAAACAGAATGCGATGATTCCTGTTGCAGTGAAGCGAATGGTGGGATCGTGACTGCGGAATTTAAGCTCCAGAAAGCGCGGCAGTGTCAGGGCACCGAGACGTTCACTTTCTTCTCGAAGTCTTTTCGCAACAAGAATCCAAGACATGGCGACGCCCACGACACCACCAATTCCCGTCCAGAAAGCGGGCTCGAGTTTCGTTCCCGATGGATCCCCCAGCCCCGTGGCGTATGCCAAACCTGTCAGTCCGAGTAGCATCCAGCCGCTCTCTCCAGAGGCTCGTTCGGAAAAAGCGACAATCCAGGGACCCAGCTTTCTTCCCGCCAGCAGGAAGTCCGGCAGAGTCTTGGTACGCCTCGCACTGATAGTACCGACAACAAGTATAATGACAAGATAGCCAATGAAACCGACAGCTAAGGCATTCATCTCATATTCCCAACACTATGCCGCCAACAATAAGACAGTAAAACCCAAAATAGTAAAGTCTTCCCTTTTCCAGAATCCCGAGGAGAAGTTTAAGGACAATGATTCCTACGACAAAAGAGGTAACCAGACCGGTCAGAAGCACCATCGCCGGGATTCCATTAGCGCCTGATAAAGCCAAATCAGGGAGAGTAAGTAGGCCTGATCCAATCAGAGCGGGAATCGCAATCAGGAATGAGAATCGCGCTGCTTCGCGACGTTTTAGTCCAGCAATAAGGCCGGAGGCGATGGTTATTCCCGACCTGGAAATACCGGGAATCAGCGCCAGCGACTGTGCAATACCGATAATAATCGCTCTTTTGCCATCAACTTCCGTCTGCTCTTTACCGACCCACTTTGTGACTATGAGAGCAGTGGCAGTGACCAGAAGGGATAGCCCAACAAGCTGCAGGTTGTGGAACGACTGTTCAATCTCCGGCTTGAAGACCAACCCCACAACAGCGATTGGAATTGTAGCCAGGATGATATAAATAATCATCATACGATTTTCTCTTGTTGACAGATCACTCAACAGATTCTTCAAATCTTGCCAAAACACAGTCAGGATGCTCATAAGTGTACCCATATGAACAGTCACCTCAAAGACCAAACCCGGCTGAGAAACCTTGAGAAGTTCCTCCATCAGGACGAGATGTCCGGAACTGCTAATGGGCAGAAATTCAGTTACACCCTGGAGGGCGCCGAGAATTGTGGCATCTAAAGCGTTCAATACGGAAATTTGTCGGCAAATTTATGGGGAGCCGTTCTGTCCGGGCAAGAGAATAAACTCAAACCAGTTTGAACAGACAGATCATCCTCCCCGACTTCTCTCCGTCCCTGCGGTAGGAATGAAACATTAGCGAACTACAACAAGTGCAATGGGAGGAGTCTGTAATCTGATCGTGCGGTATCCCTTCCCTTTCCAGTTGAATGCGATTTTCTTGCGGGAGATCAAGCATGAAGTGGTTCGGCCTGGAAGATGTAAGACACTCTTGAGAAAAGTTCTCTGCCACCTCGGAACCCACTTCATAGCAACACGATCTTATGGATGGCCCCAATGCAACTTCAAGCTTTTCGATAGGAGAACTTAACGAGTTTTTCATTTTCAGGACCGCTTCCTGCGCAATCCCCGCAGCAGTACCCCGCCAACCGGCATGTATCAGACCGATAGCTCTCTTCTCAGAACAGTGCATGAAAACAGGAACGCAATCGGCTACCCTGATGGAAAGCACGGTATCAGGAGAATCGGTGAGAAGGCCGTCACACCTTCCGGCTTCGCCGTGAGAAGACTTAATCTGAACTACCGTACTGGAGTGAATTTGAGTACAAAATGAAACGTTACCCTCAAACCCGGCCTTGCTTGCCGCTATTTCAGTCAACGAATGCAGGTTGCTATCCGCCATCTCACCAGATGATCTTACCATAACCGCACGGACGACACCAGACGGAAACTGGTCAGACAGATCGTAAATGGAGGCTGTGAAGCTGGACAAACCAGTGCCGTCTAGGGAGACCCGACAGTCGGCACGAACAGTGAATCAGAGAGAAACTGAGCTACGACGCTAAAATCACCACCTTTGTACTGGATAACGTTCAGCGATGAGTTGACGCGAGGCGAAGCTTCCGCAAAAGAGAAATCTCTCGCCTTGCCACGAACCGTCTGCGGTGTGGTAAGATTCTCCAGCACGGAAGTACGCGTCGGATTGGCTCCCAGATGACTTGTCAAGAAAGTAACCGTCTCATAACCGAGCAAGGCCATCCTGTACTCCGTCCGATTTTCCAGAGGCGAATAAATATCTTCCGACCACTGCTCGGATATCCATTCCTTATTGTGCAAGTAGTCCGAAAAGATAAACATCCCTTCCAGGTTGGGACCGATCATCTCCTGACCTAATTCTTCCGGTTCGTACCAGTTTCCGTTGCCCAAAATCTGTGTATCGAGATAATAAGAAGAAAATTGAGAGGCGACATAATTGATGTCACCAGCGTGAATCGGCATGTAGATAGCCTCGATGCTTCTGAGCATGAGTTCACTGGAGTCTTCCGGTGATAACTCTTCACCGTCCAACGTTTTTTCAGGAAAGAAATCCTCTAGATCAACAACCGAAGTCAAGTCATTCGTGTCGAGTTCAACCGGTGCATAGATCGTGTCCTGCCTGAGCGTTTCCAGCTGAAAGGCAATTTTCCTCAACGACGACAGTTGATCACTCAGATCCATAGGAATCCCCGAGTACCACTCCACGGTCACCACTTCCGCCCCAAGGTCATCTGACCGTTGCACAAACCCGTCAGTGAGCGTTTTGCCAAATCTATCGGCCGGCGCAACAACGGCTACCGTTCTCAGTCCCAGCGTGCCCACTGCATACTGAGCCGCATATTGACCCTGTTTGAACAGATCGGGATTGAGCTGGTAAGTTCTTGCGCTCATCCTGGCGAGTCCTACGCGGGTGGCTGTGGGAACGAGCAGCGGAATCTGGAGCCCTTCTACGGCTGTTGCAGCGGTTACTGCGTTTACGTTGGAGAGTGGACCTATGATAGCCACTACATTTGGATTAGCTGACAGCGCACGTACGCCTTTTGTCGTCTTCAGATTGTCGCCTTCATTATCGATCAATTCCATTACTATATCTACAGGGATCCTGTCCCGGACCGATTCCACACCCCAGCGCAATCCTGCCAGAAAGGCTTTGCCGTAGCCTTCATCAAAACCACTCAATGGTAAAACAACACCTACAGTAATCGCTTTTTGCTCCTTGCGGTAAGTGCGGGTACGGAGCGAATCATACAGTTCTTGAAGTATTGGCGAGAGAGTGTCTCTATCCATCCTGAAGAGTGTCAGGGCGGCAGCGTCGGTCTCTCCCCCGGCCAAAAGACTGTTAGCCATCATCAGATTCAGAATCATGCGGTTTGAAGAGTCCAGCTCTTTAGCCAGAATGTCCTCGATTTCCTTTTTGTTCAGATATGAGGTGGACAGCTTCATTATTTTCACTTGCAGTCTGCCCGCTGTGGGATCGTGTCCTGAAACGGTAAGTGCTTCAAGGTAGCTCCTGACAGCCGCAGAATAACGACCCTCCTCCAGGAATATATCGCCAAAACATTCGTGAACATCATCAAGGTAGCTGCTCGTTGGGAAATTTTGGAGGAACTCTCTTCCAGTCTCTCTCGCATTCTCCATCCTTCCTATTCGGAAATAGGATTTCATACACATAAGGGCACTGGCAGTAAGCTGAGGATTTTTCTCCGGCGGGTAGTTTTTCAACCGCCTGAAGATATCGAGTGCGCTGTAATACCTGCCTGCACTGTAATGCTTGACGCCCTTTTCAAACTGGCGTTTCGATAAAGCACCCGAAAATGCGTTTTCCTGCACGGTTGATCTTTCTTGCTGCTGCTTTTTGTGGGATGCAGACATCTCTCCCAATGGATGGTTGTAAGCTACATCCGGCATCAAAGTCAAAATGAGCGTTGAAATGATGAATGATCTAAAATTCATTTAGTCTGATTTTGTCGGCGTTAAACTCAAACGGCAGTCTCCCGGATCAACCGCAACAACTATTTGATCGATGGTGCAAGTCGGTTCAATAGTGCTTGCGCATCCTGTCTGGATTCTTCATAACGCACATAATCCGGATCAGAGCTATTAAACAGTGCAATCAACTTGGAGATAATACTCATTATTCCACAGTAACACTATGAACTTTGATAGTTTCATACCCTTCCTTGTATTTGATTTCTACTCTGAAACCCAATTCTTAGTTCCTTCTCAATATCACATTCCTCTCTCAGAGGATAAACAAAAGTTACACACAGAAATTTTCAATCTCCATAAACAAGGAATTGGTTACAGGAGAATACACCGAGAATTGGTGAAAAAGGGATTCAAGATTGGAAAATCACCCTCAACAGTTCATTCAATTATCAAGAAAAGAGAAAAAAGAGAGAAGTTTTTGAATCAACCAGTTATTGAGGAATACAGAAATTTTGATATTTTGTTTGTAAAAATTGAAAAATGTTG
>CEQE01085720.1_pt1 | contig 20069 bp, 12 predicted proteins | sample 356201 | NCBI WGS metagenome assembly CEQE01 (sample SAMEA2619970, study PRJEB7988) | marine metagenome | biome: marine biome (ENVO:00000447); feature: mesopelagic zone (ENVO:00000213) & marine oxygen minimum zone (ENVO:01000065); material: "saline water (ENVO:00002010), including plankton...
GCGACGTTGTTGCCGAAGCAGTCGAACGCCGGGATGAAGATGAGGTCGCCCAGTTCGCTCGTTGCCACGCGGGCGTTTCCCGCCATCGAGGTCCACGCCACGTTCAGATCGGCATCGGGATCGATGCGCGAGGGAGAGACCGCCTCGCCATCCTGGCGGAGCGTGACGCGGGCGGCCTCGAGCATGCCTTCTATCGTCGACCGCTTCGTGAGCGTCAGCGGCTGCCGTTCCATCGACCCGCTCTGCGTCTCGTAGCTGAAGATGTAGGTCCCGTCGGGATGCGCGACATGCAGCGCGGCCGGTTCCATCACCCGCTCCCCATGCGCCAGGAAGGCGTTGCCCTCCGCGGCGAACTCGAGCACCTCGTCCGGGCGGTCGGCGCTGGTGAGCGTGCCGACGACGATCGTGCGTCCCGCCTTCGGCATGATCTCGGTGACGAAGTGATGATCGCGCAGGCTGATCTCGCCGTCGGCCGACTGGTCGTGGAGCGACATCTTGCCCAGCACCGTGAACAACACGTCATCGGCAACGGACGGCTCGGGCGTTGCGGGCGTCGGTTCGGGTTCTGGCTGGGCGCAGGCTCCGAGGAACAGCAGCAGCGCGGCGGCCACGGTGACAGGTCTCATCATCTCAGTTCCTGCGACTCTCGTCCGCACCGTCGCCCCGATGTCGGCGGGCCCGGCGAAGGGAAGAATTATACCGGCGCGGGAAGCTGCATCGTAGCGCTCTCGGCGCCGTGCTACTATCTGGCTCCGTCAGGCGGCTTTGTCGTTTTTCAAGGAGAAACCACCAGATGCCTCGACTCCTTTCGGTCCTCGCGACGCTGACGTTGCTTGCGGCCTGCGCGCCAGCCGCCCCAACCGTGGAGGAGGCGTCGCCGCCCCCGAGCCTGCTCGACACCGTCACCGGTGCCCGCGTCATAGAGCTGAACTTCATCTGGGGCAACGACGCGCCCGTGCTCGAGCTGAACCCGCCCTTCAGGATAAGCCTGCCGTCCACGCACGCCAACACGGCCCCGTCGATGCCGGGCGGGCTGGCGTTCGCCGGCGATGTGATGGAGACCAGTGGGCAGCACGGCGCGCCGACGATCGACGCGATCGGCCACATCTCGCACGACGGCCAGCTCTACGGCGGCGTGAGTGCGACGGACAGTGAGTCCGACGCCGGCCTCACGGCGCTGGGCATCGAGAACTACCCGAGCGACAAGTTCATCAACCGGGGCGTGCTGCTCGACGTGGCGCGCTACAAGGGCGTCGATGCGCTGGACCCGGGCTACGAGATCACGCCGGAGGATCTCGAGGGGACGGTCGCGGCGCAGGGCGTCGAACTGCGCGCCGGCGATTCCATCGTGATCCGCACCGGATTCGGCGCCTTCTTCGAGGGTGATCAGGCGCGCTACACCGGCTTCCGGCCGGGCGTGGGCGAAGCGGGCGCGACCTGGCTCGCCGAGCAGAACCCGTTTCTGGCCGGCATGGACACCCTCACGTTCGACGTCGTGCCCGAGGCCGGCACGGAGTTCCCGGCCCACCGAACGCTGATCCCCGGCGCCGGGGTCTACCTGGTCGAGAACATGAACCTGGAGGCGCTGGGCAGCGAGCTGGCCGGCAGCCCCGGTGAGTTCGCGCTCGTCATCAACCCGCTGCGCTACCGCGGCGCCACGGCGTCACCATTGAACGCGTTCGCGCTGGTGGAGTAAGCCGGCGCGAGCGGTGGGCCCGGGACGTCGCCGCTGAATCCGTCCGACCCCCGGTCGCGAGCGTCAGGCGGTCCGCCAGTCGAGATGGCGCGTGTGTGCCGCGACCGGCTTGTCGACGACCATCTTCCCGACCGGTGCCACCGCCATCCCCGCCAGTTTCAGATGCTGCCACGCAAAGGGGATGCCGATGATCGTGATCGCCAGGGCTCCGACGAAGAAGACGTGGCCGAGTGCCAGCCACCAGCCGGCCAGAACGAACCAGACGACGTTGCCCAGCAGGCCCAGGGCACCGGTGCCGAGGTCCTCGCGGCCGGTCATCTCATCCCGATCGACGATCTCCCGACCGAAGGGCCAGAGATGGAAGAGCGCCATGTTGAAGGCGGCGCGGGCCCAGGGGATCCCGACGATTGACACGGCGAAGACGGCGGCGGCCACCAGCCAGCCGAAGGCCATCTCGAGGCCACCGAAGACTATCCAGATGACGTTGAGGAGCAGGTTCATCATATTTAGAGAGACGGAATTCTTGCCGCGGATGTTACAGAGCCCCGGAGGTTGCCCTTGAGCCTGCTACGCCTTCATCCAGGACTTCGTGGTGAACCACGTCGACGGGATCCGGCTCCGCGACGACAGCCGCGGCCCGGGCCGTCAGGGTGTGCCGTCTTCAGGTGCCAGATGGAACGGAAACGGCGTCCGCGCCACGAACGCGTTCACCGCCTCGAGCAGGTTCGTGCTGCTGTCGCGAACGACGAACACCGATTCCTCGCGCTCACCGGGATTCAAGTCGTGATGGTCGATCAGCGCGATCTCCGGACCGTATGAGGGGATGACGCGGCCGTCGAGGGCGAAGTACTCCGCTTCGGCGACGGCATCCAGCTCCCCCGCGTCGAACTGCTCGTAGAGTTCAGGGAACGTCGTCGTGGAGACAATCTCCACGCCGTCGGGCGCGCGCCGCAGCAAGTCGCGTTCGGCAGCCATGCCGGTGACGGCGCCCACTTTCTTGCCAACAAAGTCGGCAATGGTGCGGTACTGCGATCGATCGGCCGCCAGGATCCGGAGCGCCCGCTGCTCAAAGAGAAACGGCTCCGAGAACGTGCCGCCCGGGCTGACGCGATCGGGAAAGCTGGCAACGTTCGTCGCGACCACGTCGACGACGTCCTGGCCCGCGAGCTCCCACGATCTGTCGAACGGCACCACTTCCCACACGATGCGAAGGTCCAGATCCCGGCCGAGCTGCTCGGCGTAGCGATACATCCAGAGCGTGGTGCTGAGCGGATCGGCTGCGGTCGTGCTGGTCACGGCGATCTTCACGACGCCGGGCTCGAGTGTCTCGATGGCGGAGCGTTCGCCGCCGCACGCTGCGAGACCGGCAAGCGATGCGACGACCACAACACGGGCAATCGGCATCAGTGCTCCTCGGGGCGCGAGAGTCACGTCCAGCACGCTCCGCCTGGTCTAGCGTCCGCTCTTCCCGGCCGACTCGTTGGGGTCGCTGCCGAGAAAGCGGATCAGCTCGGCGTTGACGATGTCGGGCACTTCTTCGTGCGGGTTGTGGCCGACGTTCGGGATGAGAAAGACCTCTGCATTGGGGAGAATCTCCACGGCACGCCGCGCGTTATCGGGGAAGTCGGGCCCGTCGATCTCGCCGCCGAGAATCATCGTCTTCGTCAGGATGTGGGGCCAGTCATCGACCACCGCGTCCATCGATCGCAGGTTCCCGCCGAGCCGGCGCACGTAGGCGAGGCGCGGCCAGTCGCCGCTCAACCGCTGTCCATGCCGGATGCGAAGATGCTTGAGAAACTCCGGCTTCCACTCGACGTAGCGGCGCGTGTCGGTCCGCACGTCGGCTTCGTACGCGCTCTGCATCTCCGGGTCGGCGTCGATCTCGCCGTCGAACGGACTGAATCCTCGTCCCGCCCGACGATCGGTCAGGCCGATCTGGTTCACGGTCACGAGGTGCGTCGTCTTCTCCGGATAGAGAAACGCGAACCGCGTGGCCATCTGCCCACCGATCGAATGGCCGACGATGCCGGCCTCGGCGATGCCGAGGTGCTCCATCAACCGGGCCGTGTTCGAAGCGTGCAGGCTCATGCTGTACGGGAGGATCGGCTTCGACGACTTGCCCCATCCCAGCCGGTCTTTCACGACCACCCGGTAGCCGGCATTGATCAGGGCCTCGATCTGCGCCTCCCAGTACCAGCCGTAGTAGCTGCCGCCGTGGTGAAAGACCACGGCGCGGCCGTTCGCCGGGCCCACCGGCGCGACGTCCATGTAGGCAATCCGCACGTCCTGGCCGTAGACGCTGAAGTTCATGAACTCGACCGGATGCGGGTACTCGATCTCCTCCATGTTGATCGAGATCGGTCCCCACGCGGCGGGCGGTTCGGGCGGCGGCTCAGGGGTCTGAGCCACGAGCGCGCCCGGCACGGCGAGCACCAGCGCGATCAGGAACGCAAGCATCGTGGAGAGCGGCCTCGAAGCGTCACGGTCGATGTTCATCGGTCCTCCTAAACAGAGCGGCTCACGGGCAAGCCTAGAGATCACCCCGCCGCATCGCCTCCATGAGGAAGTCGGTCGAGCGCACCGCGAGCGCCATGATCGTCAGCGTCGGGTTCTGACAGCCGCCCGACGGGAAGCCGGCGGCGTCCATGACGAACAGGTTGTCGACGTCGTGGGCCTGCTGGAACTCGTTGAGCACCGAGGTGGTCCGGTCGTCGCCCATGCGCGCGACGCCCATCTCGTGAATCCCGTAGCCCGGCTCACGGTCGGGAACCTCGAACGGCTCGATGTTCCTTGCGCCGGCCACGTCGAGCATCTCGGCAGCGGTCTCCGCCATGTCGGGCACCATCGCCTTCTCGTTGGCGCCCCACTGCATGTTCACGCGCAACACGGGTATGCCGTACGTATCGACGGTGTTCTCGTCGATCTCGACGTAGTTGTCGTAGTACGGGAGGCACTCGCCGAATCCCGAGAAGCGCGCGCGCGTCACCGGCTCGAGCATCGCCCGCAACCTCTGCTCGCCGAACCCATCCGCGCCCCAGCCGAGGTCGACCCGGTCGCCGCCCTGGAACCCGAAGCCGCGCACGAAGTTCGGGCTCCGGGGGCCGTCCGTCGTGTTTCTGAACCGGATCCCGTACCAGCCGTTGGGACGGACCGGCTGTCCGAGCGTCGCCGGGGCAGGGATGTCGGGAAAGTCGCCCATGGCCCCGCCCGCGACCCACAAATGGTCCATGAGGTAATGCCCGAGCACGCCGCTCGAATTCGCCAGGCCGTTGGCATGACGCGGCGTCGCCGAGTTGAGGAGTATCCGGGCCGACTCGAGCGCCTGGGCACACAAGACGACGACGCGTCCCCGTATCTCGCGGGTCTCGCGGGTGGCGCGGTCGACGTAGCGCAGCCCGGTGGCCAGCTGGCGACCCTCGTCCATCATCACCTGGTACACCATGGCGTTCGTAACGAGCGTGCAGTTCCCGGTGATGACCGCGTCGCGCACGGTCGTGAACGCCGAGTTGAAGTAAGACTCCGTGGCACACCCGCGCACGCACGGACCGCAGTAGTGGCACGCGCTCCGGCCATTGAGCGGCCGTGTGAGGTTCGCCGTGCGTCCGATGGTGACGGTCCGACCGAACGCCGCCTTGACCTTGTCGCGCACTAGCGTCTCGGCGCAGGTCAGCGGCATCGGCGGCTGGAAGTTGCCGTCGGGCAGCTCGGGCACGCCCTCGGCCTGCCCGCTGACGCCGACGTAGCCCTCGACCAGGTCGTAGTACGGGGCGAGAGCGTCGTACGCGAGCGGCCAGTCAGCGCCCTCGCCGTCGAACGAGTACCCCTTGAGATCCTGCTGGCTCAGCCGATAGCTCTGGCGACCCCAGACATTCGTGCGGCCGCCCACGAGCCGGAGCCGGCCCTGCCAGCTAAACGGCTTGTCCGCGGGATGCGTGTACGGCTCCTCGCGATCGCTCGCGAACCAGTGCTGGTTGAACTCGCTGCACGCATAGCAGTCGGCCTGACGTGGGCGTTCTCGTCTCAGCAGCTCGCGCGACAGATTGTTGTAGCGCAGCTCGAAGGGCCGCTGGTGCTCCATGAACTCGTCGTCGCGGTGCGCGCGGCCCACCTTGACGATTGCGACCTTGATGCCGGCTTCCGCGAGGCGCTTGGCCGCCCAGCCGCCGGAGGCGCCGGAGCCGACGATCAGGACATCGAACTCGGATTGGCTACTGCTCTGCATGCGCACGTTTCGTCGCGGCGACGGTATCAGAGGCTGGCGACGGCGAGCAACCACGCCGTGTGCTAGAGTGAGCCTGCTCATGGCCAAGAAGAAGACGGGCGCGGCCTCCGGCGTCCCGCGCCGGAGCGTGCTCCGAGGTCTGGCCACCGGCGTCGCGGGAGCCGTGGCCGCGCCCGGCGCGTTGTCGGCGGTGGGACCTGCGGAGGCGGCCTCGCCGATGTCGTCGCCGCAGGCGAACCCGGACGCCGAATCCGTACCCGCATCGCTCCTGCCGGAGCACGACCGCGCAACCTTCGACAGCCTCTGCGACCTGCTCGTGCCCGGTTCCGTCGACGCGGCGGTTCCCGACCTCGTCGACCGCGTGGCGGCCGTCGAGACCGCCGACTACCGGTCGGCGCTGCTCGCCGCGATCCGCGCGTTCGAGGGAGAGGCGCGTGCCACGCACGCGGCGCGCTGGATCGATCTCGACCGGGCGGCGCAGGTCGCCGTCCTCGACCGCGCGGCCGCCGGCGCTGGTTCGACGCTGCACCGGCACCTCGTGCACCTTCGCGACCTAGTCGCCAACGCCTACTTTGCCACCGAGCCCGGGATGCGACGGCTCGGCTGGACTCCGCGCACGGCGTGGCGCGAGTTGCCGGCCTGCGAGCATTCCGGCGACGATCACCACTGACCCACGCGGGCCCCGTGAATCGGAGACACTGCCTCGAGCTCGGCGTGGGGGCCGCCGGCGCCTGGATCGCCGGGCTTGCCTGGCCGAGTCTGGCCGCTGATCGCACGGAACGCGAAGCCCAGCTCACTCCTCCGCCAGGCGGCGTCCTCCGCAGCGCCCTGGGGTTTCAGACCTTCACGGTCCGGGACCTCCTGGCTCGAGATCCGGTCGGAACGCTGTCTGCCCTGGCCGAAATCGGCTACCGCGAACTCGAGATGGTCGGGTTCGGCGGCTCGCCGTTCCTCGAGGACCCGCTCTACGGCCGCAGCCCGCGCGAGTTCAAGCGGGTGCTGGACGACCTCGGTCTGCGCGTCCCGAGCACCCAGTACTCGAGCCAGGCGGATGACCTCGCCGAAATTGCCGACACCGTGCAGCAGATCGGCGTCGAGTACCTCGTGCTCGGGATGGCGACGGAGCTCTTGTCGATCACGCCGGACGGGCCGTTGGTCTCCGGCCTGCGCGACCTCGGTCAGGTCGAGCGACTGGCGGCGCGTTTAAACGAGCTCGGCGAAACGATCGGGAGGCTCGGACTCGGGTTCGCCTATCACAATCATCATATGGAGTTCGCCAGCTTCGACGGCCGGATCGCGTTCGACGTCCTGGTCGAGAACACCGACCCGGCGCTGGTCAAGCTGGAGCTGGACGTTGGCTGGGCGAAGGTCGCCGGGGTGGATGCGCACGAGTACCTGGATCGGTACCCGGGCCGATACATCGCCTGTCACTTGAAAGATTACGATCCCGGCCGCCCTATCGGCGAGCGCTCACCGCGTTCACCGATCCCGGAGATGACGCAGCTGGTCGCGCCGGGTGACGGCACCGTCGACTTCGGCAGGACGGTCGCGGCCATGGAGCGGGCCGGTGTGCCCCATGCCTTCGTGGAGGTGGACCTTCCGGACGATCCCCTCGGCGCCGCCCGACGCGGATACCGGCACCTCAGGAGCCTGCGCGACTAGGCGACTAGAAACCTACCCTCACGCCACCATTGATGACGCGACCGTCGAGCGGGGCCCAGGCATCGACGGTCCAGCGGCCGTCGGCGGCGCGCTCCGGGCGAAGAAACGGGTCGTCCCATCGTGTCTGTCGGGTGTCGGTCAGGTTCTCGCCGTTGACAAAGAGGCGCAATGGGCCCACTCGCCGCTCGATCAGGATGCCCACGATGTTGTAGGGCTCGCTCGTCCCGCGATAGGGGTTGTCTTCGAGCCGCTGGCGCCCGGTGTAGTACCACTCAATCCCGACCCGCCCATTTTCGTTCTCCCACATTCCGACCAGGCCGATGCTGTGACGCGGCGTGAGCTCCACATCGCTCGTGACGCCGCCCTCCGTTTCGCGCGACTGCACGTAGGTGTAGCTCGCCGTGACGGCGAACGGGGCCTGTCGGAAGAGGCCGAGCAGTTCTGCACCGATGTTCGTGGTCGGTTCGACCAGGTTCTCGAGCACGTAGGTCGCTCGATCGACCTTGATCGGGTTGGCCACGCGCGAGCCAAAGAGCGTCCCGGTGACCGAAAAAGGGCCCTGCGTGCGTGTGAGGTCGATTGACACGCTGCGGCCGCGTTCTGCCTGGAGTGGGCGGTTCACCTGCAGGCGGGTGAGACCGGCCGCTACAGTCTCTTCGGTGAGCACGGAGGGACCGAAGAAGCCGCTGCCCGTGGAGATGCGGGTCGACCAGTCATCGGACCTCAGCAGCGCCGACACCCGAGGACTGAAGAAGGTACCGTACTCACTGTGGCGGTCGAGACGTCCACTCATCGACAGCGCGAGCCACGGTCTGACGTCGACGTCGTCCTGCACGAACACGCCTGGCGTCGTATAGGTGTAGGCGAACTGCGGGAGAGTGGTCGGATCGTAGGCGTCTCGTTCGACGGCCACCCCCCCCACCCATGTCTGCGCTCCGGTCGAACCCCGCAAGGTGACTTCGGCGAAGTCCGTGCTGTGGCGATCCTCCTCTCGCACCTTACCGAACTGGTGATCGTGCCATTGACGAGCCGAGGTCGCCCGGGTTGTGACGACGTAGCGTCCGGCCGCCAGCGTCTGCCACAACAACCCGACATCGACGCGCCGCGTTTCAAGACCTTCCGGGTACGGCAGTCCGGTCGCCGGCAGGACGGCGCCTGGTTGTGTTCCGCCGTTCCGGTTCTCCAGCGTGGTGCCCACCGTAAGAAAGAATGACTGCCCCTGCCCGTCGTCCCAGAACAGACGTGGCCGCACGACGCCGCGCTCGTAATGGGCCAGCTCGGACCACCCATCGCCATCGACATCTGTCTGATCCTGAACGTGACCACCACCGAGAAAGGTGACGCCCCAGTCGTCGGACAAGGGCGCGGAGAGCCACAAGATGCCGTCGGTCGCGCCGCGCGTCGACTGGTTCACGAGAAGCTCGCGTTCGGGTTCATCGCCTGGCCGGCGCGACAGGAGATTGACGACTCCGCCGAGTGCGCCGGCGCCGTAGAGCGCGGAGGCCACGCCTTTGACGACCTCGACCTGGCTGAGGTCCATCGGTGGGATCTGGAGCAGTCCGAGACCGCTGGGTTGGCTGCCGAAGACCGGCAAGCCATCGGACAGGAAGCGCGTGTAGCGGCCGCGCATCCCCTGAATCCGAACACTCGAACCGCCGAGCGAGGGCGCGGTCGTCTGCACGCGAAGCCCACCGGTCTCGTTCAACATCATGCCGATGTCGCCCGGCGTCATCAGCATCTTCTCCTCGACCTCTTCGCGGTTGAGCACCTCGACCCGCATCGCCTGATCCTCGATGCGCCGCTCGGTCCGCGTGCTGGCAACGACCGTCACTTCCTCCTCGACCGTCAGCGCCTGGGCGAGTTCGATGCTGACCCGCTGTTCCCGTCCCGCCACCACATCTATTGGGATGCTGATCGGAACGAACCCTTCCTGCACGACGGTGACTTGCACGCTGCCTGCTGGCACGGCCAGCACGGCCACGCCCAGCTCATCCGTTTGGTACGTGACCCCCGCAGCAATGACCTCCGCGTCAGCAACTGGCTCGCCTGCGGTGGTGACGACCTCGACTCGGACGGTTCCCGTCTGCTCCTGAGCAGTCGCGTCGCACCCCAGGCCCACGGTCAGTAGTGCGATGGCGAGGCTTCTCACGAGATACCTATCGTTCACCGGGGTTGGGGGGGCTCCATGCCGAGTTTGCGCAACTCAGCGTCGCGCCAATCTTCGAACTCCTCGAGAAGGGCGGGATCGGTCGGCTGCGGGTAGAGATCGCTGGACCTGTACCTGCCCGTCGCGAACTTCTCCTTGGTCCAGACGTCGTGCAGCTCGGTCATCTTCGAGGCGCGTGCCACGTCAGCCACGACCGAGGCCGGAATGAACGTCAGGCCTTCGCGGTCACCAAGGACGATGTCGCCGGGCATCACGGTGGCGTTTCCGATGCGAACCGGGACGTTCACGCCCGTGAGCATGACGTTGCCGAGGGCGCTGACGTGGAAGCCGCGCACGTAGCCGGGCATCCCCTGCGGATAGATTCCGTCGAGGTCGCGGGCGGCGCCGTCGATCACGAATCCGTTGCCGGTCGCGGCGAAAACGGCGGCGGCCAGGTTGTCGCCGACGAACGTCCCGTTCTCGATCTTACCGAACAAGTCGACGACCAGAACGTCTCCCGGCTGCAGCATGTTGATGACGCGCTGGTTGTTGCTGACCGCGCGGTCGAGCCTGGCGTTGGCGTCCTCTTCAATGATGTCGTTGACGTCCGGGCGCAGCGGCATGAACTGCGCCGTGAAGACGCGCCCAACCAGCTTCTTGTCCGGTTGAAGCAGCTCCCACCCGCCGACCCACTGGTTCTGGAATCCGGCTTGGCGCAAGGGGCCCCAGACCATCTCGGAGGAGGAGTTCTTGAGGGCCTCGATGTATTGATCGGGCACCCTCGGACGCCCGTCCTCGAAGCGTTCGTAAGGCACGTCCGCCGTGTACTTGATGAGGTCCCCTCTCGAGAAGCCCGACAGTTGCGCGAACACGGGGACGGAGCCAACAGTGAGCATCAGAGCGAGCTTCATCAGCCAGCGACGACGTTGGATCCGCATGGTGTCCTCCTGCCGAAAATCGACCCAGCAGTCGCCGGGTCGGTGAGCTGACTCAGTATCGGCGTTCGGGCGAGGTTTCAGCAAGCCGTTGAATCCTGGTGTAAGCTGCCGTCATCGAGCCGCACGGCGGCCGTTTCCCCCGCGCGGCGATGACACCCTTCAACCTGAGGCGTCCCATGTTTCTGCGTAGTTCGAGCGGCCGCGTGCCGCAGGCTCTGACCGTCGCCCTCGTCGTCGCTCTGACGCTCCTGCTGGCACCGGCCGCCGGACACGCACAGCCGGTCGCCGGGAAACGCGCCCTCGAGATCGCCGACTACGCACAGTGGCGAACGATCTCTGGGTCGCAGATCTCGGACGACGGCCGGTGGGTCGCCTGGACCTACTTGCGTGTGCGTGCCGACGACACCCTGCACGTCAAGGCGCTCGACTCGGATGCCGAGCACGTGGTCGCCGCGGCGTCGGCGCCGAGCTTCTCGGACGACGGGCGGTGGGTGGCCTATTTCGTGGCGCCGCCGTTTCTCGATGCCGAGAAGCTGCGCCGTGACGAAGAGACCGTCCCGCGACAGGCCGGCCTGCTCGAACTCGCGACGGGAGAGACCAGAACCTGGGAGGATGCCGCGTCGTTCGGCTTCTCCGAGGGCGCCAGCCACTTCTACGTGAAGAAGCGGCGCGCGAACACTGAAGAAGAGGAAGCGGAAGCAGAGGAGGATGAGCCGGCGCACGAAGGCACCGACCTGATCCTCAGGAACCTTCGCGAGGGGTTCGAGGAACTCATCGGCAGCGTCGGGGAGGCCACGTTCAACGACGGGGGCACCCACCTGGCGTTCACCGTCGACGCCGAAGGCGGGGACGGGAACGGTCTGTACTTGCTCGATCTTGCGACCGGCTCCCGACGAGGGCTCGACAACGCCAACGAGCGGTACGCCCGGTTGACGTGGTCCGAGCACGGCGACGCGCTCGCCGTCCTGCGTGGAGAGAAACCGGAGCAGCAAGTCGAGCGCGTGAACGCGCTGATCGCGTTCAGACGCGTGCCGAGCGGCTCGCCCACGCGGGTCGACATCGACGCAAGCGGGAACGGCGGACTCGCCGACGGCTGGGTCCTGAGCGAGAAAGGCAACCTGGTCTGGAACGAAGAGACCACGATGCTGTTCGTCGCGACCAAGCAGCAGGACGACGAGCTGGAGGACTGGCCGGAGGATGGCTTGCCGCTGGCGGACGTGAACATCTGGCACTGGGCCGACGATCGGATTCAATCCGAGCAGCAGCAGTCGGCATCGGACGACCGCGATCGGACCGACGTCGCGGGGGTCGACCTGGAGCGTGGCACCGTCGTGCCGCTCACAGACGAGCGGATGCGCACCGTCGAGATTACCCGTGACGGCCGCTGGGCGATCGGTCGCGACGAGCGCGGGTACGTCTCAGACTGGCGACCGGACCTGGCCGACTTCTACCGCGTGGACACCCGGACGGGGCACCGGGCGAGCGTGCTCGAGGGCCACCTGCGCACGCTCGGGCTGTCGCCGGACAGCAGACACTATCTGTACTGGAAGGACGGCCACCACTGGGTGTATCGGATCGCGGACGATCGACACGTGAACCTCACGGCGTCGGCCCCCGTGGACTTCACGAACCTGGAGTACGACCGCTTCGGGGAAAAGCCGCCTCACGGCGTGGCCGGGTGGACGGCTGACGGGGAAGGCGTCGTCTTGTACGACCGGTACGACATCTGGCTGCAGCCGCTCGACGGACGCGCCGCGACGAACCTCACGGGTGGCCGCGGCACGACTGATGAGATCCGATTCCGCTACATCCGCACCGACCCCGAGAGCCGGACGATCGATCGCGACGAACCGCTCTTGATCGACGCGTACGGGCAATGGACCAAGGCGGAGGGCTTCTTCGAGCTGAATGGCGGCGACCTCCGGCAACTAAGCTGGGAAGATCGCCGCTTCGATACGCCGCGCAAGGCGGCAGACGCCGACCGCTACCTGTTCACGGCCCAGACCTTCGAGGACTTCCCCGACCTCTACGTCAGCGACCGCACCTTCGTGGCCCGCGAGGCCGTCACCGACGCGAACCCCCAGCAGGAGGAATTCCGCTGGGGGCACCGGATTCTCTTCGACTACACCAACGACGACGGCGTGCCGTTGCAGGGGACCCTCGCGATTCCCGATGGTCATCAGCCGGGCCAGACGCTGCCGATGATCGTGCGCTTCTACGAGAAGTACTCCCAGGATCTGCACCTCTACCCCACGCCGACGTTCCGCCACTCGCCGAACTTCGCCGGCTCCGTGAGCAACGGGTATCTCGTCATGCAGCCGGACGTGCACTTCCGCATCGGCAGCTCGCACAGCGACATGCTCGAGTCGGTCGAGGCCGCGGTGCGCAAGGTTGTCGAGATGGGATACGCCAACCCCGATGCCGTGGGACTCAGTGGCCACTCGTATAGCGGCGGCGGCGGCGCCTACATCGCGACTCGGTCGCAGATGTTCACGGCGGTGGCGCACGGCGCGGCGCCGATCAACCTGGTGAGCGAGTTCAACCAGCTCTTCGTGGGGAACGGTCGCAACAACCACTCCTACGACATCTACGGACAGGGCCGGTACGCCACCAACCCGTACGATGACTTTCAGCTGTACTGGGACCAGTCGCCGATCTCGGGTGTCGAGACGATGGACACGCCGGTCCTCTACCTGCATGGCGAGGAGGATCCGACCGTGAACTGGGAGCAGGGGCTCGAGTGGTACAACGCGCTGCGCTTCCTCGGCAAGCCGATCATCTGGCTGTCGTACCCCGACGAGGGGCACGGTCTCCGGAAGCTCGAGAACCGGGTCGACTTCCAGTACCGCCTCCGGCAGTTCTTCGACCACTACTTGAAGGATGAGCCCGCCCCGGCGTGGATGACCGACGGCGTGCCCTATCTCGACAAGGACCGGCGGATGCGGGAGTTTACGCCTGGCTTCTTCCGTCTAGACGAGTCGGCGCCGGCTGACGCCGATCAGGCGGAGGCAGAGCGCACGATCGGTTCGGATGGTCGCCGATGAGACGCTGAGGCACCTTACGACGAAACGGCTTGCGGACTAGCGTCGGCGCCGCGCCGCGCTTTCCACCGACGCCCGTAGAAAAGGTCGTCGAGACGGGCCAAGGGGCGGGACAGCCACGGCGCGACCCGCACGGTCCGTCGAACGAGCCGGTGGAGCGCCGTATCCGGGTGCGAGAAGGGACAGACGGCCATGCAGATGCCGCAGTCGGTGCCGACCTGGCGCCAGTATCCGTGGCATCGTTCTGGCACGGTGGGCCACTTGCCCACGCCACGGACCGCCACGGGCGCGTCGTCCGACAGCGCGTGCGACGGACAGTTGTCGGCGCACTTCCTGCAGACCTCGCAGAACCGACCGATGCCCAAGCTGACGGGCGCGTCACGGTCGACCGGGCAGTCGGTCGTGACGGCGCCGATCCGAACGCGGCTGCCAAAACGGTCGGCGACCAGGATGTTGTTCCGTCCTAGCTCGCCCAGCCCAGCCTTCACGGCGAGCGGCGGCAAGATGACGTCGTAGTGCGCATCATAGTGGGCTCGCGCGGCGTACCCGCAAGCGACCAGCACCGCCTCCAGGACCTTGGCAATGTCAGCCGCGCGGTAGTACTGCCGTGCCGATTCCCGGATCACCTGGGCGCACGGTGCGTGCTGCATGGCCGCGAAATCCATCTCCACGAGAAAGACGATGGCCGACGGATGCGGCAGGTCGACCTGACGCCCGTAATCCGCGTCGAACCGCCCCTTGTGAGTGTAGATGAAGGCCTGGTCCAGCTCGGCGCATCCAACCGCGACCGCTCCCAGGGATCGGACGAGCGCCTTGATCGTCTCGGTCGGATTGCGAGAAGGGCGCACCCGGGCCTTCCATCGTTCCACCAGTCCACCATCGACCTCAATGTCACCGATCGCGCGGAAGTACTCGGCGGCCTCACCCGCCACGCGGGGGTCGTAGTGCTGTCCGCCCGGACTGAGCAGCGGCGTCATGCGTCTCAGCCGGTCGTCGCCGGCTCGAGCCGCCGGGCGCCGGGCGTAGTAGTCGTCGTAGGCGAACGTCCCCGCCCGCCGTTCCATCCGGGCGAACATTGTGTCGCGTTCGTCCACACGCTCGGGCGAGCCTGTCTGCTCACTCATGCCCATGGCAGGACCCACCAAGCAGGATTCGCCCCATGACATCGGTGCCGAGGGTCACGATCTCTCAGCGCTCCCCTCCGCGGATCCGCAACGCGTTCCAGCGCTGCATCACCTCAAGGAGCTGCACCCGGGCCGCTTCACACGCGGCCACCTGCCGCTCGGTAGGCGCAACGTCCGCTTCCTGCATGGACATGGCGGCGCTCATCAGGCTCCGGCTCACGCCGTCCAGGGTGGGGGGGCCGGCGGGCTCGGCTCTCCGAAAGAAGCGGCGGGGCGGGGCGGGGCGAGGTTCGGGTGCCAACGCCTCGACGTCGGCCTTGAGGGCGGCGGCGTCCGCCGTCGGTGCCGCGGCGATGCGGGCCACCAGGGTCCGGGCCTCCAGGTACGCCGCGTTGGCGGCCACGGCGCCGTCATACATCTCCCTGGAAAGGGTCGCAACGCGTTCGAGATCCGCGGCAGACGTCGTCACCCGGGGGTCGAGACGGAGCGTGAGAGGCTGGGTGTAAGGCCGACCGTCGACGGTGAGCCGAACGGTGTACTGGCCCGGAGGCGCCCAAGGCGCCTGGACCGACGGATAGGTGCGGCCGGGCACGGCTCCGGTGGCGCCGCCCCCTGCCCGGGGCTCGTCCCCGATGGGATCGAAGTGGAGATCCCACGAGAACCGGTGCATCCCCTTCAGGGTGGAGAGCACCATCTGCGGCGCCGGCCAATACAGAGGCACCCTGCAGTTGGGGGCGGTGGGATCCTCCCGGCAGATCGCATCGTATCCCTCTGGATCCAGCGCAGGGTCGGGCACCAGGACCGGATCGTCACTCGACAGGGAACGCACCACTGTCCCGCCTGCATCCAGGATGTCCAGCGTCACCGGTCCCGTGACGTCGGCGGCCAGGTAGTAGTCGATGATCCCCCCCGGGGGCGGGTTCTCGCCATGGGGAAGCTCGGGCGTCCACTCCGTGGGATCGTTCATGCCGAAGCGGACCCGTACCGCCGTGGCGGGCTCGTACAGATACGCCGACGTCGCGGCCTGCGCATCGGCCAGCTGCCGAAGCGGTGTGACGTTGTCCAGGATCCAGAAGCCCCGTCCGTGCGTGCCGGCCACTAGGTCGGAGCACAGGCACGTGCTGTCGTCCTTCACCTGGATGTCGCGCACGGACACCGCCGGCATGTCCAGCCTCAGCGAATTCCAGCGGCCACCATCATCCGTTGAAAACCACACCTGCGTCTCCGTGGCGGCGTAGAGCAGACCAGCCTTCCGTGGATCCTCCCGGATGGAGTTGGCCACCGCGCCGGGCGCGAGCCCCGTGTTGATCTCCGTCCAGGTCTCGCCCCCGTCGTGTGTGCGCCAGAAATGCGGATTCATGTCGTCGATGCGCATGGTGTTCGCGGCGGCGTACGCGGTGCCGGTGTCGAAGTGGCCCGCCTCGATGTTGAAGATGCGGGTCCAGGGCTCGATCTGGGGCGGCGTGACGTTGGTCCAGTTGGCGCCGCCGTCCATGGTCATCTGGATGTTGCCGTCGTCGGTGCCCGCCCAGAGCACATCCACGTCCAAAGGCGAGGGCGACAGCGCGGTGATGGTTCCCAGGGCGCTCGCGGTCACGCCGGCCGCGTACTTGCCGGCACTGGCCGGCACCTCCCAGGTGGGCCGGGCCAGGTCGGGGCTGATGCGGGTCCAGCTGTGCCCGCGGTCCCGGGTCTTCCAGACGACGTTGGACGTGTAGAAGAGCAGGTCCGGATCCAGCGGCGACCATTGGAGGGGCATGGTGCGGACGTCCCGGTTGAAGGGCCCGCCTCGGGGTCCCATGTCGGGACCGACGTTGGTGGTCTGGCCGGTCTTCCGGTCGTAGCGGGTGACGTCCCTCCGGCTGCTGCCGAAGACGATGTCGGGATCCCTGGGATCCGGCGCGGCGATGCCGTACTCCTGGATGTTGGCGGGATGCCAGTCGTGGAACGTGATCATGCCATCGTTGGAGCGGCTCTGGACGCACGCCGACCCTGCGTCCTGTTGCCCCCCGCACAGCCGGTAGGGGAAGTCGTTGTCCGCGGTCACGTGGTACATCGCCGCGGTGGGCTGCGTGTACCAGTTGCTCCACGACTCGCCGCGGTTCGCCGAGATCACGGCACCCTGGTCGGACACGGTGAGGATGATGTCGGGGTTGTTCGGGTTGATCCAGATCTTCTGGTAGTCGTCCCCTCCGTATGCGCCACGCACCGCCGACCAGTGCACACCGCTGTCGTCGCTGCGCCACATGACCACGGTGGCGCTGTAGACGACCGTCTCTTCCTTGGGATCCACGGTGATGGTGGGAAGGTCGCCGCCGCCGATGCGGGCCAGGGGCCGGGTGTCCACGTGCGCCGTGGCCGCGCCCATGGGACCCTCAGGGACGTTCACCGGGGTCCAGTTCTCACCGGCGTCGATGGACTTGTAGAAGCCCACCACCCCCGTGGTGCTGGTGGGCTCCTGTCCCTTGGGAGTGCCCGCCACGATGGCATAGAGGAGGCTCGGATTGCTCGGTGCCACGGCCAGGTTCGCCTGGATGACATTGGGGAGCCCCTCGGTGAGCGGCCTCCAGGAGGACCCCCCGTCGGTCGACTTGAAGATGCCCGTTCCGGCGCCGCCGAAGGCGCTGCTTTCCCGGAAGCCCTGCTGCTGCGGCCAGAGCGTTGCGTAGATGATGTTGGGATCAGACGGATCCATGAGGATGTCGTTGCCGCTGGTGTACTCGTCGCGGTAGAGCACCTTCTCGAAGGACCGGCCCCCGTCCAGGGACCGGAAGATCCCTCGCTCGGTGTTGGGTCCGTAGGGGTGCCCCAACACCGCGACGAAGAGGCGGTCCGGGTTAGTGGGATCCATGACCACATCGGCGATCATCTGGCTGTCGCGGAGCCCCAGGTGCGTCCACGTGGCCCCCGCGTCGGTGGACTTGTACATTCCGTCACCAGTGGACAGGTCGGGGCGGATGATCCCTGCACCGCTCCCTACATAGATGATGTCCGGGTCCGACGGCGCCACCGCGATGGCGCCGATGGAGCCGGTGGACTGGTCGTCGAACAGGGGCTCCCAGGTGGAACCGTAGTCGGTGGAGCGCCATACGCCGCCGTTGTCGAACCCGATGTAGAAGACGTTGGGCTGGCTGGCCACGCCGTCCAGGGCACGCGTGCGTCCGGCCCGGGTAGGTCCGATGCCGCGCCAGTGCATGTCGCTGTAGAGGTCTGGGGACTGAGCCGCGGCGAAGGCCGCCGAGGCTGCGAGAAGGGCGAATGCGAAGACGACGCGGGCGTTAGCAGTGCGCACGGAAACAGCCTCCTTGAGTGTAGGGGCCGAGCGTGGTGCCGACTTCCAGGGGCATAGCGGTGAATTATAGCGGGTGAAGCGATCGGGATTCCCGTTGGGTGTAGGGCGGTCCTTCAGGGCCGCCAGGACGAACACCGCGAAACCACCGCCGCAAGGCGCCGATGGCGAGGGTGGCCCCTGAATTCTGCGCTACGGTGCGGGCCGGCGGGGGACAGTCGGCGTCAGTGTCGACCAGGTCAGGTTGGTCAGGTCGCGGGCCGCGCCCGGCAGGATGAAGCTCGTCAGGTAGCCGACCAGAACGCACGCCAGGACGCCGATCGGGGCGTGAAGACGGCCAGCAGGAACACGCCGGCAAGGCCGCCGCCCAGTAACCCCATCAACCCGTTGAAGTAGTCGGCGGCGAACCGCATGTCGGCTCGAGAGGCCAGCAGTATCGCCGTGCCGACGCCGATCGCTCCCATCGCCACCGTGATCCCCTTGGCGAGCCGGAGGCAGGCCGCGTCGGTTACGGCCGGCCGGAGCCGCCGATAGACGTCGTTCACCAGGCTGGCCGCCACGCTGTTCATGCTGCTGTCGAGCGATGACATCGAGGCGGCGAAGATGCCTGCGATCCCGAGCCCCGCGAGCCCGGCCGGCAGTTGCTGCACCATGAAGCGGGGCAGGATCTCGTCGTGGCGGCCCGCCCGCAGCAGTTCCGGATGCGATTGGTAGAAGACGTAGAGCGCCGTGCCCAAGGCGAAGAACAGCAACCCCGCCGGGATGGAAATGATGGTGTTGGTCCAGACGCTACGTGCCGCCGCGGCTTCGTCGCGCGTCGTCATATAGCGCTGGATCACCGACTGATCGGTCGTGTACGGCACCAGGCTCGTAAACATCGACCCGACGAGCATGACCCACGCGACCATCGCGGTAGGGTCCCAGCGCCAATCGAACATCCGCAGTTTGTCCTGGGGCACCGCGACGGCGAGCAGGCCGGCCGGACCGCCGGCATCCGCCAGGATGACGCCGAGGCACCAGACGGCGCTCGCCAACAGGACGACGACCTGCATGACGTCGGTCCAGATGACCGCCTCCATGCCACCGACCACCGTGTAGGCGGTGCAGATGAAGCCCATCACGACGATGCAGGCGACGACGTCGAGACCCGTGACCGCGGCCAGGGCGATGGCCGGCAGGAAGAGGACGATGCCGATCCGTCCCAGCTGGAACAGGACGAACATCGTGCTGGCGAACAGCCGGACGGCGAGGCTGAACCGGCGCTCCAGGTACTCATAGGCGGTCGAGACCTCGAGGCGCCGGAAGAACGGCAGGAAGAAGACGACCACGAGGCCGGCGACCAGGATGAGCGTCCACCCGCCGCTCATCCGGATCCAGTCACTCGAGTAGGCGACGGCCGGCGCCGCCATGAAGGTGAGCGCGCTCAGCTGGGTGCCGAAGATGCTGAGCCCCGCCGCCCACCACGGGATCCGCCGTCCGGCCAGGAAGAAGTCGTGCGTCGTCTGCTCGCGGCGCGAGAAATAGAGGCTCATCAGGAGCAGCGCCGCCAGGTAGGCGACGACCACGCTCCAGTTCGCGACGCCGAAGGCCACCTCACCGGTCTCGAGTGCGCCCAGTGCCATCGACGGCGTCCGGACGGCTGGCCGAATCTCGCCGCCGACGATCACCCACCCGCCGCCCCACGCCACGACCGGCGCCACGATGGCGGAGGGAGTCGGCGAACCATCCGGCTGCCGGAGCCAGGTGTCGGTGATCGTGTGGTAGACGAGCACCTCCCGGACGAATCCTGGATGCCTGGCGGGATTGACGTCGATCCGCGATCCGTCCAGACCGCCGGTGATCACCAGGTGTGACTGCCCTGGCGCCAGGGCCGGGCTCGGGGCCGCCGCCGCCGCGCGCGGAAGGTCGCGCGTCCGCACCCAGTCCCCCCCGCCGGCCCCCGGTGTGAATC
>CEQE01120230.1_pt1 | contig 19985 bp, 18 predicted proteins | sample 356201 | NCBI WGS metagenome assembly CEQE01 (sample SAMEA2619970, study PRJEB7988) | marine metagenome | biome: marine biome (ENVO:00000447); feature: mesopelagic zone (ENVO:00000213) & marine oxygen minimum zone (ENVO:01000065); material: "saline water (ENVO:00002010), including plankton...
AAACCCCCATCACAGGAGCGGATGCGGCCTTTTCACCTAGCGCACCTCCATGTGCCCTAGCGACTGAGTCCTCGTAGGGTATACTGGTGGCTCTTCGGAGCGCCTTGGCAGCCAATTCTCGAGAAAGGAGTGAAACCACATGCCCACATACATGGCGGTGTTCCATGCCCCTCCAATCGGCCCACAAGCCCTCATACCCCTGCGCTGGCAGCATGGTCCAACGGAGGGAGTCGCAATCCACCATGCTTGGACCTCAATCGGCGCCGCGTACGGAGTTGGCGTTACAGCGGCAGCCACGGGGATCGTAGCGGGGAGGCCAGGCGCGGACTTCCGTACGTACATCGTTTTCGACTGCGAGCCCGATAGAGTAGCTGATTTCGTAGCCTATCTAGAGCTGGTAAGCCCAACCGTTGAGCTACGTGTACTCAACGACTACATGGCAAGAATGGCGGCATACGACGCACAGGACCCGGAGCAATTGACGCGGCCTCCAGCGTGGACCGATGAGCAATTTAGAGTCACCAAGGAGAATGCAAGGCGCTACATCAATTCGTCAACTCCAGCGGAGGCCCTGCACATCTGGCTTGAGACAGAGCCTCCAGAGGGCGGCGCCGAGGCCCTTCGTAACTTGGAGGCAATGAAGCGAGCAGGATTGGAGTAGCTTCAAATAAGCTCCTGGCCAAGGCGCTCTGAAGGCTCATGGATAGCCGGGAGCAAAATCCAATGGAGTGAATTATGACTGGGTGCTGTAGGCCGTAGCGCCCACTCTCGGACATCTACCTGCTCACGTAGCGGGACAATACCCAGCGGGGCGCCGTTTCACTTCAGTCAGCCGCCGGTCGGCCGAAAGCACGGGCCTCAGCTTCAGCGGAACGCGACAATCTCATGCTCAAACTGCGGCACTCGATCGTACGGTTTCGCTCCGCCCCGCTGATACGTTTCTCCTTCGCCCTTGACACAACTTCGAACGAATGCAACATTGGGGATTCAAAACTCCGGGAGGTGACATACATATGCCGTCGAACAAGGTCATAGAGAAGATGAGGCGCGGCGAAAAAGCGGTGGGGATATCGCTGAGTTTTTACTCGGACGAGATCATCGAGTTGGCCGGAGCGATGAATCTCGATTTTGTGAGTTATGACGGCCAGCACGCGGCGATCACTCCGGAGACGATCGATCGATTCTGCCGCATGTGCGACGGCTGGGGGTTGACTCCCGCCATGCGAGTTCCGGACCAGATTCAGAGCAACATCCTCAACTATCTTGACAGAGGCATGAGGGTGATCACGATCCCCGATCTGGAGAGCAAGGAGCAGGCCGAGAAGCTGGTCGAGTATTGCTACTTCGCGCCCCGTGGGCGGCGCAGCTACACGAGCAAACGGGTCACCCGCTTCGGTTTGGAAACGGACCTGAAGGCGATGATGGACAGGACGAACGACGAACTGCTGATCGTCCCTCAGATCGAGAGCATCACCGCCTACGAAAACCTGGACGAGATACTGACGGTCGACGGGATAGAGGTCTTTGCGGGCGGACCCAATGACTTGGCCCAGTCGATGGGCTTGCCGGGACAACCGGATCACCCTGACTGCCTGAGGGTCACGGTGGAGGGAACGGAGAAGATCCACGCCGCCGGCAAACGTCGGGACGCCGACATAATGGTGTCGGTTGACGCCACAATGGCCGTAAAAGACGCCGTCAACGCCATGCTGTCAGGTGGATCTGGGCTCAGGGGTTACTGATCTTGCCGCAGGCGGCGTAAGCCCCCGCTTCACAATCATGGCCGGATCTCAAACCGCCTATACGCCGATAGCCGGTTAGTTCGGCCCGCCTCTCGGTCGCCGGGACGCTCTTTTTGGCCGTCAGCAAAGCGTCACACTCCGGCGTCGCGAGTTGGGTTGACGCTCTTGTGGCTCGTTGCTAGACTCCCGCCACCGGCAATATCCCCACTTTTAACTATGGAGGGCGAATGTGCTCGACAAACTGACCAACTTCACCATCGCCGTCAGAAGCATCGACGAGGCCGCCGAATACTACGCCAAGCTGTTCGGCGTCGAGTTGACGATGCCTAAGCTCCCTCCTTCGAGATACGGATTTCGGGCAGCGTGGATGGGCAATGGCCGAGATGCGTTCATCGAGCTCTTGGAGCCCTCGGACCCTGACAGCGCCGTCGCCCGTTTCCTCGAGTCCCGAGGACAGGGAGTGTACATGGTCTCATTCGACGTACCGGACCTGGCCGAGGCCGTGCGGCATGTGCGCGCCAACGGCGGACGCATCACCGGGATCCCCGAGGACGAGGAGCCGGGCCCGGACACGAACGTTGTGTGGGTCCACCCAGACACGACGATGGGAGTGTTCATACAACTCCAACGCCCTGGCCACGGTGTGCTGGAGTAGCGCGCGGGTCGCCAGCCGCGTCCGTCATCAATTGCTGGCGTCACGAAACCGACGGGGCGCAATCCTCACGCTGATATTAGCTGGTCCAGAACCGCCTTCGAGCTTGAATCGATGTCCGCATGCAGGCTGTTCCCGTGCGAATCCATTGTGACGACTGCCGGGAAATCCTGGACTTCGATAACCCACAAGGCTTCTGGCACACCGAACTCCATTTTGTACACGCCCTTTACCTCGACCACGGTCTTTGCGATGAGCGCCGCCGCGCCGCCGATGGCGTGCAGGTAGACGCCGGGCAACTCTCCGCACGCAGCCAATGTTCGTGCGCCCATGCCGCCTTTGCCGACGACAGCTCTCATGCCGAAATGGTCCATGACGTCAGCCTGGTAGATTTCCTCACGGGTGCTGGTCGTCGGACCGGCGGCCGCGAAGCGGTATTCTTTGGTGTCCAGACCGGTGACCACGGGGCCGCAGTGGTATATGGCGCCGCCTTCGAGTATGGGCTTGATTGCGTCGTATACGTCCTGGTCGCTGCCCTGAGGATCGTGGGTCTTTTTGATGAAGGTTTCGACCATCCATTTGTGCGCAGCGTCACGGCCTGTGATCATCGTGCCCGACAATTGAACCGGGTCGCCGATATGTAGACTACGGATTACTTCGTCGCTGATGGGAAGCGAGACTTTCTGCATCAAGTGCTCCTATGAGTAACTCACCGAATCGCCCTGCACGGTCATACGCCGGTGGCGGTTTGCCCAGCACATGTACGAAACCGACACAAAGAAACTTGCGGGAAGACGATGGAGGCCCGTTATCTTCGATCCCAACACCGTCGTCTTGCCCCCGAAGCCCATGGGGCCGATGCCGAGTTGGTTCGACTCTTCCGTCAGACGGGTCTCCAGATCCGCCAGCTCCTGATCCGGGCTGGATTCTTCGATCTGTTTGAGCAGCACCTCTTTGGATGCGTCGAACGACGAACCTCGGTCGCCGCCAATCGCCACGCCCAGGAACCCCGGCGCACACCCCTGACCTTGTGCCTTTTGGACTGCGTCCAGAGCCACCTTGCGCACTCCGTCCAGGTCGCGCCCCGCGCCCAACTCGCCATTGGGCAGCGAGTACTGAGCTCCGACGTTCTCGCAGCCGCCGCCCTTCAGCATCAAGTCGACGGTGAGCTCCTCGCCTTCGATCTCCTCGAAATGGATCGTCGGGAACGCTGGATCGCCCAGATTGTTGCCGCTGTTCTTGTCGGTGATGGCATCCACGGCGTTGGGACGCAAGTACGACTGCTTCGTGGCTTCGACCACGGCAGAACGGATCTGCTCTCGCAGCCTGCGGGTGCTCCAACCCTCGGGATGCTTCACGTAGAAGATGGGTGTCCCGGTGTCCTGGCAGATGGGGAGCGATTCCCGGCGTGCCAGCGCGATATTTGACAAGATGGCGTCGAGCGCGCCCACTGCCGCTGAGCCGTTCGCCTCTCGTTCTCGAGCCGCCTCGAGCGACTTTTCGACGTCCTCAGGCAGGTCGGTCGATGTACGACGGATCAACTCCACAAAGGCTTCCGTCAAGTCCTGCACAAGTGTCCTCCCACGTATGTATGCGTCTCGTCCATTTGGATCGCTGTCAGGTCCGGTGCGCGGACTCCTTGCCAGCCACTGCGAAGACTTTTTGTCTCGTTCGAAGAATATCATATTTCGTCTCACGACTTGCAAGGATCAGGCGTGGGTGGTCTGATTGACGTCTATCAAGGTAGTGGCTACAATTCGCCTAACATCTGGCTCAACGGGAGTTGCTCCGTTCTGAGACATGGACCGTTCGGTTGGGTGCGTGTGAAGGAGACGGAGCCAAAACGAGGAGGTATGTCGGGATGGCAACATTCGGCGCCGGCTGCTATGAGTTCGCCGTGGTGGACGGTTTCTTCAAACGCCCGCGAGGTTGGCCCTTCGTAGAGGCGGCCGACGTGGCCGTCGACAAAGACGACAACGTCTACGTTCTCAATCGAGGGCCTTACGCCGCGGTCATGATATTCGACAAGGACGGCGATTTTTTGGACGCCTGGGGAAGGATCGGAGGAAGGCCGGAAATCGGGACCGACTTTGTGGTTCCGCACGGCATAAGCGTTGGACCTGATGGCTCGGTCTACACCAGCGACACTGGTGACCATACGGTGCGGCGGTGGAGCAACGAAGGGAAGCTCCTGCTGACCATGGGGACGCCCATGAAAAACACGCCTGAACAAAGCGGTAAGCCTTTCAACCGGCCAACCCACCTGACTGTCGCCTCCAACGGGGACTTCTACGCCTCCGACGGCTATGGCAACTCACACATCCACTGCTTCGACGCTGAAGGCCAGCTCCGGTTCTCGTGGGGCGGCAACGGCAGCGGACCCGGCCAGTTCGACACCGTCCATAGCGTCTTCGTGGACCTGGAAGACGGCGACAAAGTGTACGCCGCCGACCGCTACAACAACCGCGTGCAGTTCTTCACGCCGACAGGGGAGTTCCTCGGCGAGTGGACCGGGTTGAACCTGGCAAACGCGGTCCGTAAAGGTCCTGACGGCAACTTCTACGTCGCCGAATTGGACCACAGCGTGAGTGTTCTAAGCCCTCAAGGCGAGGTGCTGACCCGTTGGGGCGACAAGGGCGTTGAAGTTGACGACAGCGACACCGGCTCCGGGCTGCCCACCTCCCCTAGCCGCAATCCCATGATCAAAGGGAAGGTGATGCACGAACCAGGACCCGGATTATTCGGCGCGCCCCACGGCATCGCCGTCGACTCGATGGGCAGCTTCTACGTCGCCGAGGTCAGCGAGACCTTCCTGGGCATCGATCGAGGAGATCGAAGCGTGCAGAAGTTCGTCCGCGTCTGACGTCGCCGAGGTAAGCGCCCCTGCCTCACACCCAGATTCCTGATTCCCTTGCCTGCCTGCCCGCCAACGGCATTATCCGCGGTCGAGGTTTACTTGACCGCTGCTGAGCCCGTGGTAGACTTCGTCCACGTGTCTGGCGTCGCTCATGCCTGGCGAGCGATTTCGACAGACGCCTTCGATATGTCACTTTAGGAGCATGGGCGATCAGGATGGACAACTTCAGCAGCACCACATCATCGTTCAGGGACCGTGGTCTCGAGGCCGCGCTCGACGCCATCGGCGGGGCTGGTTTCACTCAAGCCGAACTCTGTGAATCGGAAGAACACGTGGGGACGCCCGGCGACCGGGAACTCTCCCGGATCCGTGGCATCCTCGAGTCCCACTCCGTCCGCGGCAGGACGATGCACGCCCCGCTGGGGCGAGCTTGCCTGTCGGCCATGGATGCTGAATGGAGGAAACAGAGCGTTCCCTCGCTGACCGGTTACATTCGCATGGCCGGCGCCCTGAACCTGACCGAATTGGTCATCCACCCAACAAGCTCCAGGGACTTGGCGCCATACGCGAATGATCCCGATCTGCCACAGCGCGTGCGCGATGAGGTCCGGCGATCGCTGGACGAGTTGTTGCCCGTCATTGAGGATTCGGCGGTGCGGATTACGCTCGAGAACCTGCCGTACCCCGGCATGCCTTTGACTTCCATGAAGGAGTTGCGGGAGTTGGTGGACCCATACCCGAGCGAGGCCGTGGGTCTGGTCATGGATATCGGCCACGCGGTCCGCCTCAATCTGGACCCGGCGGACGAGATTCGCGCCGCGGGCAGTCGCTTGTGCGGCACCCACATTCATGGGATCGACGTGAACAAGGCCCGGCCCGACCACTACTCGCCGACTGCCGGCGACCTCGACTGGGACGCCATGCGACAGGCATTCACTGAGATCGACTACACGGGCCCTTGGACCTCGGAAGCCTTCAAACCCGGCCAAGGACAAAGTCCGGAGGAGTTGACTCGCGAGGTCAAGGACTGGATGACATCTTGGCTGCGTTGACCGTCTTGGCGTTAGATCGGTAGGGAACCAGCAAAGCATGGCGCCGTCCCGCGTCTCGCAGTATAATGCGGCCCATGACGCCCAGAAGCAGGCTGGTGACCGCGAGAAAGGCCGCTTGCCGAGACCCGAGAGTACAACACGACGCTCGACAGGCTAGTCAGGCCAAAGCGCGACAGATTTAAGGAGCGAGGCATTCATGACCACCAAACTGTCGGACCGTGTCCACGTCGTCGCCGGCGGCTACCCGGAAGGCGCCCTGGGCGGGCACGATATGGACTATGCGCGGCTCAGGCTGCTGGAATTGCTCGAAGAGCAGGGCCTGCTCGCCACCGTCGGAAACGACTTCAGCGATGTTCATCGCTGGCTTCCTGGGACTCGACTGCTGATCTCCTATGTCGCCGGACCGTTCCTGAACGACGACCAGAACCGGTTTGTACGCCGATGGCTTGACGACGGCGGTCACTGGCTGGGTTTGCACGGCACCAGCGGCGGCAAGGCAGCGCGGGTGGGCGACGGGAGACGGCGGCGGATGGTCAAGACCAGTCATCACGACACGCTGGGCGGCTTCTTCCTCAGCCATCCGCCGACGCGCAAGTTTCGGGTCGACGTTGCCGATCGCGGCCACGCGCTGACCAGAGACGTCCCGGATTCGTTCGAGACGATCGACGAACCTTACATGATCGAGATCCAGCATCCTTCCGAGACGCAACTGCTGCTCACCGCGGAGCTGGGTCCCGACAACTCACCGCCCGGCACGGGCTTCTTGTACGACGAAGACACCGCGCTCCAGCCGGACGGCAAAACAAGAGCGCTCGGGTACACCCGCGACATCGGCAAAGGCGGCGTCACCTATATCGCGCTTGGCCACTGCCATTCGCCCGCGAGCCAAGCCCGGCCCAACGTCGATCCCAGCCTCGACGACGCCGGCGTCGAGACAGCGGTGCTCCGGACGACCTGGGAATCGGACGCCTACATGCAACTGCTTCGCAACGCGATAGCGTGGGGCGTGAGCTAGGCACAACGGGCGACTACGCGCGGGCGCGGTCGAGTGCGCGAACGTGGAGTCCGAGCGCATTGGACTCGGCGATGGCTGGGATCCGGGCATCAGGGCAGCTAGCCGATTTCCTATGCCCACGAGTATCGGCGGGTTGCCTCTTCGAACCCAGTGACTTCGGCATGGCCGCCGAGGTCCACGAAGGTGTGACGACTTTCCATGGATTTGTCGTCAAGCCTGTCTTTGAGCCAGTCGGCCAGGTAGTTCCCCGGATTGGGCCCTAGTTCGGCGGACGAAGAACCGGCAACGCCGTGGTCGGCACCCTCGTAGAGGATGAGTTCCTTGGCGGATTTGATTGTATCCAACAACCGGTACGTGTACTCGATTGGGCTATGAGAGTCGTCCTCTCCTGCCACCACAAGGTACGGGCAACTGATCTTTTCGCCGATTCCCTCTAGACTCATGCCTTGCATGAACCGGTCGAACTCCTCCTCATCCTCGTACCCTGACATGAACATGAATCGGAGCTTGAACGTGGGCGATTCCAAATGGAACAGGGTGTATCGCGCCGGTTCGTGGGCCACCATCTGAACGGCGCAGCCTTTGATACGGCTGTCTACAGAGGCGACCTGAGTGGCCCAAAAGGAGCCGAAGCTGCTTCCGGTGACCGCTACCCGCTCCGGGTCCAGTTCAGGCTGAGACCGGACCCAGGCTATCATCTCTTTTCCCGCGTCCAGCCAGTTGGCCGTGTCGGCATGGATGCCGCGAAGAAGCGCCTCGTACTGGCCCGGCCCTTCGATCGCTAAGACCGCCACGCCTCGTTCCAGCATTCTGTCACCGTACATGGCCACGCGGCCCTCTTTGAAAGCGTCCATTCCGGGTATGCTGATGACACATGGCACACGCCCCGCGGAGCGGACACTGGGCAGGTGTAGCCATCCGGGCAAGGACTTGCCTTGGAACGGGATCTCGGCCTTTCGCACCTCGTGGTCTGCGTACAACGCGTATTTGGAGTAGCACTCGACCTTCTTCTGGTCCAGGCGCCGGTTCTCCCGGCTGTCCTCGAAGATGGGCCACTGAGCGCTGGCATAGAACAGGGCCGCGATAAAGTAGCTCTCTCTGGCGGCAACTGAGTGCTCTTGCTCTTCCTCGTGACGAGCTATACGCTCGCGCCGCGCAGCCACCCGTGCGAACTCCCGCGACATGTCGTCGAACTTGCGGATGCGGTTTCGCGCGGACTCCACGTCCGCCGCGGCGACGGGACCGCACGTCCGCAGCAGCCCGGCGAGACGACCCTGATCCCAATCGGGGCCAATTGTGCGGACCACGGCGTCCAGCAGCCAACGTTGCTCTTGCCAACGTTTCATCCGTTGCTCTACGGCGGCTTGATTTGCCGGCATTGCGTACCTCCCAATGGCTTCAATTTTGGTGCGCCACGACTTGCGAAATCGTAGTGCGCCGCGTTACGGATCTTGCACGATGCGTTACCAACTCCTTTGAGTCTCAAGCTACGAAAACAACATGATACGGTGCCCAAAGAGGGCAGGCAATCAGGCGTTAGGCTCAATCTCTACGCAACGACACACAGCCTGGCCCGAGCCCGCCAAAGCGATGCCATAGCTTGCTTGCCTAAAGCCAACCGCCACGATGTCACCCTACCGTCGTTGTCGGGGTGTTCGGGAGCGAACCCGGAGTCGCAGGCGTCTGGGGGAGGCGTTTTGCGTTGCATGCGAGCGCCTTGAATCTTTCGTTTGCGTCGGCGATCACGTCAGAGGTACAATCCATTACTCGCAAAGCGCCGCCTCTGAATCTATCCTCGGGGTAATCGAAATGATCGGTCGATTTGTGATCGAACACCACGATGTTAACGAGCACACGGGACCGGTCGCCGGACTCGCGTGTCGATGAACGACATCCCCTTCCGAGACAAACTCGCCGCGCCTGGGTGGCGCATCTCCTTCGTGGTCGTGGCCGCTGCCGTCATGACCGGTTTCCTGGGCGCGTGCTCTGGGTCCGACGACGCTCCGACCGCTACGGCCACCGTCCCGCAATCGGCGCCCGCGCAACCCGCGGCGAGCGCTCCATCTCCTGCTCCCACGACCGGCGCACAACCGGCGACAACTGCGCCGGCGCCTGAGCCGACACAGGTCCCGACCCTCGGTCCTGTCGAACTCGAGGACGTCACCGTCGAATACCTGTCCGGGATGGTCCTGAACCAAGACTCCGTTGACGACGAACTTTCTGACTTGGCGGTCTCTCCTCGCAGCGGTTCGTTGACCGCGGACGCCGTGGCGAATCATACGGTTGACCCAGCCGACACCGGTGAGACCATCTCGTCGTCGGGTTACATCGGTGGTTACGAAAATACTTTTGCCAACCCGACCGCCCCCTTCACGGTCAGCGTGAGTTCGAGGACATACCTCTGGGAAGATGAAGACTCGGCACGAGGATTCATCGAGCGCCAGATGGAGGACGCCGAGAAGTTGCGCGGCACGGAGCTTCAGGAGGGCACAAGCCTTTTAGATGCCGTAGAGCACGAGCGGCCAGGCCTGGGTTCAGACGCTCGCTCCGGTCTGCTGACCGGTTACGTCGATCAACTCGACCAAGAACTCACCACCACATATCGGCTCTGGCGTCGGGGAGCTGTAGACCGTCAGCTCGTTGGCCCCCGGCTGGGTGTTGACCCGTCCCAACGACGACTATGACGCAGAGGTATACAAGCGCATGCGGTTGCCTGAGGACATTGGCCCTTCGGCGATGTTCCTGGCGCTTCAAACGCCCGAAACGTTGACGGGACAACTGATCAATGCGCCGGATTTCGACCGTGAACAGGGAATCGAGCGCCCCTCCGCATTCATTCGCTTGTCCATGTAGCGTTTTGCGCTGAGCCGGTCTCAACATCGGCGGACGTTCCAGCAGAATCTATCATCTGTCGATTCCGCGGGCGATCTCAGCGCATCAACCTCATCACTCTCATCCACTGACCAACACACAGAACGCCTTCCTTCTGACGCCCTTGTCGAGCCTCAGTCGAGTGCATCGGCATTATTGACATTCAGATGCGCGGGTTGCAAAATGACATCTGTCGTATCGTTGTCATGGTTCGGGAATCAGGTTTCTTGAATGTACGCGTGAGGAATGGCGGGATGCCAGGATTGTTGGATGGAGTAAAGGTCCTTGATCTTGGGCAGCGAATCTCTGCTCCGTACTGCGCGCGCACGTTCGCCAACATGGGCGCCGAAGTCGTCAAGGTGGAATCGCCGGCCGGAGACGAAGCCCGACGGATGGGGCCGTTTCCGGACGATTCCGCCGATCCCGAGAAGAGCGGCGTCTTTCTTGCCCTCAACCTCAACAAGCGTGGGATCACGCTGGACCTGACAACCGACGAAGGCGCTCAAACGCTTCGAGCGCTCGTCAAGACCTCGGACATCATCGTTGAGAACTTCCCGCTGGGATACCTAGACGATCTGGGACTGGGCTTCGAGACGTTCCGTGAGATCAACCCGGGCATAATCCACACGTCGATCACACCGTTCGGGAGTTGGGGACCCAACAAGGACTGGAAGGCAAACGACCTCACGATCTACCAGATGAGCGGCAACGCCCACGGCCTTCTGGGCACGGTTGAAGACCCTTACAACGACCCTCCCATTCGTGCGGGTGGGCACCAGTCGGAGTTCGTTGCAGGGGTGGCGGCCACCACCGCGACGTTGATGGCGCTGTTCCGGAGGCGGATGACCGGCGAAGGCAGTCACGTGGAGTTGTCAGCTTACGAGGCGATGGTCACTCAGATCATCAGCGGCCTCGCCAACTCTGCGTACGGGAGGCCCGGCCCTCCTCGAGACCTTCGCCAGGTGCGGGAAGCCTCCGTGGGCGGCATGGTCGGAGCGATTGGCGGTGTGCTGCCATGCACCGACGGTTACGTCGCAATCTCTCCCAGGGAAGACGCTCAGTGGGCCCGATGGCTGGAGGTTATGGACAACCCTCCTTGGGCGACTGACGAACGGTTTATAACAAGAGAAGCCAGGCAGGGACACTCGCAGGAGCTTTGGCAACTGTTGAGTGAGTGGACGAGTCAGTATTCGAAGCACGAAGTCGCCCGGATGGGCCAGGAGAAGCGTATCCCATGCTTCCCGGTCAACACGGTCGCGGACCTGTTGGACGATCCGCATCTGGCGGAGCGCGAGTTCTTCGTTGAACTCGATCACCCGGCTGCCGGATCGGTGAAATACCCCGGCGTGGCCTATCGTTTTTCCAACTCACCGCTGCCCCTGGATGCGCGCCCTGCGCCGTTGCTGGGTGAGCACAACAATCAGATCATCGACGCGCTGGAGCAATCATGAGCGGTTTGCCTCTCGAGGGGGTACGGGTCCTCGATCTCAGTTGGATCATCGCCGGCCCCACGGCTACACGATTCCTGGCCATGATGGGCGCCGAAGTCATCAAGGTCGGCAGCGGACGCCGCCCCGATCCCTCCACGCGAGGCGCCGCGTTTCAAGCGTACAACCAGTCCAAGCTATACGCATCGGTCAATGTCACCAAGCCGGAGGGCCTGGAGTTGGCGAAAGCGTTGGTGGCGGTTTCGGACCTTGCGATCGAGAACTTCGCCGCGGGCGTAATCGAGCGGCTGGGCCTGGGCTACGATGCGATGAGCGAGGTTAACCCCGACATCATCATGATCTCGTCGTCAGGCACCGGTCACTCGGGCCCGGACAAAGACTACGTGGCGTACGGGAGCCTGCTCCAGCACTACACGGGTTGGAACACGGTTTCCGGATACCCGGAGCGTGAACCGATCCGAGGAGGTCTGTGGGCCGACCCTTGGGTGGGGATGGAATTGGCCATGACGGCGATCGCAGCCCTTAACTGCCGAGCGGCGACCGGACAGGGACAGTACGTCGACTTCTCGATGGCGGAAGCCCTGAGCGCCAGCATTCCCGAGGCGCTTTTGCATTTCCAGATGAACGGCACGCTAAAAGAGCCGTTGGGCAATCGGGACGATCGCGATGCGCCCTTCGGGGCCTACCACTGCGCCGGCGATGACAAATGGGTCGCCATCGCGGTGACGGACGACGGTGAGTGGAAATCGCTGTGCGAAGTGATCGGGAAGCCTGAGATGGCGGAAGATCCGAGGCTCGCGGATGCCGCTGGACGGCTCAATCACCACGATGAGATCGACGCGGCAATAGACGAATGGACGTTGACGCACGAAGATCACGAGGCGGCGCGAATTCTTCAGGAGGCCGGAGTGACTGCCGGACCTTCATTGGATGTCTCGCGTGTGTTCAACGACCCTCAACTGCGCGAGGGAGGCTACTTCTCGACGCATCGGACCAGCGACGGAGAGATGAGAGACCTGCCGGGAGTTCCGTGGCGGTTCGAAGGGCAACCGGACCCGTACATAACCGCCGCCCCGGTGCTCGGGCAACACAACGACTACGTGTACGGAGAGTTGCTCGGCATGCCAAAAGCCGAGATGGCAGCGCTGGAAGAGCAGCAGATTATCCACTGACGGCGCGCAGCCGATGTTGCACGCGCGCCCACAACAACCCCGTCAGCGAGGCTACATATGGGAATCCTTTTCGAGAAGAAGAACCGAATCGCATACATCACGCTCAACAATCCGGAGAAGGCCAATATCCTGGACAGGGAGACCTCGAACGAAATCAGCGAGGCGTGGAAAGAGGTCTGGGAAGACCGTGACATTCGAGTCGCCATCTTGACCGGCACGGGAGACCGCCACTTCTGCGCGGGGCACAACCTCGCGCCGAGACCCGGGGTGACGCAGGAGGATCAGGATCGAATGCGGGCGGAAGGCGTCTTTTGGCCGCTGGCGGGAACAGTGAACGGCGCTCACATCGGAGCGGACGGACGGCTGGGAGACCACTATCCCCAGATTATGAAGCCCGTGATCGGCGCGATCAACGGCTGGGCCGCCGGCGCCGGATTCTACATCATGCTGACGTCGACGGATATCAGGATCGCCTGCGAAGAGCACGCCAGATTCAAGTTCGCACTGCTGAGCCAGGGATGGGTCGGCGGAGGACCGGGCGCGACATATCTTCCTCGACAGATATCCTACGCCGATGCCATGCGAATCCTACTCACCGACGAGCCGTTCGACGCCGCGGAAGCCCTGCGGATCAACCTCATCAACGAAACGGCGCCCCACGACAATCTCATGACGCGGTCCGAGGAGATAGCCACGCACATCGCGGGCATGCCTCCGGTGGCCGTACGTATGATGAAAGAGTTCGTGATCAGGTTCCGCGAAACGCCGGTCACCGAGGCATGGCGGGTCCAGACCCTGATGAACGCGCTTCTGACCCAGCTCAGCACGGACGGGGACGAAGGCCGAGCCGCATTCCTCGAGAAGCGAGCCCCACAATTCACCGGCGGCGTCAGACAGAAGGGCGACGGCTTCCCGGAGCTCGACGACGAGCAATGGGAGCGCTTGATGGACCTCCGCCGCGACATGGGCGGCTAGGGGCGCCGCCGTTGGCGCTCCCCGGGCCGGTCTCGTCGACTGGCCCGAGCTGATTGACCGTCGCTCGGCCTACTCCTCGTTCATCGTCGACGTCGAGATATAGAGCCCTCGCGGCGGGAGTGTGTCCAGGAGTTCGTCGAGTTCGGATTGCGTCATTTTGCCCTGAATGAACAGCGGCTTTTCTTCAAGCACTCTTGAGAACACGGGGATCAAGTCGCGCACGTTCAGCGGGGTCGAGCCCGTGTCCAACGACACCTGTACGGCCGTCGGATACTTTTGCTTGAGGAGCACCTCCACCGTGTGGAGGTAGCCCGAGTGGAGGTGAACGATAGAGTAGTCGAACTGCTTGCAGATCTCTACGTCGTACGGGAAGAACACCTCCTCGTACATCTTGGCCGAAACCGACGAGGTCACGTCGCATTGGGTGCGCACCACGGTGCCGGGCGCCCAGACCGCGAACGGCGTGCAAATGCCTCCGTTGAGCTTGGGGATCAGGGCTTCTTGGCCTTTGGCGACCTCGATGAATATTTCCGTGCACTTTTCGTTCAACGCCTTGACGTGCTCGGGCTCGTCGAAGATCGCGTAGCACATTCGCGTGTGCCCGAGCAACGCCGACATCAGGTCGATGGGTCCCCTCTGCAGGCACTGAACGACCTGATACGAACCGGCGGAGTCCTCGGCGAGCTGGCGAGTGAACTCGAGGAGCAGGTCGTACCACGCGTTCCCATCCAGCGACGGGATCCTCGACACTTGGTCCGCGCCGGTAAGGTACGGCGCCGAGTAGATCGAGCCAGTGTCCAGCTTCGGCACGATGGGGCATCCCAGGATCGCCTCTACCCAGGCCATCCTCCCCAGCGGCGCTCGTGTGACCAACAGGTCGTCGACGATGAGCGGACCGTTGTTTGACTCGGGCTGAGTCCTGAGGGGAAACTCGCCCTCGTGGAGTATGGTGCTGGGATCGATCTGATCGGGGGTCAACGGATCGTCCTGATCGAAGAGTTCCGTGCCGTCCGCCAGGGTAATCGAGAGACCCTGGAGGTTGTAGCGCGTGTCGTTTTCGAGGGTCGATACGTTCAGCAGGGGCCGTTCGACTGACTCTCGATTCCAAAATGCGGCGTGCTTTTCGAGGATAGTGTTCACGTCGAGCGCGGTCATATGTCACCTCTGATGATGTGGGAAGCCGAGGCCTCTTCGAGCGCCTATTCAGGCAGTTATGCGCGGCGGCATTATACGCGCCATAGTATCTCACACAAAGAGGACAGGCGCCGCCTTCAAAACGCAGGCGCCGAGTTCCGCCCGCACTGCTCGACACAGGCGCCGGGTCGGTCCGAACGGACGTGAAGGGCATCAATCCCCGGAAGCCAAAATCTCCGCCGTGACGTGGTCAGTGATCAGCACGTTCACGAGTTTGTGCTCCAGCGCGACTCGCAGGGGCTCGATTCGCTCCCTGCTCGCGCCCACGACGGCGATGGCTTTGGCTCGTCTCGTGACCATGTCGGTCAGTCCGTCCAGGCCAAGTCCCACCGCGTGCACCTCCCCTTGGGTGACCACGCCTCCGCGAGAGTCGAACCACCAGTGAGAGGCGATCTCGCCAACGGCGCCGCGTTTGATCAAGTCCTCGACGGTGTCGACGGCCATCAATCCGGTGCGAACGACCGTCGAATTCTTGGGGTCTGGGGGCGCGATCGGAACGATGGCAACCGTGGCATCCGCGTACTGCTGTGAGACTCGCTTGACGAGAGGGAGCGATTCGATCACGTCGCGGATATCGCTGTCTATCACCGCGGGCGCCGGCAACAACAAGGAGCGGCCTCCGAACTTCGATGCGATCGACGACGCCAATATGCTCGCCTCGAACGGGTCGTATTCGATGCCGATCACGCCCTCCATCGGCACGACCATCAGTTCGGGCAACGGGCTGGGCGCTTTGATCTGTCGTGCAATGTAGTTGGCCATGCGTCCCCAGGGAACCAGCAGCACATCGCGGTTGGTCAGGTAGTTCTCCAGGTATCGGGCTGCGGCCTGGGCGATCGCGATTACCAGGGCTTCTTTCTTGGAGGATTCATCGGCTGTGTCCATCACGTCGACCCGCCCCGGAACGATCACGACGTCTTCCAGCTCGAACCTGTAACGGACCTCGTGTCTTAGCGTTGTCCTGTCTTCGTCGCTGAGCGGAGGGACGACGAGCGTCCTGATGATTCCCTCTCGCCTGGCTCGACTCAACCAGCGTCTGATCGTCGACTGGTCGACGCCGCGGTCAACCGCCAGGTCCTCGATGGGCTCGCCAAGCTCGTAGTGGCGAATGGCCACGTCCACCACGTCGCCTCTGGATCGCTGCGCACGGTTTCTTGGGCCTTGCATGTGCCGAAGTCTCCTTGAGGCGCCTGATTGTGCACCTCGCCACGAATATGCAGAACTTTGGCATACCGAAAGCGGGTTTGTCAAGCTCGCCTCGTACAAGGTCATCTGCAATGTTATTGTCTTCACAATCTTGAGTTCCGGGATGCCGACGCGAATGGCCGATTTACACATACAAAGAGGAGTTGCGATATGATTCCGACCGTTTTGGGCGCCCAAGCAACTGGCGTCTGTGTACCTTTCTCCGCCATAACCAGAAAGGACGTTGCTTGGGCCGGCGGCAAAGCCGCCAACTTAGGTGAGATGGTGCGAGCGGGCATTCCAGTGCCCCCGGGCTTTGTCATCACCACCACGGCATATCGCGCTTACATGACGGAACACGAGATAGATCCCCTGGTGACCGAGCAGCTAGGACGAATCGGCTCGACCACGAACGGCGCCCTGAGTAAGGCATCGACGAGAATCCAGGAGAAGATGCTGCCGGCCGGCTTTCATCGACGATCGGGTCGGAGATCGTCGACGCGTACAAAGCTTTGGGTGGAGGGCCCGTCGCGGTTCGCTCCTCAGCGACCGCTGAAGACCTGGAGCATGCGTCGTTCGCAGGGCAGCAAGACACTTATTTGAACGTTGTGGGCGTCGCTGATCTCATAAGCGCCGTCCGGTCGTGCTGGGCTTCGTTGTTTGAGGCCAGAGCGACGTATTATCGCGAAGAGAACGGGATCGAGCATTCCCAGGTTTCGATGGCGGTGGCGGTCCAGCGCATGGTTCCATCGGATGTCTCCGGCGTCATGTTCACTGTCGACCCATCGGCGAACGATTCCGGCGATCTCCTGATCGAAGCCATATTCGGCTTAGGGGAGCCATTGGTTTCAGGACAGCTCTCCCCCGACGCCTACACCGTAAGCCGCGACACTCTGAGCATCGTTGATCGAACAGTTGCGACTCAGCCCTGGATGCTCAAGCAGAAAAACGCTCTCGAAGGAGGGTCGGACGAGATGCCGGTTCCGCCCGCGGTCCGGAGCTGGCAGAAGCTGGGCGGTAGACAGATCGTCGAGTTGGCGGCCCAGGGACTCCGGCTCGAACGACACTTCGGTCAGCCCCAGGACGTTGAGTGGGCTTTCGTCGACGAAGCCCTGTATGTTCTCCAGTCTCGGCCGATTACCGTGCCCGCTTCAGGACCGGCCATGAACAGCGACCACCCGCCTGAACTCAACCCGGTGGCGTCGGGAGCCGGCGCCAGCCCCGGAGTCGCGTTCGGAATGGTCCGCGTGATCGCCAGCGCGTCGGAGATCGACCACGTCCAAGATGGCGACATCTTGGTGACGGAAATGACGACGCCGGATTTCGTGCCTGCCATGAAACGGGCGGCGGCTATCGTGAGTCGAGAGATGGGGCTGCCTTGCATCGTGGGAACGGGCGATGCGACGAACGTGCTTCGCAACTTCCTGTTTGCCACAGTCGACGGGTCGAGCGGCGCGGTGTACGAAGGCGACGTTTCGGAGTCGCTGACGCCAGCCGAAGTCGAGCCTTCGCCCGATGTCCATTTGGATACGCGGACGAAATTGTACGTGAATCTGGCTGATCCGGACGCGGCGGAGCGCGTCGCCGCCCTCGATGTCGACGGAGTCGGTCTGTTGCGCGCCGAGTTTATGATCGCACACCTGGGAGAGCATCCCCGAGCGATGCTCGAATCCGGACGTGGCGTCGCATTTACGCAGCACCTGGCCCGGGGCTTGGAGCGATTCGCGTCCGCGTTCCACCCCAAACCGATCGTGTACCGCTTCTCGGATTTCAAGACCAACGAGTACCGCAACCTCAAAGGCGGCGAGGATTACGAGCCGTTCGAAGAAAACCCGATGATCGGCTATCGAGGCTGTGCCCGGTACCTCGCCGAGCCAGACCTGTTCGCGCTGGAGGTCGAGGCGCTCATGCAGGTCAGGCAGCGGTTCCCCAATGTATGGGGCATGCTTCCGTTCGTACGATCGGTCCCCGAGCTGGAGGATGTAAAATCATTGCTGCTGAGCATGGGTCTCGAACAAGGACCCGAGTTCAAGCTCTGGATGATGGTGGAGTTGCCGACGAACGTGCTGTTGCTGGACGAGTTCCTCGACGCCGGCATCGACGGTGTTTCGATCGGCAGCAACGACCTCACGCAACTCATTCTCGGCGTCGACCGAGACAACGAGCAGCTCGCCGCGATGTTCGACGAGCGTGACCCGGCGGTTCTCAAGGCCATCGAAAAGGTCGTTCGAACGTGCAAAGCCCGCGATGTGTCGGTGTCCATCTGCGGCCAGGCGCCGTCAGTGTACCCAGACCTGACCCGAAGCCTCGTCGAGTGGGGAGTCACGTCGGTGTCCGTCAGCCCCGACATGATCGGGCAGACAAGGACGATCCTCCACCAAGCGGAGATGAGCCCGGTGCTAGCGTACTGACCTGCAACGGCCGCGATCTATGCGCAACGCCAAGTCGAGTGCTGCCTGGGAGACAGGGCAGACGGGACGCTTTCGGACCACAGACGGTTCTCTGAAATTACGGGCGACCCTCCGAATCGAAGCGAACCGCAACGCTGCCCCTAAATCGTCCCGTCCGCCTTCAGCGCCGCCAATGCCTCCTGGCTCATGTCCAGGTCGTGGCGGTAGACCTTGTCGTTGTGCTCGCCCAGCAGCGGAGCTCGATGGGTGCTCCAAGGAGTCTTGCTGAACACGTAAGGACGCCCTGGATACACGAAGCTCTGCTTCAGCTCAGGGTGCTCGACTTCCTCGAAGAAGCCGCGGGCCTCCAGGTGGGCGTCGCCGAGGTTCTCATCGGGAGTTCGAACGATGCCCCAAGGGAACTTTCGCTCCTGTGATCCACGGTATATCTCTTCCGCGGTGTGTGCCCGGATGAATCTTCGGAGCACGTCGAACGCGTGATCCACCTCTGGGCCTGCACGCATGCGCATGGCCGCGATGTCGCGATACTTCTCGTTCGTCAGGTCTTCGGCCATGCCTGCCGAGTCCATCCAGCCGACCAGCGAGCGCCACGAGTTGACGTTGGTGAACATGGCGAACACATTGATGAACCGGCCGTCGCTCGTGGGGCAGAGCGTCTTCGGGGTCGGACTGGCCCCGTGGTGCCGGCCCGTCTGTCGACGGACCTGTTGCTGCATGTACATGTACTGCGGCATGGCGGCCTCGGTGGTGCCGGAGCACGCTTCGTGGATGGATGCGTCGACGTGCTGCCCTTCGCCGGTCATGTCGCGCCAGTTGATCGCCAGCAGCGTCCCGATGGCGCCGAAGTGTGCGCCGATCATGTAGCCGTGGCCGCCGCTGGGACGGATCGGCGGCGACCCGGGCACGTCGTCGTATCCGCAGGAGTTCATCACTCCGCCGACCGCCAGGGCCACGATGTCTGACGTCTTGTAGTCTCGGTACGGCCCATCCTGTCCGAATCCGGTGAGCGACGTCACGATCAGGCTTGGGTTAAAGGCGCTCAGGTCGCCATAACCCAGTCCCAGCGAATCCATGTAACCGGCGTCGAAGCTCTCCATCAGGACGTCGGCCTTGGCAGCCAGTTGTTTCAAAATGCGCTGGCCGGACTCCGTCTCGATGTCCAGAGTTATGCCTTCTTTGGCGGTGTTGTACGCCCAAAAGTACAGGCTCTGCTCCGAGTCTGGGTTGTCGTCGCGAAAGGGACCGACGGTTCGAGCGCCGTCGCCGTCGGGAGGCTCGATCTTGATGACGCGTGCGCCCATCTCGCCCAGCAGCTTGCCCATTAGCTGGCCCTTTTCGTCGCACAAATCCAGGACGGTGACCCCGGAAAGGGCCCCCTGGTTTTCAGTCATACGTTTGTCCTCCAGTAAAT
>CEQE01127446.1_pt1 | contig 19981 bp, 17 predicted proteins | sample 356201 | NCBI WGS metagenome assembly CEQE01 (sample SAMEA2619970, study PRJEB7988) | marine metagenome | biome: marine biome (ENVO:00000447); feature: mesopelagic zone (ENVO:00000213) & marine oxygen minimum zone (ENVO:01000065); material: "saline water (ENVO:00002010), including plankton...
GCATTAGCTACACGCTCTCCAATCAAGTCGAGTGCGACCACCATGTGACCTGCGGAAGCAATCGCACCCGCAACGATCCCACTTCCGCATCCGAGTTCCAGAACCCGTTTCGATCCCGTTCCTGAGAGTCGTTCCACCGCTTGGGCTCTGTTCACCGGGCGTCCTGATAATCCTTTGACGGGTACGCGTGCCCATCGGTCTTTGAGACCGAGCCACTGTGTTTGCTTGGTGTAAAAGTCCTTAACCCAGTCCATGTTCCTCCTAACCTTCGAGAGCGTCTGAGGCAGTCTTATGCTACACGGTTCTGCCAGTCGACTGGAAGCTTTTGACCGGGTACAGACTGACAGTTTCCTCGTATCTTCGGCGGGCCGGCGTCAGCTTTCCTACTCCAGACCGGCGTTTCACTTACTCGCGACCCGAAGCTGAAGTGTGCACTACTGATTTCAGGTCAGTATCGTGTCAATATTGCAGCACTTGACCTGCTAGGCAGGGCTTCTATAGCGAGTATATTCTGCGTCACAAGCAGCAGGCATAGCAGCCACCAGTGGCGATTCGGGTTCGCGCCAATGAGGTGTTTGGTGAAAGAGATTTTCTACAGAGCGGGCGGCGGGGTCGTGCTTGACGACCGTGGTCGCGTGTTGCTGATCGAACGGCATGTCGAGCGCGGGGGCGAACAGGTGCACGAGGTCCGTTTGCCAAAAGGTCACGTGGAAGCTGGAGAAACCGATGAGCAGGCTGCCATCCGGGAGGTGCGCGAGGAGACGGGGTACGGTGACTTGCGCATCATCGCCGACCTCGAGAGCTATCGCCACAGTTTCGAACATGGTGGCGCGCGGATTACGCGTGAAGAACGGTATTTCCTGATGGTTCTGGTTAGCGACGTGAACTACGGGCAAGATATGTCAGCCGGTAGCGAGGAGGCCCTATTCGAGCCGACCTGGGAGGATAGTCTGTACGAAGCCGAGCTGAAGTTGAGTTTCGAGAGCGAGCGTGAATTCGTACGTCGGGCAGCAGCACATCGATTACTGCCCTGACAGACAATCTGCAGACCGTTAATCTTGCGGCGAACGCGTCCGGTGTTGGCCGGTCAGAGACTGTTGCCGTCCCGCGGATCAGTCGTAGTACTGTTTCTGCACCGCCCTCTATAGCGGACCCTGAAAGAACTCAAGACCTGAAAGCTGAGATCGCTCACAGAGTAGGGGACGTTGAACTCTGCGCGAAGCATGCACGATAGAGCTTTTCGAGGGTTCTTGACGATAGTCCTGAGTCCAAATAGCTCGGCCACGCGACACGCGAAAGCCGTGTCCCCTAGCGGCTGACAGGCTCGAGCCGCAACAACGCGGGCTGAAACGCTCGCCCAGCAGGGTCCTGCCCATCGGTCAGCAGGTAGAGCAGACCGTCAGGCCCCTGCCGTACGTCTCGGATCCTCTGGCGGAACTCTAGGAGCAGCGATTCACGTCGCAGTTCCCCGCCCGTCTCGCCTAAGACGACGCGTTGGAGGTGTCCTGTTCGTGCGATTCTCCCAACCGTCATCGCCCCTGCGAAAACGTTGCCTTTCCAGGCCGGAAAGCGATCGCCGTCGTAGAAGGTCAGGCCCGACGGCGCGATTGAAGGTACCCAGAAGACCACGGGCTCTTGCAGTCCCTCTTGCCGGACCTGCTCGACGCGCCTGCCGTCGTATCGGCGACCGTAGGTGACGAGGGGCCAGCCATAGTTTCCTCCCGGCTCGATGGCGTTGAGCTCGTCACCGCCCTGCATTCCGTGCTCGGTAGCAAATGGCTGGCCGGTCTCGGGGTGGAGCGCCAGCCCCATTTGATTACGGTGCCCGAGCGAGTAGATCTCGGGCAGGCTATCTGCGTTGTCAACGAAAGGATTGTCGTCCGGTGGCGAGCCGTCGGCGTTGAGACGCAGGAGCTTGCCCGCGTGGCTCCCAAGATTCTGGGCGAGATCCGCGTTCTTTGGATCGCCGGGATAGTCTCCCTCGAAGGCCCCGCCGATGGTCATGAAAATAGTTCCGTCCGGCGCGAAGGCCAGCCGCGATCCCGGGTCGTAAACTGGACGATTCGGGTCGCCGCCGGTGAGAGACGCTACGAAGATCTCCTCGACGGACGTGAGCGCCATGCCCTCGAGCCGTCCCCGCAGCAAGACCACCGTCTCGCCTCGAACGAGGGCCCGGGTATAGGTTAGATAGACGAGCCTGTTCCGCACGAATTCCGGATGGATCGCGACGTCCAACAACCCGGAATAGAAGTCCGAAGCGTCAATGTCGGTTGGAAGGCCGGAAACCGGCTCCGCCACCAGAACGCCGTCGCGCACCATGCGCAGCCTACCGCTGCGCTCCGTGATCAGCATGTCGCCCCCCGGCAGGAACGCGAGCGACCATGGATTAGAGAGCCCCCTGGCTACGACCACCAGACGGACTTCCGGGATCTCGTGGGTGGCGATGATTCGCGACTTTTCCGGCAGTTGGCCCTCCGGCAGCCCAGTCTGCTCGGACTGAGCGAACGTAAACGGAGTCACGACGAGCATCGTGCCCGTGAACAGGAGCGTGCGGAATACGCGCCCCGAGTTCGTTGTCAAGTCGCCCGATCCAGGGCTGCGCCCAGGAGTGACTGCAACACCAACCATAGACCCTCCTCCGCACCAAATCTCCAAGATCACCGAGTGCTTCCAAGGTGATCTTGCTGGCCGTATATGTTTCGTTTTCTGTTATATAGCACAGAGAGTTAGTATCTGTCACTCATGTGGCCGTGCCTGGCTGCAGGTTCCCTGAGTGAAGGGGCACTGTTTTACAGCAGCGTGTGCCGGTGCCGTCCTAGGAGTTCTTGTAGCTGACTCCTGTATGATCTGCAACAGGATCCGGGGGAGACCAACAATCTGGCGAAGGGTATCGATTGACTACCGTGCGATCAACGTCGTTACCCGATGAGGCTCAGTGGATGACCGGTGATGTATAAGGATGTCCTGCTTGACATCCTTGTTGAGATCCGCCAACCAGGCATACTCCCCGTCGCCCGGCATGGCGACCATCACTTTATGAGGCCGCCGCGCGAACAGCTCCGGCCCCGGTACGCCGAGAGAGACATGCAGCTCTTCCCGTCGGCCCGTCAGCAAGTCCGCGCGTCCGTCGCCGTTCACGTCCCCGAGCATCACCGCTGGGAGGTATGGATTTCGTTTGCCGAAGACGTCCATGTCTGTCCTTATCTTAAGTGTGTGGTTGGGAGCATCGGGGTAGATGCCGCCATTCATGCGGTAAAACTCGAGATCGATTCCGATGGAATTGGCGGCGAGTGCGCGGATCATCCCGCCCAATCCAATGGTTACTTCTCGGAGCGCAATATCCACCTGGCCATCACCATCGAGATCCTCAAACCACCGAGACGCATATCCCCAGGGCTGCCCCGCTCCAGCCTTTCCTCGAGGGCTGATCGCCGTACCGGCGTTCCGTGCGAACTGGATGCCGTCGGGTGTTGGCGTACCGAAGTGCACCTGGTACAGGCTGCGCTGTCGTAGGGGGCTGCGACCCGCAAGGGTCAGGGTCACCAAGTCGGCGACGCCGTCGCCGTTTATGTCGCGTAATGAATGCAGCACCGTTCGTTTGCTGTTCTGGTTAAATCCAAAAAGCAGAGACAGCGCGCCCTCTTCGCTGAAATCGAACATCCGCGAGTAGGCCCCGTCAGAGTCAAACGGCACATCGGTGGTGACGGTCCTGGCCACCGGGTCGAACAGCCCACGCTCGTTTTGGTAATAAACGTCGAAGTGGTCCTCGTTCCAGAACGCCAGGTCGTTGCGACCATCCTGATTGTGGTCCATCTCGTGGACACGGTTCATATACAACGGAAGAGTAAAGGCGGTGATGGCCACCTCGCGGTAGCTGAGCGAATCATTCAAGCCGGAGTCATCCAGTCCGGCCTCGTCGAGATACGGTTCCGGCGGTCCGAGTTTCACGGCGTCGGTGAAGGAACCGTCGCTCATTTGGATGGATATCCAGAAGCCATCGATATCTGGCACCAGCAGGTCGTCGAGGCCATCCAGGTTGACGTCCCGAGTGATGTCGAGACGGGGAATCCGGCTGTCGTCTGTCGCGTTGTAGTGCGTGGCGACTTCCACCAGCAGACGTTGCGTCGCCGACTCCGGATCGTACCAACTCAAGTGGCTGTTCTCGTAGACAATCAGCCTGTCGCTGCCGCCAATGTTGGCCACGTCCACGAACAAGACACCAGAACTCAGCGTAGACTCGAGCATCGATACCCAGCCCCTACCATCTAATCCGTACACTCGCAGACGGCGATTGTCATTCGGACCAATGTGCAATACGGCGATCTCCGCCGTATCGCCGCCGAGATAAAAGCCCGGAATCACTGTCTGATGCGTCGCAATCCCTGTATCGATTTCGTAGTGCTCGAAAAACTGATCCTCCGCAAGCGTCGGCGCTGCTGCCATGAGTGCACCAAGAACCAGGATGGTTAACAGACTTGGTATGTTTGTAGGCCCACTTTCGGTCATGGCTTGGCTCCTCCATTTGATGGCAACAGCCTAACCGACGGCGACCTTGTGACACCTGAGGGAATCGTTTGGATTGCCTTAGGATTGCTGAATATGACCGAGAGGCGTGAGCGAATTCGTTATAACTCGCGCCCGTCATTCGGCGGGTAACGAGCCCTCATCACTGGCCGCATTTCGGTCAACATAGGCTTGGTAAAAAAGGTAGCTACCGAGAATGATGGGCGCCACTGGCCACCACTCTGCCAGCCACTCAATGGACAAACCGAAGGCGGTATGCGATAACGCAATCGCACCCACCACAAATAACCCCACTCCGCCTGAAAAGCTGCCGGACATTGTGTTCCTGGACAGATCGTCTGGTAAGACCACCTGTTCGACACCATCCAGCGTGAGATTATAGAGTGCAGCCCTTCGCACCGCGTCAATGATATTGTAAAGCTCAAAGAAGATCAGGAATACAACGCCCATTGGAATCAGTGTCGTACTATCGGCCTCGTCCAACGCGATAAGCAGCGTCAGTACGCCACTGGCTACGATGACATGCAGAAATCCCCGCTGGTAATAACCAACGTAAACCTGACCCAGTCCTGGTAATAATGACAAGAACCCGGCAACGAAAGGCAGTTTCTTCCTGGGGTCAATGCTCGGGAACCTACTTTCGTGTTGAGTTGAGTACTGTGACTCAGGGTTAGGGGCCTCGTTGGTGCTTGATTGGGTCATGCTACTCATGCTGATTCCTCGCGTTATCAAATTGCATTATGTGCCTAAATTTCTCATTCACACCTTGAAAGACTTGTTGGCTGAGGTCGGTTGTCTTGCGTACACCAGACCGCACCATCCTTCGACAAATCTGGTCTATGCTAGTGATCTGTTGCTGAATCCCCGTCACGCTCTCACCGACGGCAACAGGGAGGGATTGAAACGCTAAATATGCAGGGCTTTCATCTTTGGGTGACGCTGCAGACCCGAACGCCAGAACCCAGACCAGCGTGCCCACGTAAGCAGCTTCGAGTGCGAAACGCGGCCGGTAGATTGACCGGGAGAAGACCGCTATAAGTCCGGTCATCGCTGGCTGACTGAGCCATGGTTGCGTCTTACATAGTATGTTGTCGAGTAGCTCCGCCGGGGCCTCGATGTCACAAAGTCCGGGCAAATCCGTGCGGAGCGAGGTCAACGCGTTGGCTGTGAGCTGACAGGATTCGCAGGTTTCAAGGTGCAATGACGCCAGCGCAAGATTGGCTTCATCCAGCGAGCCATCGGTATAATCGCACAGCAACTCTTCACATGCAGTGCAGGAATCTGATCCGGTTATCTGTACCAGCCCGCCAACAGCTGAACGATGCGCAGTGATATCTTGTTCGATCGCATGCTCTGCCCAGAGATCCAGGCAGTGCGTACAATGTGTCATGTGCTGTTCACAATCCCTCAGCAGACGCCCACTCAGGGTGCCTGCAACAAACGCATCGAAGCTTGCTCGAAAGTCCTGGCAGTCAATCATCTTGGCGACTCATCACTGTAGGTCGGGTCAAGCTTGACGATGATTCTTGCCAGTTCGATGCGAGCGCGACTGACGCGGGATTTGATCGTCCCTATGGGTAAGGCGAGAATCCGCGCCACATCTTTGTACTTCAGCCCCTGGATTTCCTTCAACAGAAGGAGCTCACGATTCTCCCCTTCAAACTGGTCTAACGCCCGGTAGACCAGCCGTTTTCGCTGCTGTTCCGCAACCGTCGCCGCAGGATCCAGCAAGGGGTCGGCGTTCGCCATCACTGCAGGGATCTCGTCGTTGTCGCGACGCGACTGTGTGCGTTGGCGGCGTAGCCGGTCAATACTGCAGTTCCTGGCAACGGAGAGCATCCAGGCGATGAATTCGTCACCATCTCCGCGAAATCTCCGTAACCCCCTGTAGATGCGGATGAATGTGTCTTGGGTAACTTCCTGTGCATCATCTACGTTCCTCAAGTAGTAGAGCCCCAGTCCATAGATCCTGTGGTGCTGCTCCTTCACCAGGGCCTCCCATGCAAGCGCATTACCGTGCCGGCACAGTTCAATAATCTCTTCTAGTGTCAGCGTGGAGATGGTCCGGCTCTCATTCTTGTCGGTTGCTGGTTATCGGGTTGCTATAGGGTAAACGTAGTCGCCCGGAAAAGGTTCCCAAGAATTCAGGTCTCGGTCGAGGCATTTCAAGTTTACCAGTCCTTGGATTTTCAAGGCACTTATCCTGTAGGGCCAGCTTTGACGGGGGTAGAATAAACATTTGCATATTCTCCTCGAGTTTCTTAGTTTACCCACCAGGAAGAACCCTTGGACGGAGAGACTGATATGAGCGCCAAAGACGATCTGAACACATTCCGTGCGGAAACGAAGGCATGGTTGCAGGAGAACTTTCCATCGTCTTTACGTGAAGGTGGGGCACAAGCCATCCTGGGCGGACGCAAGGTCGATGAAGACACCGCTCGCGATGCCGAAACCTGGCGTCAGCACCTGGTGGACAAAGGATGGGGAACGCCGACTTGGCCGAAAGAGTACGGGGGTGCCGATCTTGATGGCAACCAGTTGAATATTCTGCAGGACGAGATGGCGGCCATCGGCGCTTACAACCCCATTCCCGGCAGGACCGGCAATGGCGTCACTATGGTCGCGCCAACAATTCTCGACTATGGAACCGAAGAACAGAAACGTCGTCATTTGCCGCCGATGGCCCGCGGCGAAATCTATTGGTGCATCGGCTATTCCGAACCCAATTCCGGTTCGGATCTGGCATCTCTGTCAACCAAGGCGGAAGACAACGGCGACTACTGGGTCATCAATGGTCAGAAGATATGGACTTCCGGCGCGGATGTTTCACAGTGGTGTGGCATGCTGGTCCGGACCGACTCCAGCGCCAAGAAGCGCGATGGGATCAGTTTTATGCTGGTCGACATGAATCAACCCGGCATCGTCACTCGACTCATCAGACTCATCTCCGGTAATTCGCCATTTTGCGAGACTTTCTTTACCGATGCCCGGGCTGAAAAGGACGGATTGCTAGGCCCTCTCAACGCGGGCTGGACAGTCGGCAAGCGGCTATTGCAGCACGAACGGGCCAGCCAGACCGGTACGCGCAGCAGTGCCGAACCGTCTAAAGCCGAGGGGCTAGAGGACATGGCGAAACGTTATGTCGGCACCGACGATCAGGGACGCCTGGCCGACGCCGACCTGCGTGCACGCGTGACAGATAACCTGATGACCGCACGAGCACACTCCCTCACCCTCGAGCGTATCGCGGACGAAGCCAGGGGAAAGATAGAGGTCTCGGCCACAGCGTCAATTCTCAAGAACTCGGCCACCATGGTCACCCAAACCCGATCCGAACTCGTGCTCGAAATGATGGGACACCAGGGCCTCGGCTGGGAGGGTGCCGAATTCAAACCGGGTGAACTGGCCGCGACTCGGGGCTGGCTCTCGGGCAAGGCGATGTCAATCGCCGGCGGATCCTTCGAGATTCAGAAGAACATCATCAGCAAGAACATACTGGGATTGCCGGAAACGACTCAGCAGAGCTAGTTAGGCGGATGCGGTTGAACGACAGCTTGAGGTTATAAGCGGCCGCCCCTAGCGTGGCCGTCATGTTTCGTATGGTCCACCTTCGACTGTCGGGCATACAGCCGGATACCAGCACATGCTCACCGTGGCGAATCGAAAATCGACCGAATGGTCGAATGCATATCTGCCTGCGATACGGGCTTTGATAAAAAGGCTCTGATGCCCAATGATTCCGCCTGCACCTCATCGATCGTCGCACTGAATCCAGTGCAGAGAATTACCGGCAGATTCGGACGAATCTTCAGCACGGAACTGGCCAATCTATCACCATTCATCCCGGGCATTGTCTGATCGGTTAGGAGCATGTCAAACCCATCGGGATCGGCCTCAAACATCTTCAGTGCCTGCATCGAACTGTTGCTCACCGTTACCTTATAACCAAGCTCATCCAGCAGATGCTTGTACGCTCTGGTGACTGCTGCTTCGTCATCCACGAACAGGATCTTTTCAGAGCCTTGCGGGAGCCTATGCGATGCGAGTATTCTCGTTTCTCGGTGCAGCTCTTTGTTTTCCCGTAGCAGCACTGTAAACGTCGTTCCTTTGCCGAGGGTACTCTCCACGCTGATGTCGCCTTCATGTTCGGTGATAATGGATCGAACTACGGCTAGCCCAAGGCCTGTACCTTTGCCGACATCTTTGGTGGTGAAGTAGGGATCAAAGATGCGGTTCAATGTGGCGGGCTTGATCCCTGTACCATTGTCACGCACCGTCATCCTGACGTAGGCCCCTGGCTTCAAGAGGGTGTGGTCGTCCTCACCGAGGTCGACACTGTCCACGGTCAGTTTCAAAACCCCTTCGTCATCTGGCATGGCAGCAGCAGCATTAGCACAAAGATTCATGATGACCTGATGTATCTGAGTCGGGTCCACTAACACACGACCATCAGTCACATCGCTCGCCAACTCCACACGTATCGAGGCCGGCAATGTCGAGCGCATGAAGTGCATGGCTTCGTCAACCAAGGAGGCCATGGGCACGACAATCTTGGCGCTCGGTGTCTTACGACTGTATGCGAGGATCTGTTTGATCAAAGCCACGGCGCGATCTGTTGCAGCGAGAATCTCGGCGAGGCTCTGCGTGGCGGGGTGATCCTCGGGGACCAGGATCTGACTAAGCTCAGCGTAACCCTGAATGCCGGCCAGAATGTTGTTGAAGTCGTGAGCGATGCCACCTGCCAGGATCCCCATGGCTTCCATTTTTTGCGCCTGAATAAGCTCCTCCTCAGCTATTTTCTGCGCAGTGACATCGTGCGCCGTACCCTGGTACTCCACGATGCGCGCATCGGGATCTGCGATTCTCATGGCCCGGAACCGCAGGATGACATTCTTACCGGCTTTTGAAACGTAGGTGGTTTCGTGGTCCTCGATCTCCCTGCCATCAGACGCATCCCTGTAGGCCGCGAGGATAGTCTGCGGCTCATCCAGGTTTACGAAATTCGTATAGTGGTGACCGAGCATCTCGTCGACGTCGAATCCGAGAACCTGCTTGACTACAGAATTGAGATAGGTAAAACGCCCATTCGCGTCGGTACGCCAGATGATGTCCTGTGAAGTCTCGATCAGGTCTCGAAATCGGATCCCACTCTTACCCGTGTCGCTACCAGGTCGAGATGAGAACGGCGCAGCTAGGTCTGACTCACTGGCACTCGTGAGGTCCGCCTGCTGAACGTGACTCTGAAACTCGGACTGATCGGTGGGGTTGGCGCGCTTTAATTCGGCATTCTCGTTGCGCAGCGCTAGATTCTCAGCTCGAAGGAGCTGCAACTCTGTCATCCTTTCTGGGGTTACTTTATCGCCACTCATATTCACGGACCCATCAGTCAATGTTGCCTGCTGCCAGCCCAGGTGATGAGCATTGAGGGCTCATCGAATACTCTGCTTCAATGAAGCTACACCACCATATCTCATCATAGAGGGGGGTACGGGCATTGGTCAAATGAGTGCACGTTTGCATCACGTGATGCGTTTCTCGAATCTACTTTAGGTCTGCATCACGTGACGCGTTTCTCGAATCTACTTTAAGTCTGCATCACGTGATGCATTTCTCATTGGAGACAAGAGCAACTACTTCGTTTTGGGCATACCCAGGATCCGTTCTCCCAACTGGTTCCGCTGGATTTCGCTGGTACCTGCAGCGATGGTTCCGCCAAAGGAATTGAGGTATTCGTGAACCCATTGGCCGCTGTCGGGCGCGTTCTCATCGCCGATGTACAGCGTGCTGGCAGCACCCACGATCTCCAGTGCCAGGGCGGTGACCTCCTGAGTGAGCTCTGATCCCACGACCTTTCCCTGCATGGGGATTCGCATGGGATGGTCTACCAGGGCATCCACCCCCGACCGACGCCCGTTTTGCGCCATTCCGTTCTGGCGGATGACAAGCTGCATTATGCGATCCCGGATCACCGGATCGTCCGCTGCCGTTTTTCCGTTTCGAGGCGACCTCTTGGCCAGTTCAATGAGAGCGGCTGCAGCGGTGTCGATGGCACTCTTGGAAACCTGGCCGCCGGCAAACGGCATGACCAGACCCCCGGCGCCACGCTCATGTTGCAGCGTGGTCATCGCAACCGCCCATCCTCTCCCCTCTTCGTCCAGTCTATGCTCGTCCAGTATCTCATGGTCCGTAAAGAAGACCTCATTGAAGCCGGTCTCCCCCGTAATCTTCACCAGGGGTCTCACTTCTACCGTCTTTCCCACACCGGATTCAATGGGGCAGATGAAGTAGGTAAGCCCATTGTGCTTATGGGACCGGTCGGTACGACACAGGAGAATCATCCATTGCGCGTATTCCGCCATCGACGTCCAGATCTTTGACCCATTGACAACCCACACATCACCCTTCTTTTCGGCAAATGTCTGCTGATTGGCCAGATCCGAACCCGCATTCGGCTCGCTGAAGCCCTGGCACCACATCTCCTCCCCCGACAGCATCGGTCCGATAAACCGCCTCTTCTGTTTTTCAGACCCGTGAGTCATGATCGTTGCCGCTGCCATCAGCAAGGCGGTCAGACCGGGGAAGATCGGCGTTCCGACGCGCCGCATCTCGTCGTTGGCGATCTGCTGACAGCCCTTGCGCCCACCGCCACCGTACTCACTCGGAAAGTCGCATCCCACGAGCCCCCCGTCGTAGGCCGACATTTGCCAACTCCGTAGGAAGTCAAACTGCTCCTGGCTCAGATGTCCCATGCCAGCCTGTTGGGGTGTACCGGCAGGCGCAGGCCCTGGATGGTTCTTGGACAGCCATTCTTTGCAGTAGGCGCGGAATTCCGCTCGTTCAGCGGTTTCTGCCTTAGCTTCGTCGTTCATTTATTTCTCCCGTGGGCGGCGGACAGGATCCTTCTGCCGACAGGCGCACAGCATACGCAATAATCTCCCGCTTCTCTTTGCGGTGAGCCAACAGTCGAAGTTGTCAACCATGATGCCCCAACTCCTGTCGGCGTTCAACATCCGCCGCGCAAGACACGACCGCCCCTTAGTTCCTTAGCTAGGCGTGCTAACAGCCCGATTCCCATCTCAACACCGCCTATGACGTGCACATGGAAGCGCTGCATGAGATGAAGGGCTTGCTCGCGGACATTCGAGCTGATAGTGTCGAAGCCAGCAATGACCGAGGAGACCCAACATTGGCAAACAGCCGGATAACCACCCTCGACGCGTTCGAAGAGGAATACCGCAAGGGCATTGGGCACGTGTTTCCAAGGCGCGGACCGGGACGTGAGGCGAGTCTCGACAATATCCGTCGATTTGGCGACGGCGTCGGCGACTACAATCCGCTGTATCGAGATGACGCCTATGCGGCCAAGAGCCGCTTCGGCATGATTACGGCACCACCGATCTTCATCTATGCCGCGAGCCTGGGCGTCGGTGCCGCCATGGTAGGGGCGATTGATCCCCGACGCCTGTCCACGGCTAACCTGGCCATGAACTATGCGGGCGGTGCAATCGAGTTTCATCTACCCATCTGGCTCGGAGATCGGATCTTTGTCGAGGAGAAGGTAGTCGGCATCGATCGGAAACACAGCGATCGTATCGGCGACTTCTGTCTCTGCAAAACACTCGTTTCCTATTACAACCAACGGCAGGAGTTGGTGGCCACGAAAACCACCATGATCGCCCAGTATGAGAACCTAGGCGGCGGCCAGACGATTCAGTATGACCGCGAAAAGAAGACCCAGACAATCGAAGAGTCGCCGGACGCGCTGGTCTATGAACGTGTGCGCCGGGGGAGCGACTCGCGGTTCTGGCAAGACGTCAGCGAGGGTGAGGACGTGCCGCGGCTCGACAAGGGCACCTATACGGTGACGGAGCTGTTCCTGTTCACCCACTGCGTTGTTGGCTCGCAAAGAAGCCCTCGTGCCGCCCTCGAGGCCGAGGACTCGCAAGATCTGGGTGCTGACGGACGCTTTGACGAGGAGCATGCCCGCAAACGCCGCAATATGCCGGGCCAATTCGATTATGGGCCACAGCGCGCTTGCTGGCTCAGTCAGTTGGCGACGGACTGGATGGGAGACGATGGCGTGCTTAAAAGGATGGAGACGAGAGTTCGGCATCCGAACGTAGTCGGTGACACCAACACAGTCTTCGGCAAGGTCGCGCGCAAGTATGCCTACGGCGACGAGTTGCTGGTGGACCTCGATGTCTGGAACGAGAATCAGGCGGGCCTAACGACGGCTCTAAGTCGTATCACCGTAGCGCTGCCGGGGAGACCGTAATGGGAGCGCACGCCAGCAGAATCACCGACAGCTCAACGAATCCCTGACCCAGGCCACGGGGCCGTTCCTGCCGTTGTAGAACCTGCAATCTGATGCAGAGCGTATTACAGCCCTCGCAAAATTCCGCAGGAATATGGCACAATCCTGTCCTTACTTCCAAGGAGCGAGTTGCCATGAGTTACACCTGTTTTGATGTAGACATCAGTGATCAGGTCGCCCACGTTCGTATGATCCGACCGGAGAAGCGGAACAGCATGAACCCGGCGTTCTGGGAAGAACTGCCGACGAGCCGTTGGTTTGCCTACAGTTCGAACGAGCCAGGGGGCACTAATTCGTTCGAGATCTTCGTTCAGGCCTATCCCGGATTAGGTGAGAAAGTACAGATCTCGACCGACAGTGGCCGGTGGCCTCGGTGGGCCCCCGACGGCTCAGAGCTTTATTACCGAAACGGCACCAAGATGATGGCAGTTTCCGTCGAGACGGAACCGGAGTTTACAGCGGGCGTTCCCGAGATTATTTTCGAAGGGAGCTACTTCGCGCCGGTTGCCGACGGCCGGAACTACGACATATCCCACGACGGTCAACGCTTCCTGATGATCATGCGGGACAACGTTGCGGAATACGATAAGTAATCGAGACTAGCATTGCTGTCGCCACCTTGGCCCTATATGTTGTCCTTCTGCAAGAACAGTACCCACTTGCCAACTTCTCCATTCCACAGGATCAACTGCTTCTCGTGCAGCCAGAACACCTCGTTTTCTTGGAGTGATTGCAGTCGTGAGGGAAGGTTGCCGGCAGTCTTGCTCCCAATGCTCCAAAAATCGCAGGCCAGGTAGTGGCGCTTGTTCTTTTCCTTTTGCACCTCGATGGGTATTTCGGGCGCGATTCCCAGTTCATTCTGGTAACGGAGCAAGATAGCCGTAGCATCCCAGATCCGCTCCTCTACCGACTGCCAGCTCTTTACGCTAATTAGGTCCAGCAGGACCGGTTCCAACTCTGCGGCGATTGGCAGTCTCTTGAAGAGCGAACCAAACCACTTTCTGTAGGTATAGTATTTCCTGCTAACCATAAACGCGAGGCGCATGAGATGTTGGCAAGCACTGGCTGCCTGGATGCGTAATCCTAGGTCGTCTCCCCGAGATCCTATTCTTCCGATCGGGAACCAATCCCCTCCTACCGAGTTCCAGCCACACATAAGGAGGAATCTCAACACATCATCCGGATAATACATCAGCATCTGCCTTGCCTTCGTGAATTCACCCGTGTCGTCTCTGTATACCTCTCCGTTGGTGAACTCAAGCAGGTGCTGTTCACTCACGTTAAGCCAATCGACGTCCGTGAGCGGCAGTGCTTCAGCGCCACCACAGAACGCCAGTGCATCGGATACAGATGTGGTGCGCACCGTGTACAGGATCTGCTCAGTCGTATCCTGCACATCTACGCCAGGCTTCAACCACGTCATGTCGAATCCATTGTAGGTCGTAGGTAATGTTGCTCGGAGCTTAGACATCAGCTCCTTTGAGTAGCGCACGTGGTCTTCTTGTGAGAGTAAGATCGTGACTCGTGGCCCCCACATGTGGTCCATAGAGACCTCGTCGTCCAATCCCAGGATTTCCGAGCACATGCCGTAGAATGCCACCGCGTGCTGCAACTTGGGATACTCGCGATCCATAAGGGGAGCGATCTCATCCCTGTAGAGCGACCGCGAGAGTTCCCGGCTTGGTACAAATTCCATATGATTATCCCTGTCAACTTGTGAAGCTGAATTGCCTAATGGCGGCGGCAATTGACCTACAGCAACAACAATATAGAAATCTCCTACTATTGGCCATACTGTCCCTGCTCTGGCTGCGATAGACGATGCATGCGGCGGTGTGTAAACTCATTCGATTCGAAAGCATCAAACGACGAGGGCGAAGACAGTGGCATACCAGTTCTGTAAATATGAGAAGAAAGAGCGTATCGGCTACATCACTCTGAATAGGCCCGAGGTGCTGAACGCGCTTCATCCGCCATGTCACGCGGAGCTGGGCGAGATCTACGACATGATTGCGGCAGATCCCGATGTTTGGGTCGTGATCATGACAGGCGCCGGCGACCGCGCTTTTTCTGCCGGAAACGATCTCAAGGCAACAGCCGAAGCAGGCAGACGCCCGCGCGAGGATAGTTCCCCACGATCGCCAGTTGCCACCGGAGGATTCGGCGGCAACACCACGCGGTGGGACTTCGTCAAGCCAATCATCGCCGCCGTAAACGGCTGGGCCATGGGCGGCGGCTTCGAAATCGTGTTGGCCTCCGACATCGTCATCGCGGCCGAGCATGCGCAGCTTGGTCTGCCGGAACCGCGCGTCGGTCTGCTAGCCGGTGCAGGGGGCATCCACCGGCTGCCGCGGCAGCTCGGCATGAAACGGGCGATGGGCATGATCCTCACAGGTAAGCCCATCGATGCACAAACGGCACTCGAATGGGGCTTGGTCAACGAAGTGGTGCCGATGGCGCAACTGATGGAAACTGCGGAACGTTGGGCACGCGAGATCATGGAGTGCTCACCGCTGTCGATCAGAGCTTCGAAGGAAGCCGCCATGGCGGGATACCACATGTCGATGGAAGAGGTGATGTCGGCGCGGTTCCCCGCGCAGGATACCATGGGCAAGTCCGAGGATATGCTGGAAGGCCCGCGCGCCTTCGCCGAAAAGCGGCCGCCCGAGTGGAAGGGGCGCTAGGCGCGATAGCCAACGGCTTGATAGAGTTTAGCCACTTGATTAACTACTAACGGAGTGAATCATCGCGAATCAATACACCATCTACGGCGGTGAACTCAGCTACTTCTCCCGCAAGCTGGAAGCAGCAATGATCTTCTATGAGGCTAACTATCAGTTTAAGGGGAAGTCTCAGGAGATGCGAGAAGAGATCGAATCCCGATCCGGCACTCACCAGGTTCCAGTACTGCAAACCCCGGAGAACTGGATGATCGCCGATACTACACCGCTCATGGCATTGCTCGACAGCCGATTTCCAGATCGAGCCCTATGCCCACGGGGTCCGCTTGGCGTGTTGACGCACATCGTTGAGGAGTATTTCGACGAGTGGATCGCCCGTACCATGGTGCACTATAGATGGCACTATGAGGAGAGTGCCCAATTTGCATCGATGAAGATGGCGGGCGGAAACGCCGCTGCTGCTGCCATGGTACTGAATTGGGGTCCGAGAGCCTGTAGAGCCACCGGAACGGATTCTAAAATCCAGCAGGAAGCCGCAGAGGCCGAATATGTCCGCATTCTCGAAGCTGCGGAAGCTCAGCTCAAGGACACTGCCTATCTGCTTGGTGACAGGCCAACGGCGGTCGATTGTATCGTGCTGGGTGGCATCCGCGCGCACACAAATATGGATCCTGATCCAAAGAAGGTAACTGCCGGGTACCCCAAGGTTCTCGCATGGGCCGAGTCAGAGGCTGACAAGTGGCAGGGTCACGGCGAACTCATGCCTTTCCCGGATTCGACTCCGTTCGTGCAATTTGTACTCGAAGAGATGAAGACTACCTACAAACCTTATCTTCTGGCAAACCGGGCCGCACTCGGTGCGGGTGCAAAGGCATTTAGTGCAAACATCTACGGTGAAGAGGTCAGTTACCTGACAAGACCGTATCCTCCCTTTTCTGCATCCATGATTACCGATCGAATCGAGAATCGGCTGACATCAGCGCAGCGCAAACAAGTTACAGAATGGCTGCAGACTACAGAGCTAACGGACTGTTTCATCTCTGGCTAGCGCCTGATCCGAAATTCAACGTTACGCAAATATACCGTCCTCTTCACCCTTTCTCACTTCTTCGGGCGACAGGCCAAGCCATTCTTGCAGCACAGCTTCATTGTCTTCACCCACCGCGCGAACGCGCTTATATTCATCACAGGGCGTGCCATGAAACTTGAGTGGCAAGCCGTCTATGCTGACGGCACCCATCTCGGGATGCTCGTCGGTCGTTGTACGAATGAAATTCTGTAACGCCAGTTGCGGGTCCCGCTCGACCATATCTGCACCGGTCTGTACTACGCCGGCCGGGACGCCTGCATCTTGACAGATCGTCATGACCTTGGATGCATCCAGCCGCCTCGTCCAATCGGCGATGCCCGCATCGAGTTCTGCAATGTGTTCCACGCGGCCTGCGGCAGTCTTGTAGATCGCTTGGCTGGACCAATCGGGATTGCCCATCACTCCGCAGAGCGCCTGCCATTGCGCATCATTCATGCAGACGATCGCAACCCAACGCTCGTCTTCCAGCGCGTCTGACGCAGCACCGGCGCAGGGGTAGCAGTTGTGAGGCGCCACCTGATCGTACGGCATACGATTGCCTACCGGGTCCGCAGCATGGCCGTTAGCGAAGTAATCCAAGAGCGCCGGTCCAACGAAGTTAACGCCCACCTCGAACTGAGACATATCAACGCGTTGACCTTTACCCGTTCGACGCCTGCAGTCGAGCGCCGACAGTATGGCTACTGCTGCATGCAATCCTGCCTGATGGTCGTTGTAGGAGAAACCGATGCCAATGTCTTCGCGCCCCGGTACACCCGTTAGGCGAGTTAATCCTGAAAGCGCATGGATGGTTGGCGCGTAGGTGACGAAGTTGGACCAGGGCCCGCCCTCCCCCATGCCCGACATCTGCACGTATATCACCCCGGGATTCGACACACTGACAGTGTCGTAGCCGACACCCCATCGGTCCAGCACACCCACAGAGAAATTGTCGATGACGACATCCGCGCGCTCACACAACTGCTGGCAGAATGGGCGTGACTCATCCTTGCTCATATCGATGGCGAGCGCTCTCTTGTTTCGATTCCACATCAAGTAGTGGGGATGCAGCGTCATCATGGGTCCGGAGCGTGTGGCCGAATTCACTTTCACCACATCGGCACCCATATCGCCCAACATGCGGGTTGCGAATGGCCCGGCCAGCACATGAGTGAAATCGAGGACTCTCAATCCGTCGAGTGGCCGGGTCATCGATCTTCCCCCCAACCTATCTCTGCAAGAGCCAGTTCACTGTCGGTGCCTGGTGCGTCATAAGGTCCAAGCGACCAGGGCGTAGCGCTGAAACGATAGGGAGCTCCCGGTCCCCTCGTCTCAGTTTCTCCGGATTTGTAGGTCGCCCACCAGTCGCGCCCCTCAAGTTGCGGGTTCTCCGCGACTTTGTCGATTGGCAGGACCCAGCCATAGGGTGAGTGCCGCTCCTGTGCCTCGAAAAACAGCTCCTCAACATCTCTGGAGCCGACAAACTTGCGCAATATGCCCATGAAACGCGTGACGAATTCACGGTGGTTTCCCGGTTCGGTGTATTTCTCGTCAAGAAGGTCTTCGTGCAAGTCTTCCTCCACCATCCACATGAGCTGAGCCTGCATATCCGGCGTCGGCGTCACCATAATGGAGCCGCCCTTTGCTTGCATCACTTCGTAGGTATGCGCCCAGTGCAGACCGGCTTGTCTTGGTACGACGGGTCCCGTCGCGAACATCATCCTCTCGTGATACCACACCCACATGAGCACATGCTCCAAGCAGGATGCAATGCAGGCGTTAACGGGCACATCCACCATCTGGCCGGCGCCGGTCTCTCTGGCGCTGTAAAGAGCAGACAAAGCTGCGATCGCTGTGTAGGCGCCCGACAACATGAAATTCAACTCGCCAAAGGTCTTCAGCGGCGGAGTGTCTTTGTCGCCGGTCGTGGCGACCGAACCACCGAAGGCTCCCGCAACCAGGTCCGGCGCAAGATAATCTTTCCACGGACCTTCCGGGCCGAAGGATGACGTGTTAACGATCACGAGTTTAGGGGACTGTTCTTGCGCGCGCTCGAAGTCTATTTCACTAAACCCGAAGGCACGGTCGCAGACCAGCAGTATATCTGCACGTTCGACGATCTTCTGAAGCTGCTTGCACCCTTTTTCAGTCGTTAGATCCACACTGAAGAAGCGTCGATTGGACGCAAAAAACGCATGCCAAAGAGAACTGCAACCATCCGGAGTAGCGTCCCTATGGGGACCTCTCGCGCGAAGCGGATCTCCACCAGGCGGCTCGGGGCGCACCACATCCGCGCCGAGATCGGCAAGAAGTTTGGCACCGTAAATACCGCGTTCATCCGTTAGATCGACGACGCGCACTCCCGCGAGCGCGCCCGCTGTCTCGGCCATAGCCCCTCCAAGGTCATACAGTCAACAGACACGCAGTCTAAGAGTATCCGGGTGTTATATCAACGCCCTGCCAGCGCGACCCTCGAGCACTGACGACCGCCGATTCAGCTTGACCGCTTGACAGGCTCAATCCGGCTGTTGTTAGATGATTGACGGCAATTTTCAGCAGATCGAGTTCGAGCGCTGTTCAAATCGGATGCGATTCAACAAGAAAGAGGTCACAGAAGATGTTCGATGCAACATTCGACTACGCTGGTAAGACTGCGTTGATTACAGGTGCGGGATCTGGTTTGGGCAGAGCCATGTCATTGGCTTTGGCGGACTGCGGCGCCGACATTGTGGGGGCGGCCCGTCGCCTGGAGCCACTCGAAGAGAGCAAAGCCATGGTTGAGGAAAAGGGTCGCAAATTCACGGTTCTGACCTGCGATGTGACGCAGTCTCAGCAGGTTGACGAATTGGTCAGCCGGGCGATCGAGGAACACGATGGTATAGACATACTCATCAATAATGCCGGTGGTGGTGCTGCAGGAGCCGGCAAGACCCTGATCGAGTTCACGGACGAAGATTGGCACTCGGGAATAGACACCAATCTATCATCAGCCTTTTACTGTTCACGGGCCATGGTGCCGCATTTTCTGGAGCGGGGCGCCGGCCGTATTATCAACGTAACATCCGGCTGGGGATATCGTGCGCGTCGTGACAGCTTCATGTACCCAGTCGCAAAGGGTGGCGTAATTCAGCTCACCAAATGCTTGGCTGTCTCCTATGCGCGCAACAACATTCAAGCGATGTGTATCGCACCCGGTTCCGTTCCCTATCGAATACCGCCAGGAAGCGATGCTGCCGCTGTTGCCGGCGCTCGGCAACCCATAGGTCGGATCGGCGTGGCTGAAGATATTGGCGCCGCGGCAGTATTTCTCTGTTCGGATTCTTCAAATTACATGACGGGTGAGACCATTCTCATCGACGGTGGCGCGATAGCAGGCGGCTTGACGCCCGCCGG
>CEQE01148870.1_pt1 | contig 19981 bp, 14 predicted proteins | sample 356201 | NCBI WGS metagenome assembly CEQE01 (sample SAMEA2619970, study PRJEB7988) | marine metagenome | biome: marine biome (ENVO:00000447); feature: mesopelagic zone (ENVO:00000213) & marine oxygen minimum zone (ENVO:01000065); material: "saline water (ENVO:00002010), including plankton...
AGTAATAAAATCCATTTATTCATAACATTACATCTGTGTAATTTGGTTGTAATTACTCCCTATGTGTTAGCTAGGGAGGTATTTATTCAATGCTATCTTTTCTTAAGCGATCTTCAAACAACATCTTTTCTGAAATAGATTGCAAACCCCTTTGAATATCTGTCGGAATGAACCCTAAATTAAGAGCACTAGAGATTGCTAAATCTGAATTTTTAAACTCCCTCAATTGTGCAATATTGCCTAAATAGCTTTCTAATAGCTCAGGTTTTGCCTGCCTATTTAAGTTTTTACGAAAGGTTTCTACAAACCTACGCTCTTCTTCTTTGTCGTCATCTTCAAACCTTTCACAATACACTCTCTTAGCTACTTCAGTGATACTCAACCCAAGCTTATTTATTATAAATTTTATTTCTTTTTGTAATTCTTCGTATTTTTCCATTTTTTGTCCCAAATTGTCCCAGAGTGCTCCGTAAGATGAACTTGCTCTCAAAGCGAAGAGCTATTTTTAAACTTAAAAAGGATATACTCATGAAAAACATGACTCAAAGTGCCGCTGCACGAATTCAATCAGCTGAAGCAAAAGCAAATAATGGTTTAGTTGCACAAGGTGGTTTTGCCGCAAGAGCACAACGAGCAGCAGCAAACAACCAGCAATCATCACGCCCTGCGCCACCTAATGGACCAAGTAAAACAGGTAACCCATCAGGCCCAGGCAGAGGTAACAATCCTCCGAAATCTAAATAAATTTTAGAGCGATAGCGGCATGAATGCCGCTATTTACATTGCTGATAATTTTTCCAAAATACTTTCTGAAACTTACTAGCTTTGGAGCTTAACTCAGCCTCTGGCACTTCTTTCATTGTTTGATCTAAAGCACAAATGCAGTTTTTAGCTAAAGACTTCCTTTCATAACGGCTTAAACTTGAACCAGGGTTTGAACAAAAACTAACTATCTCAACAATAGCTCCCGTTGAATAACGGCTTGGCTCAAGTAGCTCTTTATCAAGCTTGTATGCACCTACAGCACCAATAAACAAAGCAAACTTTGCTGTAAAAAATGGCTTCTTAAACTTTTGATACGTATGACCCGCGAATGAATTTTCGCATTTGTGACATTTAATATGATTTCCGTACTCTAAAGTGTTTTCTTCTTCACAGTCAGGACAAACAATATTGAGAGGGCGTGTGCTAGAAACAGCATTAGATGTATTTTTATCAGCTTCCATTGCTTTCTTATTTTTTAAAATCCATCTGTATAGATTATTGATACTAAATAAATTAATCAATAAAAACATTTGGTTTTACGCGTTTATTATTTTTTTATAGTTGCTTGCCATCGTAAGTCAAGCTTTAGCCCGTTTCTTGATCCAATTTCGGGTGGGAACACAGGGAAAATCAACATCCTCTTAAGGCTAAATTTGTCGATGTACAAAGAGTTATGTATATTAATTTTAACTTAGCTGAGAAATTAGAATGACAGAGCAAAATCCAAAAGGTGTTTGGCTTAGCAGCAAAGAAGCGATGAAACACCTTAAAATAAGTGCTTGTGAATTAATGCACCGCCGTGAGCGAGGTTTGCTTAAGTTTGAAAAACGCGGTCGCGCATATTTTTATTATTTTGAATAAATAACCACTATGGACTTTCCTGAATACAAGCAATTAATTAAAAGCCTAAAGCATGGGAAGTCTTTACCTACCGCTGTTTATCTTCATAAATCTTGTATCGCAGAATGCTTGCCCGAAGCGCTATCAGCATTAATAAACACCACAATAAAAGCGTTAGAGATAGATGCTGATTGGAATCTAATAAAACTCTATAAACGTGATTTTAAAGTTACCTTGCTCGAATACCCGAGTTTTGATCAAAGCTCATACCCAGAGCTTCTAAAAAGCCACACAATAGACATTTACGAAAACACGGTAAAAACGACAAATTACAGTGGCTCTGCCAACCCACCAATATTACATCGTAAAGAAACGTTCGTTTTACCTAACTACCCTAATTACAAGCTCTTTGAAGAATTAACGAAAGAAGGTGAGCAAATAGGCCTTTATCAAAACACCAAAAGTATTGGCTTCAAAAAGCAATGGCAAAACTTAATAAAACGCAAAGGCTACAAGTTAGATGAAAATGGCAGACTTCATCAAGTAGCCAAAATAGTTGAATCAAAAAACCCCGAACAACCACAACAAATACAGCGACACCTAACAGCTATAAACAGAGATAGACTATCAGCCCCATTCCAAAAACTTGCAAAGTATGGCTACTTAAATGGTGACTATTCAATACTCGATTACGGTTGCGGGTTAGGTGACGATGCGACCGAGCTTGAAGCTCATGGACTAAACATTAATGCCTGGGATCCTGTTCATCGCCCTAATGCAACTAAAACACCGTGCGATATTGTTAATCTTGGCTTTGTACTTAATGTTATTGAAGATCAAACAGAGCGCCAAGACACGCTAAAAGCCGCATACCAATATACAAATAAGTTGTTACTTGTTTCTGTCATGCTGGCTAACGAAGCCAAGCAAGAGCATTTTAAGCCATATAAAGATGGTGTGATAACAAGTCGTAATACGTTTCAAAAATACTTTAGCCAAACGCAAATACGCTGCTATATAGAGCAAGTTCTAAAAGTAAAAACAACTCCATTTGGGCAAGGTATCATTGCTGTTTTTAAATCTGCAGAACTTGAAGAAGCACACCATCTTGAGCTGCAATTTAAAAATTATAACTGGCAGCACATTACACAACGCCCAACACCTAAGGTTGTAAATAAAGCTGAGCAAAAATCGTTATTTGAAAAGCATCAAGACTTATTAGCTGACTTTTGGCAATACTGCTTACACTTAGGCAGAATGCCTGCAAATGATGAATTTGAACAAAGCCTCGCAGTTAGGCAAATATTTAGCAGCCATAATAAGGCATTCCAGTTATTGCAAGGCTACTACGACCAAGCCGAATTCAACCAAGCAAAAACCAAAAGGCATGACGATTTACTTGTGTATTTTGCCCTTAGTCTATTTGGAAAACGTAAAGCTAAAAGCCATATGCCAGCAAAGCTTACCCGCGATATAAAAATACACTTCGAAAGCTATAATCATGCACTCGAAGAAGCTAAGTCACTGTTATTTTCAATTTCTGAGCCTGCCAATATTGGTAATGCATGTTATCAAGCATATGAAAATATAAAACTTGGCGAACTGCACGACAATCATTCTTACATTTTGCCTACCCGCTTTTTAAACCAACTCCCTGCTATTTTACGTGTTTACATTGGCTCTGCAGTGCAGCTTTATGGCGACATTGACGATATAGATTTAGTAAAAATACATATGCGGTCAGGCAAAGTGACCTTTTTAAAATACGATGACTTTAGTAAAAAGCTGCCACTCCTCATGATGCGAGTAAAAGTGAAATTACTCGAACAAGATATAGACTACTTTTTCTATGGTGATGATTTCCCAAATCAACCCTTGTACAACAAGATTGATTATTTACAAAAAGGCAGTAGTGAATACAAAAGCCAGCAAAACTTCGATAAGAAACTAGCAGCCATGCTCAAAGGAGTCGAAAAATCAGAGTGGCCAAACTGGCCAATACTGCAAAAGGTGTTTGAGTATTGGAAGATAGAATTAAAAGGAGATCGTTTTATAAAACTAAAACATTAAAATCCTATGAAAGTTTATTTAATTTGCTAAAATAACCTCTTTGAAAGCAAGTTTTGTGTAGAAATATTACGTAAGGTACGTAATAATATTACGTAAACCTGCATAATGGACTTGCACCAATGAGTAATTTAGATTCAAACTATTGTTACAGCTTCCCTGCTGTAAGAGGCCAGCAAGCTGGCAAACCTTTTTACATTGCTACCTGCCCGCTTCGACTTATCCCGAAAATATTCGTTTATGATGAAGAAGAAGTTCCTGTCGAATTACGTGCTCAACGTACTTTAAATAAAAACCGTATTCCTGAAATGGCGCGTTATTTGGTTGATTCTCCAAATGATTATGTTTTTTCAGCAATTACTGCATCTGTTGGCTCAGAAGTCGATTTTATAAGCACTGGTGATGGTATTAACTTAGGAACTTTAAAAGTACCTATGGATGCCCAAATACTTATAAACGATGGCCAACATAGACGTGCCGCCATTGAAGAAGCAATTAAAGAAAGACCAGAGCTTTGCCAAGACAACATCGCTGTACTTTTCTTTGTTGACGAAGGCCTACAACGCAGTCAGCAAATGTTTGCCGATTTAAATAAGTATGCCGTAAGGCCAAGTGCATCTCTGTCGACCTTGTACGATCACAGAGATCAAGCCGCAGAGCTGGCTCGTTACCTTGCTTTAGAATGTGAACCATTTCTGGGCTTTACAGAGTTTGAACGCTCTGCAATTGCAGCAAAAAGCAGCAAGCTTTTTACCCTGAGCGGTATTAAACAAGCTAATAAAGCCTTGTTTGGTAAAGGCCTTAAAGAGGGATACACCGATGAAGAGAGAAAAATAGCGGTCTCATTTTGGCGCAATCTAAACCAATATATGCCTGAGTGGCAGCAAGTAAGAGACAAACAGCTTTCAGCCACAGAGTTTCGGCAAGAGTACATTAGTGCTCATGGTATAGGGCTTCAAGCTTTGGCAATAGTAGGCAACGAACTACTAAAACTCAGTGAGCCTGAGCAGAGTAAATGTTACACTCAGCTACATAAAATTGATTGGCGAAAAGCAAACCCAGCTTGGAAAAACCGTGCAATGAACCATGGTCGACTCTCTAAAGCCGTTTCAAATATATTTTTAACAGCCATAGAAATAAAAAAACAAATTGGCTTAAAGCCCTCTGTTGAAGAGCTAGCTAAAGAAAAAGAATTGTTAAATACATGACATTATTAAATCAGCACGATCTAGACGAGTATATCGAGTTTATAGAAAACGAGTCATTTGCAGGTGGAAAGCTTCATGAATTTGTAGCTAATACGCAGCGAGTGTACATGGCCGACAAACGTCCTTGGGTTATAGGCTACAGCGGTGGTAAAGATTCATCAGCTGTGATGACGCTCGTTTATTTTGCGTTACTAGGGTTAAAGCCCGAAGATCGCCACAAGCCTGTATTCGTTGTTGCATCAGACACCCTAGTCGAAACGCCTATGGTTGTTGATCACGTCGATAAATCTCTAAAGCTTATTGAAGAAGGCGCAAGACGCGAAGGTTTACCAATTACTTCGCATAAGGTTGTGCCTAAGTCTAACAATACTTTTTGGGCAAACTTACTAGGCAAGGGTTACCCAGCACCAACGCGTAACTTCCGCTGGTGTACTGAGAGAATGAAAATTGATCCGGTCAGTACATTTATCAAAGAGCGCGTTAGTGAATATGACGAAGTAATCGTCGTACTTGGCTCTCGCTCTCAAGAAAGTGCCTCTCGTGCCCAAGTTATTAAAAAGCACAAAATTGATGGCTCTGATCTTGCTGTACACACTACATTAAATAATGCATTTATTTACACTCCAATCGATACATGGAGCGTAGATGACGTATGGAAGATATTACGCCTTTGTCATTTAAAAACGGAAGAAACACCATACGGCACAAAAAATAAATGGCTAGATAAATATGACCTTGAATGGGAAAACCCATGGGGTGGTAAAAACCTAGTTTTATGGAATCTATATAAAGACTCATCTGGCCAAGGTGAATGCCCTCTCGTTATTGATGAAACAACACCATCGTGCGGTAACTCGCGCTTTGGATGCTGGACTTGTACTGTTGTCACCAAAGACCGTGCAATGGAAAGCTTAATTCAAAATGGTGAGCAATGGATGCTACCACTGTTAAAGTATCGCAACATGCTTTCACGCAGTACTTCACCAAAGCTTAAAAAGAAATATCGCAACCATATACGCCGTGATGGTCGTCTTGCATTTAAAACATTAAAAGAAGACAAAGAGCGCGTACTTACCGACGATTACACAACGGGCCCTTACTTATTAAAATACCGTAAACATGCCATGCGTTTGCTACTTAATATTCAAAAGCAGTTTAATGAGCAAGGTAGAGATGTAGAGCTAATTACTGTCGATGAGTTGCACGCTGTACGTCACGAGTGGCTTAACGATCCTAACGAGCCTGATTGGGACGATTCATTACCTGCTATTGTATTTGATATTTTAGGTATTAAGTTAGACTGGACGATTGATGACTCAAACCAATTCAGCTTTACCGAAAGCCAGTTATTACATGACATCGCACCTAAATATGGCGTGTCACCGCAAATGGTTAAAAAGCTGATCGATGTTGAAAAACAAATGAGTGGGCTTGCTCGCCGTACCGGTATATTTAATCGAATTGGTCGCCTAATTCAGCAAGACTGGGAAAGCGCAGAAACCATTATTGCCTCTAATTTAGATATCAGACAAAAGCAAATGCGCCAAAGTAATGAAGTAAAAACGCTTGAAGACGAGTTAAAGCAAATAAACGCAATGTTAAAAGCTGAGGGCATAGAATGATTTTTAAAACACTCACGCTTAATAACTTTCGAGTTTTCAATGGCGAAACCAGTATCGACTTAACACCTCGCAAAGAAGGTGTTTTTGAACGCCCAATTATATTATTTGGTGGTTTAAACGGTGCAGGTAAAACATCAATTCTAACTGCAATTCGTTTAGCATTACTTGGTAAACGCGCACTTGGTGCCGTGATCACTAAAAAAGACTATCTTGCTTATTTAAATGAACAAACAAATAACACTGCTTTAAAAAGTGATGAAAGCGCACAAGCACGAGTTTCATTAAGCTTTACACACACTCATCAGGGCGAACACAAGCTTTATGAGGTCACACGTCAGTGGCAAGCAGAACAGGATGAAACATTAACGCTTACAATTAATGGAGTGCTAGACACTTCTCTTAATAGCGAACAGGTGCAAGCTTTTTTACATGAATTAGTGCCGCCGGGTATTGGTGACTTATTCTTTTTTGATGGTGAAAAAATTGCAGAGCTTGCCGAAGACGACACAGGCTCGTACTTAAAAGAAGCAGTACAGAAACTGCTTGGTATCGACATAATTAATCGCCTTGATTCTGACTTAAGTATTTACCTTAAAGGTTTGGGTGCAGAAGCAGCAGACAAAGAAACCATTAAAAAGATTAATACTGCCGAGGCCGAAAAAAAGGCGATATCAGAACAAGTTAATGAAGCCCAACAAAATGCCGACCATATCGGAGTTAAGCTTACTGAGCTTAAAACCCAAATAGCTTCTAAAGAGCAAAGCATACAAGCGCGTGGCGGCGCTTGGGCAAAAACCAAAGTTCAAGAAGAAGCCAAAGTATCAGAGCTTATTGAACTTGAAAAAGAGCTTACAGCTAAAATTCGCCAAGAATTAAGTGGCTCATTGCCAATGGCTTTAGCACCAACGGCAATGCAAAGCTTAATTGAGCAGTTAACAAAAGATCAAAATATCAAACAAGCAAAGGCCTTTGGCAATGAGCTCATCCAAGCTTTACCTGATTTAGAAGCTAAATTAGCAACGCAATTTAGCACTCAAAGTAACGATATTATGGCAACGGTAAACAGCTATTTTGGCCAATTAGTTGCGCAAAGTAGTATGGAATCGCCTGAGCTTGATATTTCTGATTCTGAGTTTGCGCTTATTCAAGCACAAGTGACAGATGCTCAAAAGTCACAGGCATTACTAAAAGAGCTAACGCAAGCCCTTGAAGCTGTTCAAAACAAGCTAAGCACCTTATCAATAAATATTGAACGTGCCCCAGATGCAGAAGAGCTTAAAGACCTTTACGAATCGTTACGAGATCTTGAAAAACAGCGCGATGCAATCAGCAAAGAGTACATTAGCGAATTACTTAAAGCGAAAGAACTCAAAGCGAAAGAGCTTGAGTTGGCAAAACGTTTAGAAAAGTTCTACGCAAAACTTAAAAATAAACACTCATCAGACAAAGCGGTACAACGTGTAGAACAGAGCCAAAACGTACTCCACGAATTTAAAGAAGCACTTACTTCACAGCGTGTTAGCCAGCTTGAAGAGCTATTTGTTAAGGCATACCGCAAACTTGCTCGTAAAGAAGATTTAAAGCTATCAGCTAAAATTGACCCTAACAGTTTTGATGTAAACCTTGTTGATGCTGAAGGCTCTGTGATCAACCGCAAATCAATGTCTGCTGGTGAAAAACAGATTTTTGCTTTTGCTATTTTAGAGGCGCTAGGTAAGCTTTCTGGCAAAGTACTACCTGTGGTGGTAGACACGCCTCTTGGTCGATTAGACTCAAAGCATCGCGATAAGCTCATTAAACACTACTTCCCTGAAGCCAGCGAGCAAGTAATTTTACTATCAACAGACACCGAGGTAGATGAAAGCTTCTACCAAGCTATTGAGCATAAAGTGTCTCACGCGTTCGAAATTGAATTTAATCAGCAAACAAGTAGCTCATCCCTTCGTGAGGGTTACTTTTGGGCTGAGCTTGCACAGGAGGCCGTATAATGCTCCCACAAACAATGTGGCTAAATAAATCCGTTGAAGAGCAATTACAAACGCTAAAAGGCAAAACAGGCGTTACACCAAACGTTGCTGCCCGTATTGCTTTTTTTCGCTCTATTGAAAGGGGCTTTGTATTTGATAGAAACGCTGATTATAAGCTCTCTGGTAACCTCAAGCTCGATAAATTTACGTGGTTAGGTAAAACCCAAATAGTCACTGAACTATTGCTAAAACAGCGCTACCCTGAATATTCTGATAAAGAGTTACAAACAGCTTGGGCAGCACATGTTGAGGATGGAGTATCTGCGATTAGAAATCACTCATCACTCTTACTATTGGCAAGTAACTTGTAATTATACAGCCACAATGAAGCTAGATAGCATTGTGGTGTGTAAACTTATATTTTTGCCAGTTCAAGCATTCTCTTATATGCAGCATTTAAACCTTTAGTAGATGAAGGATACATTTCACTGTTATCAAAGTCTTCACTAGCTTTAATAAGCCTTAAATAATCACAGTAAGTATCTGTCATTACTTTTTTACTTACTCCGTGTTTTAAAAGTACCGTCTTTAAAAATTTAAATATACAGGCAATTCCCACTGTTTTTTTCAAAAAGTTTTCATCATCGACATCAACCCAAAAAATATCATTAACACCGTTTAATGCTAGATCTAAAGTTTGCTCGATAGCTCTATCATTACCTCTGATATACAAATCTCTTAAAGGATAGCGATCATCTGCTTCCAAAATTGATCGCCCTTGAATATCGCTCTCTTCACTTTTTGTATTCATTAAATATCTATCATTTTTTGGATTGTGACTTATTAATGATAATATTGCCTCAACAATTGATGATGTAGAAAACCTCCACGAAGGCAGCTTTTCCTTTTCTTTTTTCGATAAACCATTTTCATCATCTGTTCTGTACTTGACTTTATTCAATAGAGGCTCTCTTTGATTCAAGCGCCTTACAAAATATACAGCCAATGTTTCAGGTGGCCAATCTATAGGTTCACTGCTATTAATCTCATAACCAAACAGCTGATAAGCCAAGCTTTTATCTACCTTACCTTGGGTATAATTTATAGTCGAAAAAAGGAAAGCTTGATATGGCATAGCCAAATCTTCATAAATAGAACAAGCAAGGTCCATGTTCGTTTCTGCGGAATCAAAGCCAAAAAGTCGGTGCTGCCCATCGATGATCGATAAAACCTTTGAGTTTTTGGGGATTTTCACATCATATAGATCGTCATCAATTTTTATGAATTCAACACGGTCAGTTTCTTCCGCAGCCCTACCAGTTTCTAAAAAGTTTGCACCTAATATTATAGGGTTTGGAAATGCAGCCGAGTCACTATCTATAAATTGACCTATTTCTTGTAGCCTTTTGGGGTTGAGACTTCTCTGAACCCCTTGCACTTCGCCGTTACTATTAACGGCCTTTAAAGAAAAACTTATACTTCTTAAAATATCTGATGGTATCTTACAAATATAATAATCTGAAAAAGGTTGCTTTACTTTTAATGCTTTGAATGTATAAAAGTCACTCACTCTAAACCACTCCCTTCAAGCTCTACATCTGTTGATTTGTTCCCCTTACTATTAGCCTCAATATTATTAGGATCAGGAATTGGTTGATTAAATTCTGTTTTACTATAGTTAACACAAATCCAAAGGCTTATTGAAATAAAAGTACCTATCAATGCAAAGCAACTTATGTCTACAGGATGTTTCAAACCATCAAATGAAAGTATGAATGCAATCACCCAGAAAAAGAAACCGGCAAACTCATTCATTCTTAAATCATCAATTTTATTTTTATCAAAATCTAATTTTTCATATTTCTTTATTCCTTGGTTAACAAAGGAATCGAATGCTACCCCACCGAGTATACCAACGTTAAACATAAATATCGTAAAGCCTTGGAATAGGATAGTTGATTGTCTACTTACATATGCACAAGATTCCTCTAAAACTTTTTGATTATGCAGTAGTGCACCCTCATTAGCTTTTGATGCTTTCGTCTCACTATCCAAAAGTATTGGGTCGTTACATACTGATGATAAATTAATATCAAACGCCCATGGAGCCCAAATACCTGCACTCGAAATAATCATAATAACAAAAAAGGAAAAAACAAACTTTGGGTTGCGAAAAGCTTTACCTGGCACACTCCAACCTGCTTTAATTAATTTAAGCCAATACATAATTATTTAACCTGTCGAGTTTAGATGGTTTAAAACAACTTTTTTCTGAATATTCAGTAAGGAAAAACTCAGGCGTTTGCAGTTAAAACAATAATGTTGAAATAAAGATAACGTAATACTCATTATAAAATACCGCCCATATGCCTTTATTAGTGGTTTCGTATATGCACGTTTTCCACCATAATTCCAACACTTAACACCTTGTATGGCAGTTTGTAATTCATTGAACATCATTCAATAACTCCCAAAACGCCTTATCTTTTATACGCTTAATTTGCTTTTCACCGTTGATATATAGGCTTGTATGCTTTTCTAATTCACGAATGTTTTTCATAAGAAGCTCTTGCTCTGACTTATCATCCACATTGAATATGCCTTTAATATCTTGATTTTTGATTTGCGCTACGCGGTGCACAATCCAGCTTAAAATGTACGCAGAATAGTCATTTTCACCGGTTTTAAAATGCGTAATATCTTGCGTTGATAAGATGACACCCACACCGTATTCACGGCCTTCTTTTAGTATTTTGCGAAGGCTTGGAAAGTTCTGCGACATAAAGTTGTCTGCTTCATCCACCAGCACAAGTTTAGTTACTTGCCTAAAGTCACCTTGCACTTCTGGCTTTCCTTGCTTTTGCATTTGCGAATAAAACAAATCAAGCGTAAGTGCTACTACTAAGTTTTGCACTTCGCTTGGGTAACCAGCTAACTCTACAACCGTAATGCCATCTACTAGGTCATAAAGCGACATACACTTGGAAGTATCATCTTCAAATACTTCAAGCTCACAAACACTTTCTAGTGCAGCATAAAGCGAATCTTCAGCTGGCTCACTATCTAAAAATAGCGCCCAAAGGTCTGCCATTGTTGGTGCAGCTTTGTGCCATGTTGATTTGTCAGATTTATGAATCCCCGCAAGGTCGTAGGCTTCACTTATAAGCTTTCGTAATTTAAGCTGTTGCTTAGTGCCTAAGTTAAATGCTTTACCCATCGTCTCTGAGAAGCCACGAGCAGTGTGAACAGGCAACATTGGTGTATCGCCAAACAAACTAAGAGGGTTGTACGGGAGCTTATGCAAATTAAACTTCTTGCCATTCGTAGCATTTAAAAATTTATCGTCCACATAATCTGACTTGTAATCAAAAATCAAAATGCCAATCGGTTGACCCTCTACATTTTGATGTTGATTTCGATAAAGCTGAGTTACTACAGATTTAGTACATTGGGTTTTACCTGTTCCCATTGTGCCTATAATACCTGAGTTGGTATTCATAAACTTGGCGGTATTTGTGGGCTCCCAATAAACAGGTTCGTTACTAGGTATAACATGCCCCACCAATACTTTTAATGGCTCATTTTCTTTTCGCTCAGCCACTACAATCGGCCCATCTGCTTCAGCAACTTCAGGATATACAACTGGAGTTTCATTATTAACTGCAGGTGTATCATCACTCGTTTCGGGGTTGTCACTTGCAGGCTTAATGCTAATGCTCTCATCAGCTTGAGTACTACCATTCAATACATATTGTTCAGGTATATAGCAAAGCTCACTGCTTTGAATATTGCTGAGCAAGCTTTGCAATGGTGTGCTGATAAAGCGATTTAAATTTGCGCTCGGTAATTTTATTTGCAGAATGTCATCTTGTAGGTCGAATTCTTCTTTCGCAAATGAGGCATTTTCAAAAAATGCCATCATGAAACCTTGCGGGTAATCAGCTAAATCAGCAACCTTGTAGTCACCTTGTAACCACCATTCTCGTTGTGATTTAAGAGCATCAAAGTAATCTGGTTGATAAACTTTATATAATTCAAACTTATCAACTTGCATTAAAATTTGTCTTACGAATAGGCCGCGGTATAAATGCCCTGCTAAGTCGTCACGGCCAAATAGATTTTCAACTAAATAGCGCTTTAACTCTTTAGCTTGTTTAACGCCTTTATCATGAGTACGTTGCTGGCCAATTTTTACTTCGAGCGGTAACAAATACATGTTTTGATCTTTGAAACCAACGAACAATACATCATCTGAAATAGCGCCGCTTTTAAACCCTTGAGCAAAGCGTGAAAACTCACTTTCACTCATTTTTAAACCAACATTACCTGCTACGCGTAACATTTCGGCCACGCTCATTGGTACCCAAGTAATATCGCTTTGGTGTAATAGGCAGTTAATGTACTTATAAGCACCAATGATACTTTTTTTCTCTTTTCGCTCGTTATCATTGCAAGTGATCATTTTAAGCAACCACTCACCATTAAAGGCATTAAACTCATCAATTAAGCCTTTAACACCTTGCGAAAGTACTTGGTCGTATAAATCACGGCGCTTTGTTACGGTGATTGCATCGTAATTAGCTGAATTCGAAAAGTTGTCTGAATAATGTATTAGTACGGCATCTTTTTGTGATTTAAAAAAGTCGAGCGTTACTTTTGGATCAATAATTACTGTCCAAACAGAGCTCTCATAAACATCTTCTAGTAACTCGGTAAGCTTGCCCGCCACTTTTAATGCTAGACCATTATTGGTTTCATACTTTTGCCCACACCAAGCTGCTTTGGCAAGATTATTATATTGACTGCTCAGTTTGAGGCTCGGGTTATTATCTAACGCTAAATTCTGCAAACCGTATGTTGTAAGGTAAGTGTTTTGCTCGTTATAGGCGGTTTCACCTGCTAATAAACCATGGCATGCAACACCCGATTTTTCTGTTAACACATCAACAGGCGTTGGCTCAACACTTGTGTCGTTACGAACAAAACTAATGTGCGCATAAGCAAAGTCAAGTTCACTTTCTAGTTTGAACTTGCTGTAAGTTATACGGTTTTTAAGCATATCTGCTATAGCATCAGCTTTGTCTTTCTCACCGCTCAGCTCTGCAAGTTGCTTTAACTCATCGTAACTTGGCGCATCGGCAAACTCATCAAAGTAAGTACGCTGTAGTGATTTATCGTATAAATTTACATGGATCCGATTTGCATCGTCTGGTGTTTGTTTTTTTAGATAATCAACTAACCCTAGAAACAATGCTTTGTTATCGGCATTATTAATTGAGTTGATATGCAGAGTTTCTTTTTTGCCCTTACTAAATAGCACATCAAATGCTTTAGCAAACTCGCTTGCTTTTTGTCTTACCAGTGGGCGTACATAACCTAAACTAACGTCTTTATTTGCAACTAGATTACACCACATGCGATTGTCAGGCAGAGCTTGGTTGTATGCAAAACCATCTTTTGCGTGCCAAACAAAAGGTAATAGTCCTTCCGCATTTAAGCGTTTTAATGTGGCTTTTGGTAATGTATTAAAGCTTATGTCGTTTTCATCACTCGCTTTAGTTACTAATTGAGTAAAATAAGCTAAGCATAGTGGGTGATATGGCGTTATAAACTCTTGCTCTTCAAACTCTGCGATACCAATATTTACTAGCATGCTAGACTCAGGCGAGAGTAATGCTTTGGTTTCTATTTTTTCTATTTCGTTTAAATAGCACTCAACCACATTTTGCGCCAAGCTTGTAAACTGTTGCCCCCAAGAGCATGTACTTATTAGCGCTTTACGTGCATCTAGATAATCAAATAGTTCGCTGTAAGCGTTATATAGTGATGGGTGAGTATTTTCGATATCGCTTAGCATTAATTGAGGTCGCTGCCCCACTGTAGTTGCTAGAGCTCTATTATCTTGTAGTTCTGCTTCCCATTTTAATAGCGTTTTACGCAAACCTTTAGGTGTTAGGTCTTTACCATCTAGTACCACTTTCTCTTTTGCGCGATTATAAAGACCGTTAAAATCATCGTTATATAGTCGGTTAAATAAATTGGTATCTAAAACTAATGGCAATGATAGGCTGTCTGATGACACTGCGCCATCGACCTCAAAATTCAAAATACTCTCGCCACTTTGGACGGCAAAGGTAAGTGTATCGGTTTCATTTGCGAACTCAGCAAAGTCAACTACTTGAGTTTGTTGAACCAAAAACGTTTGATTAGACTGAGTTACCTTAGCAGTACTACCCTGCTCTGAAACTTTAAGCATTCCAGCATTAGTTTGCAGTGTAATGAGTTGTTTTCGAGGTACAAGTAAAAAGCTATCAGCTAAGTCCTCAAGGAAAAATGCCCCTTTTGGTAACACTAGGATCCGGTATTTAAATCTCTCTTGCGGCTTTTCTCGTTTAAAGTCAACGCTAAAGTAAAGAGGCTGCCCTGAGAAAGAGCCTATAACTTCAACGACACTATGCTTTGCTGAGCGGTTATTTACATCTAGCGTAATTGGCTCTTTTGTGTGTTGCAGTTTTAATTCATTTTTTAAAATCTTGCCGCCAGTGAAGTAAGACTCTAATTTAAACTCAGTCTCTCCCTCTGGCATTTCAATGATTAGATGCCTTTCTTTTTTATTTTCGCGAGCAATAAAAGTAAGGTTTTGCGCAATTTCTTTTTCAAATGAAAGTAGGTTTTCTTTGTTATCTCTACGCTCTTTTAAAATTGCGCCAAAATCTAGATCTTGCCAGTTTTTATTATCACCAAAGTGCTCTGATACAAACTTTTCACCAAGGTCTAGATCACCCAGTTTCTCTACTAGCTCTTGTGGGTATTTTTCAACGATTTCACTGATGTTTTCAAATAGCTGATGATTTTGCGATAATCGCTTATCTATTTGTGCCGTATCATCCCAGCCAATTATTGTGTTGTCATTAAATAGGCCCAGCTCACGAAATTGAATAACGCCATCTTCAAGTGCTTCAAAGAGTTCACTGAAGCCGAACATGGTTGCACCATCTTCAATTATTAATTTAAAGCGGTGTTCAAGTAAGCATTGAGAAATTTGATCCGTACCACTAATTGATGTGATCAATTCACTCAATGAATGCTTTATTGTAGAAGGGTGCCAAACCTCGCCAACATTGCCTAAGTCTCTTGCAGAGTTAATTAATGTATCTAAGTACGAGTTGTGTACTACAAGCAAAATGCAATCGCCCAGCTCTCCATCTTGGCTGGATATTAAATCGCGTAGGTGCGAAATATAGTTTTCACTTAGGCCATTTTCAGATTCACTGTGTACAACTGGAATGAGTTTTTTATCAGCTAGAGATAGAGCTTTAAATTGCTGGTTTATATCTGCCGTTAGTATTTCTACAGTCGTGTCTGCCTTTCTTAATAAAGCTTCATATAAGTTTTGGCTATTTGAGCTATCCGGAGAACGAAATTGAAAACGACTTTCGCCTTCAAAGCCCTTAGCTGCCCACTTACAAAAGTGCTCGACTAAAAAGTCTTCATATAGTTTTTTTGACATATACTGCATCCCCGCTGTCACTCATTCGCTCAACATTACCCATGCGCTCAAATAGGTCTATTAAACATTCTTCACTACTTTTATCAAAAAATACGCCACGATTTTGAAACTCAACTAGCAGCTCATGAAGTCTTAGCTTTTCTCTTGAGCCAATTGAGATATTGGTAAGTAATAAAAGGTAGTCCTGATTTAAAACAAGGTATGAACCAGCCCTTCCACGACTTTGTTCAAAAGGCTTAATTAAGGTTTCACGCGTTGCTTTTACAAAGTTATTAAAGGCTGTTTCACGCGTAGCCCCTTTCTTAAACTGCTCAATAAATAACTTTATTAGGCTTGTTATGGCTTGATCTATATTTTCTGCCGGAAGTAGCTCACTAGTTAACTTACGGTCTTCATGAAAATCAGTCGCATAGCTGTTAAGCGCATCAATATCATTACTTGTTAACTCACCAACAAGTTCCCACAGCGGCACAATTGATGATTTAGCGTCTTGTAAGCTCTCGTTCAAAGCAAGATAAGGAAATAAAGCATAACTAGATTCAACAACTTGTTTGTGCCCATGAAGCTGCAACTTGGTACGCTCTTTACTTGCTTTTTCGCTATCAAGAATGAAATAACATGGCTTTACTTCTGGTTGGCTCGACCAACCTCGTACATTGAGTGCAAGTTGTGCGGTGTATAAAAAGCCATATAGCTTTAAAAATGACTTAATATTCTGTAAAAAATGCTCTGGGTAACCTACTAAAAACGCTAAGTCTTTTTGAAAAAACTCACTAAGTTCAGGTAAGTATGGCTTATTAAATTTCTTTAGTTTTTGACTTTTTTTAGTAACCAGAGGCGAATCAAATACAGTTTTGATTTCTCTTTCTAAAAAATTTAAGTGTGACGCTGGCGGCTGAGTTAGTTGTAAATCGCCCAACAGGCCAACTAAAAAAGCTGTTAAACGCTCATCACCCGCATTGCTACTTTCTGGGTTTAATACTTTCAGAGCTTGCATTTCTGGCGAAATATTGAGTACTTGCTCGTTGTCGAAGTACATTTTCTCAATAATATGCCAAAAAGGCTCACCATCAAGTTTGTTTGTAATTTGAGTTTTACAAAGCAACTTAAAGTCATCTAGCGAATTAATCGTTTTCTCTAGCTCTATGTTATGCAATGACTTGATAAAAAAGCCAACAACGGTTTCCCATTCATACTTATTATTTGCACTGTTGGCTGAAACAGGAAAATAGCTAGCTGCACTGTTATTTTTAGGTTTTAATTGTTCAACTAATGGCATTGCTTATCCCTCACTTACCATTATTTCTTCGTCATCTAACTCTAAGAGGTACTTTTGCCCATCGCCGGTAATGACCAGCTCATTTGACGATTTAGCTTCTTGAATAATTTCACTGGCTAATTCATCTAATAGAATAACTGAGTTTTTGTCGTGCTTATTTGGGCGATAGCCATTATTAATATTCATTAACAACGCTAATAAGTTGATGTTTATTGGCAAGGTAAATTTTGTGTTTTTCAACTTGAGTCGCGCATTAAAAAAAGCACTACTCGTTGTTGTATTCAACTTAACTTCAGCTAAGTCCATTGATAAATCAGCAGGTGCAGCCACTTGGTACTCGCCAAAATCTGACAGTAAGAAGTACTTCTTACCCAGCTTAGGTGCGTTTCTATTTATGTAAGTTCTAATTGCTGCAATTAATATTTCGCGATAAAAAGCTTTTATTTCACTTTTTTGCTCTGGTGTATCTTTGAAATCTTTATGGAGCTGATAAATTTCAATGTATTTATCAATCAAAGTAGCACTGAAGTCAGGTTTGAATTGTTTATGGAAGTCGTTAGCAAAATCTTCATATTTAAGAACATAAAACAACCTTAAATATTGCGCCCCGGTGTTTAAACCACTAATTCCAAAGGTTTGAAGAGCACCTTTAAATGCGTGGAATTCTTCATCTGGCAAGTTTAAGTCATAGGCAAGAATAAAACGGTCGATTTCTTTTGTTCTTAAGTTAGCAGGATCAAAGTCTTCAATCTTATTTGCAAGCTCATTATCACCACCTGCAAATAAGTTATCAAACAAGTAGCCATCTGAAACTAAAAGTTCATGAATAAAATCGAGTAACGCCCGCGCTGTTAAGAATTGATCACGCATTAACCTCGCTTTAAATAGTAAATCAACAATTACTCGTTGTACTGATGGGATACTCAGAAGCTCAAAGTTTGTGATAATACGTTGTGAGCCAAAATCATTTAGTTGTTTTTCTTTTTCGACTAATTGCCTGATTATATTGTCATTTGGCTGTGTGATTCGATCTAATAACTTTTGCGCAAACTCTGAGTCGTAGCCATGCTCGTGGATTGCAAACTTAGGATAATCTTCAAAGTTAATAAAGATAATGTCTTCAGTTATTGATTTACGATTAGTTAAATAGCGAGATATAACAGTTTTAATGTTTTGATCTTTACCTTCCTCTGCATAATTGCCCATCATGCCAGCATTAATGCCTACAACAAGAGGTGTTGATCCTTGATTGAATTTTTCAAAGACTTTGTCGAGCGTTTCAATAGCAGTACCTTGAGGATCAAAGCTATGAGTTGCATCTAAGTGGAAGTTAATTCGTTGACCGTATTGTTGCTTAGCTTTGGTTAATAGTTCTGATTTACCATCACCACTGCTACCACATAAAAATAGAATTTTTTTATCATTTGCGCCAAAGCTCGAAATAGCTTTATTTACTGCGATCTCAATTGGCATTTGGATGTACAGGTATGACTTGATTTCATCAAGTAGAGACTGACGCTGAGCGTTTCTTTCTGTAGAAACAGCGTAAGGTGAAGACTTTGATAAAACGCTGAGTGCTTCTTTTAAGCGCATAAACTAAATCCTGTTACTGCGGCTTAAAATGAATAAACCGCTCCATGGTTATTTCTTGATACTAAATGGCGAGCCGTTAAGCCAGCATTAAGTTTAGGAACAATCTAGCATGAATAACCATGAAAAATATAGGTTTTTTCGATGAATGAAATAATAACTCTAATTTATTGAAGAGGATTTTAGTGCAGAAATGCACTGCAACGGGTTACAATCAATTTTCAAGTTTTGTTTTATCAGACTAAAGAACTATCAAAAAATTGAACTCTTTTTTATGATAACCACGTGTTATTGAGCTTTTAAGGATATCAAGCTCTATGCAAATACCTAATATTGAATTTCATCTCCCGATTAGGCGGTTACTGGAAGCAGTAGCCACTTCAAACGTGGAGATAAAATATGAAAAAATCGCGCTCATTAAGGCGTCATCATTACGCTAGATTAAAAAGTAAAGTTGTAAACCAAACTTACTTTGGTCATAGCAGAAACGATTGGCGTTGTGCTCTTGAAAGCAAAATTGGTTTTTATGCTAACACTGCAAAGTGTATTACTTCGGCACTTAGCTCAAACCCAAGAAACAATAAATGGAATTCAAAAAAGCATCAATTAACGCTGCAAGAACGCAGAAGTGAACTTGATGCAAAAGAGTTTAATTACTAAAGCTAAAAGGTCGGCAATTGCCGACCTTTTTTGGTATTTGAACTTCGATTACACAGCCAAACTACTATATCGTTCTTCTGTGCAAAATGGCGTTTAGCCATGTTTCTGTGGCGCGCTCTGGGCGTTGGTCAGCACTCTGCCATGACTTGAGAATAAATAGGTCTGTGCCTTTAATAATGCTCTCAAGGGCTTGTTCGTTTAGGTCAGTAAATTCGCGACCGTTGTGTTCGCGCTCGCCGTCGCCGTATTTAAACGATACATACACGATGCCTTGTGGCTTTAATGCACGGGCAAGGTTATTAAATGCGTCGGTTAAATCGTTTTTTGCTACGTGAATAAGGCTTGCGCAGCACCAAATGCCGTCGTATTTGGCAACGTCGTTTAGCTCTAGAAAGCTGCTTACAGCTACGTCTTGGTTTAAATATTCTGACGCCAGCTTTGCCATAGCAGGGCTGATATCGAATGCATCTACG
>CEQE01141540.1_pt1 | contig 19909 bp, 15 predicted proteins | sample 356201 | NCBI WGS metagenome assembly CEQE01 (sample SAMEA2619970, study PRJEB7988) | marine metagenome | biome: marine biome (ENVO:00000447); feature: mesopelagic zone (ENVO:00000213) & marine oxygen minimum zone (ENVO:01000065); material: "saline water (ENVO:00002010), including plankton...
ATCGGCCACTTGTGGCAAGGCGGCAGTTGCCTATATTGAACGTGGCATCGATTTAGCGGCCGCCGGCCAGGTTGCCGCCATGGTCACCTGTCCGATCCACAAAGAGGCGATCCAATTGGTCGGCCACGAAGGGGATATCGGCCACCAGGAGATGCTGGCGAGAAAGACCGGTTCGGCAGATCTAGCTGTGATGCTGATGACTGAGGGCCTCAAGGTCGTTCACCTGAGCACGCACAAGCCGCTGCGTGACGCGGTCGCCTATGTAAAGCACCCGGTCATCGTGCAGAGGCTGAAACTGACCGCTGCTACGGTGTCGAAATGGGGTATGCGGAAGCCGAAGATCGCAGTAGCGGCACTCAATCCTCACGGCGGCGAAAGTGGTCTGTTGGGAAGGGAGGAGATCGAGGAGATCGGGCCAGCCATCGTTGAAGCAAATGGCCTGGGCATCGACGTCGAAGGACCCTATCCCGCAGATTCAATCTTCTACCGTGCCATCAATGGTGAGTTCGACATCGTGCTGGCACTCTATCACGATCAGGGCCACATCCCCATCAAGGTACACGATTTCGAGGACAGCGTGACCGCTACCATGGGGATACCCTTTATAAGAACGTCGGTGGATCATGGCACCGCTTTCGATATCGTCGGCAAAAACGAAGCGAATCCGAGAAGTTTAATCAGGGCCGTGCAAACCGCTGTTGATATGGTCAGGGGCGATTTCAGCTAGTGTGGCCGAGTACGCTTTCGCGCGGAGGAAGCGGCCCACGCGTACAGATTGGGATGAACTGAGTCAATGCTGCCGGGGCTGAGATCTGGTGGGCCTTTCGTTTTGATGTCTTTGCAGCATCTGAAGAAAGTCTTTCTGCTTGAACGGCTTTGATATGTAGTCATCCATCCCTGCTTGCATACAGCGATCCCGATCCTCTTTCAGAGCACCCGCGGTCATGGCGATGATCAGATCGTGGCGAGATGTATTGTGCTCCTGCCGCCTGATTTCGTGACTGGCCTCAAACCCATCCATTTCCGGCATCTGACAGTCCATCAGAATCACGTCCCATCGCTCACGTTGGTGCGCATTGACTGCCTCGAGACCATTGCTGGCGATGGTGCATCCAAATCCGCCTTTTGCGAGCATGGCTTTGGCAATCTGTTGGTTGACCGGATTGTCTTCGACGAGAAGAATGCGCAGATCCTGATCCTGCACGATGGCTGTCGTGGCAGTGTGCTCCGGCGACTCCAATTCGGACTCTGAGAGAATCGCCTGCAGCGCCTGCCGGTCAAGTGGCCGAGCAACCAATCTCAGCTTGTGTGACTCGGTAAACTTGGTAGCGGTAGCGATGTCGGTAATCGTGCTGACTACTACTATATTGCTCTCCTGACTGTCACTCAGATCGACCAGTTTTTGCTCCACATCCTCGGACTCGAACGGGTAGGCGACAAACAGAATCTGATTGGCTGAGAGCGACTCAATAGCAGTCAGTGTGTTGAGTGCGCAATACTGTAGGCCCTGCTGGGAGACAAGCTGAGACAATACCTCTCGATTTCTCTGATGTTTGTCCAGCAGCAGTGCCGTGATGTGTGCGTATTGATCTGAATTCTGAGGGATTGGGCTGTCTGCTTTCACACGTATGCTAAATTGGAAGGTCGACCCCCCTCCAGCCACACTTTGCACCGTTATGTCACCCCCCATGGCTTCAGTGAGCTTTCTTGCTATGGTGAGTCCTAGACCCGTGCCTCCGAATCGACGCGCTGTGGACGCGTCTGCCTGACTGAATGCGTCGAACAGCGTTGCCAGCTTGTCCTCTTCGATACCTATGCCCGTGTCACTGATCTGAAATCGGACAGTCAGTTCGGGAAAGAGCTCTACGTCGGAGGAGACTGACAGCAGCACATCTCCCTCGTTAGTAAACTTGATGGCATTGTTTATCAGGTTCATCAGGATCTGCCTGAGCCGGCCCTGATCGCCGACAATCCGCTCTGGCGTATGCTGATCGATCACAATGGGCAACTCCAAGCCCTTTCCCTGTGCGATGGGTGCCAAGAGCTGACCGACCTCTCTGATGCAACTGCGTAAGGAGAAGGAAGCATCCTCCAGATCCATTCTGTCTGCTTCGATCTTGGAAAGATCCAGGATGTCATTGATAATGGTTAGCAGTGCCTCCCCTGAACTGCTGATGATATCGGTAAACTCCCTTTGCCGTTGATCCAGATTGGTCTGTGCCAACAATTGTGTCATGCCGAGAACACCGTTCATTGGCGTACGTATCTCGTGGGACATGGTGGCGAGAAATTCAGACTTGGATAGAGTGGCCTTTTCGGCCAGATCCTTGGCAAGGTTGAGCTGCTTCGTTCTCTGTTCCACTTTCTTTTCCAGGGTCTCATAGAGCCTGGCATTATCCAGCGAGATGGCTATCTGAGCTGACAGCAGCTCGATGAATACATACCGTTTCTGATCAGGACGATCGTCAATCCCATCAAGCGGAACGGGCATTGGGAATTTATGCCCCAACGTAACATCTGGGTGATGACTCGGCTGGTCATATAGACTGAAAGATGCGGGTCGTACAGATAGGCTGCCACGCCCGCACTGTTCATGATGCTGACGATAGATTCCCATCTTGGGTCGGTTGTGACCGGTAGGCTCAGAAAGTCATCCGCAGAGAGGGATTCGGTTTGCCGCAGGCATTCGGCAAAACTCGCCTCAGCCAAGTCGGCGGTGATCTTATGTTCGGAGGCGAACCCAAATCTGTTCAGCAGCTCCAGGCAAAGCTGGCACATCCTCTCGTATTCCCGCCGAATAGCATGCGCGCTGATCAGGCCTTCGTACACTTGAATGAGTTGGCCGTCGCTGAGACTCCGGTTAAGCAGAGCCAGCAACCCAATAATCTCCTGGCTTCTATCACCAACGCGTAACTGCGTGATGATTCTTCTCAGAGTCAGATCGAATGCCAGCCCCGTATCTTTGTGCAGGTCGGGCAGGTAAGCCAGCCCGGTTGAAAAGTATCGATCGGCAATGGACCAGGATCCACCTACGAGGGCACGTTGGCCTGCCCTCAGACTCAGCTTGGCCAGTTGGTGCTGCAGGGAGAAACCGATCTCTTCGGTCCCGAGATCGAGGTGCCTAATGATGGCAGAGAGACTGTTATCCAGCGCTTCCTGATCGGAGCCGTTCAGGAGTATGGTTGCCACCTTGGAGTGGAGTCTGCCTGCTTCGTCTGCCCCGAGCTGTCTGTAGCAGGAATCCTCGATTGCCTCGTGGCTAAAACTGTAGTCGGCCCCTACGTTTGACAGCAGTCCTTCCTGAACTGCCACCTGAATATCGTGAATGAGATTCACTCTGGCCTGCCCAGTCAGCGGGACCAACAGATTCAGGTCAAAGTTGCGTCCGATTACGCTGGCGACTTGAAGAAGGCGCTTGGATGCGTGGGGCAGACGCTGGGTCCTCTCGTTCATCAGACCGATCACGTTGTCCGGAATCCCTGCCGCCCTGATCTTGTCGACGTCCCAACACCAGCCTTGGACGGGGATGTATTCAAATAGTTGGGTCTGGTTCAGGTGAGAGAGGTATTGATGCACAAAATTAGGGTTGCAGTCTGTCTTCAGGTGCACCATCTGCACAAGCGGATCCGACGGATCCAAAGAGGCGTCCAGGGCGTCCTGCAGGAGTTGGGTCAGATCCTGTTTGGACAGTGGTCCGAGCTCAGTCTGGTAGCTCGCTGCGCCGAGATCGGAGATACGGTCGAGGAATTCCTCTACCGGTCGATTCTGATGTAGCTCCCCTTCTCGAAAAGTTGCTACGACCATCACCGGTGGTCCTGCATCCGAATCAGCGTTAAGCGTCAGGAGGTGCTCGATGACGGAGAGACTGGCGAGGTCGATGCGGTGCAGGTTGTCGATGCAGAAGAGCAGGGGGTCCGACAACGTAGCCATACACTCAATCAGCGTGACAAATCCGTACTGTGTGTATCTGTGGAACTTGGGCGACTCCACGCCGGGCGAATCCACGCCGGGCGACTCCACGCCGGGCAAATTCACCCCGGCGGTCCCCGCATCGCTGAGCAGTAAGTGCACGGAGGATGAGATATCCAGCAGGGCATCAGCCGATGGACCCAGAGAATTAGCCAGCGTTCGCTTGGTCCGGGTGAGGAGTTCGGGTGGCGCTACCAATAGCTGATCGACCAGGCTCGAAACGGTCTTTTTGAGGAATGAATACGGTTCGGGACACTGATCGGCGTCGGCGCCGGCGATCCATCCTCTGTGACCAGCCAGCTTGCGCCTGAGATCATTGAGCAAGGCTGATTTCCCGGTTCCACCGGCGCCTGAAATCAGACAGATCCGGGGCGACCTCGGTGGCCCTCCGAGCTGCTCGAAAGCTTGCAGCAGATGACTGGACTCCCTCTCTCTGCCGTATAGCTTGTCCGGTAGCCTGAGTTGTGTATACCGATCCTGGCATGCCAGTTGGAAGGGAGGGATCTCACGCTTGGATTGCCACCTGTAGAGACAGTATTTGAGATCTTGGCTGAGTCCGGCGGCGCTTTGATACCTGTCCTCGGGATTCTTGTTGAGTAGTTTGAGCAGAACATCCGCAAGTGCCGGTGGCAATTGCCCATTGACTGCATCGGGCCTGGCCGGGGAGAGCGCCAGGTGGGCATGTACATATTCAAGTGCACTGCCACACAGAAACGGCGGCCTTCCTGTGAGGAGTTGGTAAAGGGAAACACCGACGGAGTAGAGATCGCTACGATAGTCGATCGCGAGGCCCGTTCGGCCCGTCTGCTCCGGTGAAAGATAGGGTAGGGAATCGGGCATAAAGTGATCGTGCTGAGAAGGAGCCCCGGTTACAGAGGAAAGCTCCATATCAAAAAGGCAGAGATCCAGGTTAGCTGGATCGATCAGGAAATTAGCCGGTTTGATGTCCAGATGGATGATCCGGTGATGATGCAGGTGGCTGATGATGTCGGCGAAGTTGATGGCGACGTGGAGAAAATCCAGTATGGAAAGCGGCTTCTCGGCGATGAAATCGTCTAGTCTGACGCCATCGAATCCTGCCAATATCAGTGCGGATCTACCGGCACTCCGCTCCAGCTTTATCGCCCTAACGATTCCCGGATTGTCCAGTTGCAGCAGCGTTGCCAGTTGTTGTTCGATCTTCTCTTGCAGAGCGTTCGGTGCGTCTTCTCGAAATTGCTTGATGAGAACGTCACAGCGATCCGCCGAACGGACACCGCGGTATACATCGGCAGTCCGAGTCTGAATGATATGTTGATGAATTTCATACCCTTGCATGAGTTCACCGAACGGGCGGCTACGCTTGACGGATGGCAATATATCTAAGTCTAGTCAGGAAACTGGGCTTTGATGGGCCTGGCGATCAGCCGGCGTTCGGATAGGATAGGATGGTCGCAAGCACCATGCATGCGTGCAGTAGTTGCTCATCGGCATCGGGTCTGGCGACGACCTGTAGCCCATGGGGAAGGTGCTGGTCGTCCAGGTGAGTCGGCAGCGAAACAACCGGCAGACCGGCATGCGTCCAGGGCAGGTTCATGACCGGATTGCCGGTCGCTTGCAGTCCCGAATCAGCATGATCGGTTGCGGCGGGCGCCACCCAGTAGTCAATGCCGAGAGTCTTCATCTCCGCAGCCACCGATACCGCATTGCCCTTCCATTCGAGCCGCAGCGATTGCAGTTCTGCGTTATCGATCTCGAGGCCCGACTCGATGAGGGATCTGGTGAGTGGGCGGTAGGAAGGTCCGTATTTGGGCATCCAGGCTTGGTGCACGCGCGCCATCTCGGCTGAAATCAGGCGTCGATGGACCTCATCGATCTGCTCAATATCGGCCAAGGCCCGGCAACGCTTTATGCTGATGCCGGCACTGTGCAGCTTATCGACCGTGAGGTAAAACTGTGCGAGTCCGTTGCTGCTCGCCTGATCCAGGTAGGGGCCCTCCGGTATGCCGAGGACCGACTCCTGCGGTTGGAACGCACTGTCGTTTGGATTCCAACGATCCAGCAGGACCGCGGAGACGGGCTGCAGCAGGTCGATATCCGTACAGAATAGACCCACCTGGTCGACACTGGCGGAAAAAGGCACCACCCCTGACGTTGCGATTCGACCTGTGGATGGTTTGAACCCGATGACACCACAGTATGCAGCCGGCCGAATGACGGATCCGACCGTCTGCGTGCCCAGCGCCAGATCAAACATCCCTTTGGCGACACCCGCGGCTGAGCCGCTGCTTGAACCTCCTGGCGTGTGATTGATGTTGTGGGGATTACGGGTGGCGGCAGGGTCAAGGAAAGCAAACTCGGTGGTCTCGGTCTTGCCCATCACGATCGCGCCGGCGTGCAGCAATTTGGACACACAGTCAGCCTGTTGGCCCTGGAACAGGTGAGGGGGCAGAGCGGTCCCGCAGCCGGTGCTGAAGCCATCGACATGGATGATATCTTTTACCCCCAGTGTCAGGCCAAACAGGGGTGGACGGTGGACAGGATCAGGCCATTCCTCTAACAGCTTCTCTGCGCGAGTGAGAATCTGCTCCCTGGCATAACTGCCGGGGACGATTGCCCGGATCAGCTCGTTGTACTGCTCTATGCGCCTGCAATAGTCGATCAGCAGGGACTTCAGCTCAGTCGGGGTGGCTGTGCGCCGATCAGTAGCCATCTCTCTCAGTGCGGCGCATCGACTGCCGCTGCCTTGGAGATCATGTCGCGAACCACGTCAAGGGGAATCGTCCCAGCGTTGGCCTTTTCCCGGGCGACTTGATTGCCTAGCTGCTGCAGCGTCTTGTTGGCCGGTGTGGCAACGCCGTAAAGCTTACCCAACTGCACGATTTCACCGTTCAGATAATCCGCTTCGATAGATCCGGTGCCACGAACGATACTCTGCCAGGATGAACCGCCACCACGATTGCGACCGCTGATCTGACCCATCTGAATAAGATCTGCGCGCCTCTCCTGCACCTCGTCCCGCGTGGCACAGTCGATGTTTGCCGCTCGGTAGCACTCCAGCGCTTCGTGAACCATCTGGCGAGCGACGTCCCTTGCGTCGGCACCGGCGTCACTGACTGCCTGCAGCGAGTTGCCCAGATTGTTCAGCATCTTTGCGTATTTTTGACGCATGACCTTCGGGTCGGCATAGGCACTGATATTTGCATCGCGCAGATCGGCACAAACCTGTTCGATGACTTCATCGGTTCCGCTAGGGAAAACACCAGCATCGAGGACACCACCTGTGGTTTGAGACTCGTGCTGCACGATTCCGGGCTCGAGATGGCTTGCAGGCAGGATCACCACCATTGCGTAGACCCGTTCGAACCTTCGCGACGCCATGCGTTCGTTAGCAACTCCGTTTTGGCAGCAGATGACCGGTATGTTTACTCCGGCCGCTTCCCGAAGATCCTCGAGAGCCGACAAGGTGTGTTGAGATTTCATGCACAGAAATACGACGTCATCATGACGGAAGTCGATTGCGCCTGGATGACCGACAGCTTCGATAGGCAGCGTGACCGATTCGTGTGGGTCTTCCAGGACGAGACCGTTACTTTGAATTGCCAGCAGGTGCTCGCCCCTGGCGATCAGGATGACCTCCTTTCCCTTCTGAAACAGTCTCGCGCCGATGGTTCCGCCGATGGCACCGGCCCCATAGATGATATAGCGCATGCAATCCTCTCCCGAATTAAGGGGACAGTTTACTTAATTCTACGTCACTTTATTATCCAAACGGACTGAGGCAATATAGGCGGCTCGATAATAAGATTCGTTGTGCGGCCCGAGACGCAATGACGAGGATGGAGGACGTGAGATGGCTGGACTTGATGAATTCCGTAGAGAAACACGTGACTGGCTGGAGGAGAACTGCCCCGCATCGATGCGCACGCCAATGACCGACGGGGAGACCGTCAGCGGGGGCTCCAAGCACCGCAGTCCCAATCCCGATTCCTACGTGTGGTTGGACCGGATGGCGGAGAAGGGTTGGACAGTGCCCACCTGGCCCACCCAGTACGGCGGCGGCGGGCTGAATAAGGATGAGTTTGTCGTGCTGCTGGAAGAGATGGCCAGAATACGCGCGCGATCGCCATTGGAGGGGATGGGGGTGACCATGATCGGCCCAACCCTGCTTGAGTATGGCAATGAAGATCAGAAGCAGCGCCATCTCACCAAGATCGTCAATGGTGAGATCCGCTGGTGTCAGGGGTACAGCGAACCGGGCGCCGGATCCGATCTTGCCGGTCTGGCGACGAAGGCGGAGGACAAGGGAGATCACTTTCTGGTCAACGGTTCCAAGATCTGGACCTCTGGTGCACAGTTCGCCGATTGGATCTTTTGCCTGGTCCGAACGGAACCTCAGGCCCCCAAGCACGAGGGAATCAGTTTTGTCCTCTTCTCTATGGACAGCCCCGGGATCGACGTCAAGCCCATCAAGCTGATCAGCGGCGCATCGCCGTTCTGTGAGACCTTCTTTGACGACGTCAAGGTACCCAAGGAGGATCTGGTGCATAAGGTCAATCAGGGCTGGACGGTAGCCAAGAGACTGTTGCAGCATGAAAGGTCCGGCCTTCGGGCCCTGGTCAGCGCGGGAGCGGGCAGGGCGGCGGCAACCCAGACCACCACCAGCCTGGCCGACATCGCCAAGCAGAATATCGGCATGGTTGATAATCACCTGGCCGATGCGGTACTGCGCGATGCAATCATCCAATACCGAATGAACGCCAGTGCTTTTTCATTGACTCAGCGACGTACCGTAGCGGAATCGGAAGGGGGCACGCCCGGCGCCGCCACCTCCATCTTCAAGTTCTACGGCGCAGACCTGCGCAAGGAACAGTTGGAACTGCAGTTGAAAGCTCGGGGTACGCAGTCCTTTGGCTGGGAAGGGGAGGGCTTTTCCGAGGAGGAATTGAGCGTGACGCGCAACTGGTTGGCATCCAGAGCAGGATCGATCGCCGGTGGCACCAACGAGGTACAACTCAACATATTGGCCAAAAGGGTACTGGGATTACCCGATTAAGGGATGTTTAGTGACCTGGCTCATTTTATAGTCCCGATACTTTGGTAGGGTAGATGAGCTACCTGCCTGATGCCGACTGAATAGTAGCTGCAGGAGACGAGGAGGAATGAGTACATTAGGTGAGTTTCGCGAGGAGACCCGTGGCTGGTTGGAGGACAACTGCCCCACCAGCATGCGTAGCGAGGCAACGGAAGCCGAAGCAGTAGGTGGCGGCAGGGGCCAGACCTACGAAAACCAGGATGCGAAAATCTGGTTGGGTCGAATGGCCGAGAAAGGTTGGACGGCTCCCATGTGGCCAGAGGAATATGGCGGCGGCGGGCTGAGCAGGGAGCAGTTTCTCATCCTCCAGGACGAGATGATTCGCATCTCTGCCAGAAGTCCTATCGGCGGCATGGGGTTTAGCATGATCGGCCCGACGCTGCTCGACTATGGGACCGAGGATCAGAAGCAGCGCCATCTTCCTAAGATAATCAGCGGTGAGATTCGCTGGTGCCAGGGATATAGTGAGCCCGGGGCAGGTTCAGACCTGGCCAGTTTGGCGACCAAGGCCGAGGATATGGGCGATCACTACCTGGTAAACGGCCAGAAGATATGGACGTCCGGCGCCCAAAATGCCGATTGGATATTTACCTTGGTCAGAACGGAGCCTCAGGCCCCAAAACACGAGGGCATCAGCTTCGTGCTGATCGACATGGACCAGCCGGGCGTCAAGGTGAATCCCATCAAGTTGATCAGCGGCAGCTCACCCTTTAACGAAACCTTCTTCGATGACGCCATCGCCAAGAAGGAGGACCTGGTGGGTCAACTGAATCGTGGCTGGACCGTGGGTAAGCGACTCTTGCAGCATGAGCGCTCCTCCATCTCCGGCATGAATTCGGGCGGCCGGCGCGGTCGCTACGACAATCTGCGCAGTTTGCCGCAGATCGCCACGGACTACATAGGCACCCAGGACGGTAAGCTGGCAGATTTGGTGTTGCGGGATCAGATTATTGGCAATACTATGTCGAGCAAGGCTTTCAACCTGACGCAGAGAAGGGCTGCGGTGGAAAATGCATCGGGGGGCACACCGACCTTTGCTACCTCGATGTTTAAGTATTACGGTTCCGAATTGGGTAAGGATCGACTCGAGTTACAGCTCAAGGCGATGGGGACCCAGTCATTTGGTTGGGAAGGGGATATGTTTACCAGTGAAGAGCGAACGCTAACCAGGACCTGGTTACGGTCCAAAGGAAGTTCAATTGCAGGTGGCACGTCTGAAGTTCAATTAAACATTATCGCCAAGCGAGTGCTTGGGTTACCAGACTGATAGGAGTAGTAGAAGATGCCTTTAGTATTGAATGAAGAGCAGAACATGTTGAAGGACGCCGCCAAGGATTTCTGCGGCAAAAGTACGCCGATTACAGAGCTTCGCAAGCTGCGCGACGACAACGATGAGACCGGATTCAGCCGGGACATCTGGCAGCAGATGGTCGAACTGGGCTGGGCTGGTATCACCATTCCGGAGGATTTCGGCGGACTTGGCTTTGGTTACCTCGGCATGGGCGTCGTCATGGAAGAGTGCGGTCGAACACTCACCGCTTCCCCGTTGATGTCCACGGCGGTGCTCGGTAGCAGCGCGATCCTGGCAGGTGCCAGCGACGCACAGAAGGCTGAATTGCTGCCCGCTCTCGCCGGTGGTGAACTGTTGACTGCGTTGGCCCTGGAAGAGACCCCCCATCACAGCCCCTACAATGTCAGCACCACTGCTGAGAAGTCCGGTGACGGCTACAAGCTCAGCGGCAGCAAGAAGTTCGTGCTGGATGGTCACGTTGCCGATCAACTGATCGTTGTGGCACGGACCTCGGGCAAAGCAGGCGAGCGGGATGGTCTTTCCCTGTTTCTGGTCCCTGCCGACTCGAATGGCATAACCACGACGCGGACCATTATGGCCGACAGTCGCAACGCGGCAAACATCGAACTCAGCAACGTGGAAGCGCCGGCAAGTGGCCTCTTGGGAGAGGAAGGCAAAGGCGCTGACGTGCTGGATAAAGTACTGGATGTAGGTCGAATCGTGCTGAGCGCGGAGATGCTGGGCGGCCTGCAGGAGGCCTTCGACCGGACGCTCGAATACCTCAAAGTGCGCGAGCAGTTCGGCGTGCCCATCGGCTCTTTTCAGGCCCTGAAGCATCGCGCTGCGGAGATGTTCTGCGAGATTGAACTGTCCAAATCCGTAGTGCTGGAAGCACTCTCGGCGCTGGATGATGATTCCGATGAAATCCCCAAACTGGCGAGTCTGGCAAAAGCGCGCCTGACAGACACCTACAATCTGGTGAGCAGCGAAGCCATCCAGATGCACGGTGGCATCGGCATGACCGACGAACATGAGATCGGATTCTTTATGAAGCGCGCCAGAGTCTGTGAACACAGCTTCGGCAACGCTGCCTACCACCGTAACCGCTATGGCGAACTGGAAGGCTATTGATTGGTGCCCGGCCGCCTGTTGATCGCAGGCGCTCTTGTGACTAGATGCCCAAACTAAAACGCCCCACTGTGAAGCGGGGCGTACGGGTATATGTCATGTATCCGTTGTGAGTACTTGCGACGATACTGTTTGGAGATCTTAGTCCCAGCGTCTGCGTACTCCGGCAGATTATAATGTCCACCGATTGGGAGCATGGTGCAGCTCCACATTCAAATCTACTCCTTTTGATCCCGTAGTCAAAGAACTTAAGTTTCTCACGAATTCCTGTTTAGACAGAAGCGACATAAGTACTCGCCACTCCCATCGCGCCTCGGCGCAGCACTCATATCTGCCAGATTTTGTCGCTGTCCTTCTTGTATAGCTTGATCACTTGCTGATTGAAGAAGTGGGTGATCACCGGCCGAAATCGGTCCATATCCACCAGAAAGGAATCGTGTCCCTGAACACAGGGCAGCTCGATAAACTCAACCTGTCTGCCGTCTACGTCCAGCCCTTCCGCCAATTCCCTTTGCTGCTGAATGGGGAACAGGATATCCGACTCCACCCCGATCAGCATGGCGCGGTCGACACACACTCGCGCCAGGCCCGCCTCCAGGGAGCCGCCGTGTTCGGCAGCATCGAACAGGTCCATCGCCCTGGACAGATAGAGATAACAGTTGGCGTCGAAGGTGCCTACAAACTTGCTGGCGTGTGCTTCCAGGTAGGATTCCACTTCAAAATCGATGCAGAATGGGTCTCCGGTCTGCCGCTCTTCGGAGATTCGCTCGCGGCCGAATCTCTTGTCGAACTCCCGTGCGGATCGATAGGTCATCATGCCCAACTTGCGGGCCAGACGCATGCCGATGGTAGGACCCTCGGCCAGTGGATAGTCTCCCGTGCTCCAAAGATGGTCCGTCCTGATCATCTCACGCTGCAGCGACCGCAGCGCGATGGCGAACGGCAACGCGCGGGCGGCGGAGGAGATGGAAAGCAACGATTCGCTTACGTCGGGAAATTGGATGAGGAAGGCGAGCGCGGTCATGCCACCCATCGATGGTCCCACTGTGGAGAACAGCTTCTTGATTCCGAGGGCGCGGATCAGCTCATAGCCAACCTTGGCGATATCTTCGACGTGCAGGGCCGGAAAGTCGAGGCGATAGTACTTGCCGTTGTCGGGATTGATCGACGCGGGCCCCGTGGAGCCGAAACAACTGCCCAACGAATTCATGCAGATGACAAAGAATCGGTTGGTGTCGATGGCACAGTCGGGTCCGACGATTCCTTCCCACCAGCCGGTGGAGGGATCATCCGGGGATGAGGTGGCGTGTGCGGATGGCGACAGGCCGGTAAAGATCAGTACGGCATTGTCCTTGCTGTCATTGAGTTCTCCCCAGGTCTCATAGGCCACGATGGGGTCGGTGAGAAAACCCCGCTGCATCTGGAACTTGCCTTTGATGGTGTGAAACTTCCGTGCGCTTGTCATTATTTTCGCTGCCGTCTGCAAAGACGCGGTATTTTGATGAATATCGAAGTCAAATGCCAGTATATTGTCGTTGTGCCTCCTGTACAGCGGCTACTCCTTCAGATGTCGCTCGTAATTCTCAAGTGCCCTTTGCACCATGGGACGCCGCTTGCCTTGCGGTTTCTTCAGGGCAAATCCGGGGTCTCCCTCCCCTAAGCCACTCAGTATGTGCATGGTGTGGGCAGCGCTGATGTGAGCTGTGAATCCCTGTGAGTCCTGTGCCTGATTTACGGCAAGTTTTATCATACGAAGCTGGAACCAGTCGTTCTCAGCGACCCGCTCTGCATAGTCGATCGCCTCATCCATAAGCGTCTCCTTAGGGTACAAGCGATTCACCAGACCCAGTTCCTTTGCTTCGACGCCGTTTATGAAGCGGCTTTCAAAGAGAATCTCCTTCAGCTTACGGGGCTGAATGTCCCAGGGCGCCGAAAAGTACTGGAAATTGGTGGCCAGAAACATGGCGTCTTCGGCAGCAAAGATCAGATCCATGGCGGAAGCGATCATCCATCCGCCAAAAATACAGTAGCCCTTTACCACGGCGATGGTCGGCTTGTGCAGATTGCGCCAGCGCAAACTGTAGTCGACGAACAGCTCCCTCGAGCGGTGAAACCTGCCTCTCACGCCGGCTTCTATGGGGCGCTGCTGTTGATCTTCTCTCTCTGGCTGTGTGCCGAGGTCATGCCCTGCGGAGAAGTGTTCGCCTGCGCCCGTCAGGATGATCACTTTGACCTTCTTGTTCTCAGCCAGTTCGGCAAATGCGACGTCCATCTCTTCCAGTAGGATTCGGCTCTGTGCATTGCGATAGTCCGGACGATTCAGAATCACCTTGCCGATTCGACCAACGATCTCAGTCTCGATCTGTGTATAGTCCATCATTGTCCCTCTTCAGTTATCCAGCGGACCGCTGCCGGAGATGCCTTTCTTTACCAGATTTTCATACGCTTCTTCACTCATGTTCAAAAGTCGCTTGTACACCGACAGACTGTCTTGTCCCTGCAGCGGTGCGTGTCTGCGCACACGCGGGCTCGTCAGAGACATCCTGAAAGGCACGCCTGGCTGGTACCAGCGACCTGTTTCCGGGTGTTCGACTGCAACCATCGCTCCGCGATCTCTAAGCGCCCGGTCACTGCCGACTTCCAGCGGATCCAGTACGGGTGCTGCAATAACGCCTGCTTGTGCCAGTTTTTGCGCAAGTTCATCCCTCGCCTCTGTCGCCGTCCACTCGCCGATCAGTAGATCGAGTACGTCCTCATTTTCTTTGCGCGAACTGTTGTCGACGAAACGAGAGTCGTCTAACCATTCCTGGTGCCCAGCGACGCCGCAGAGCTGTTGCCACTGTAACTCAGTTTCTGCGGCAACGGCGATCCACTGATCGTCGCCCTCGGTCGTGAATATGCCGTGCGGAGCGAATGTCATGTGTCTATTGCCGAGACGCGCCCTTACATTACCGTTAGCTACAAATTCCAGCCACGCATCACCGATGAAAGTGAAGTTCGCTTCCTGCATGGACAGATCGATGAATTGGCCCTTGCCGGTTCTCTGACGGTGCATCAGTGCAGTCGTTAGCGCTGCAAAGCCATGCAGACCGGCAACTGCATCAGGATACATCTGCCCGGAATTGAGGGGAAAGCCGTCCGGGTAACCCAGCAACGCTGACATGCCGGAGGTCGGTTCGAGAGTGCCGCCGATGCCCGGAACGTTGGCCCAGGGGCCGCTGTGGCCATAGGCAGAGAGACTCAGCAGAATGATATCCTCTTTGATCCGCCGCAATGATTCATATCCTATTCCGAGATTACCCATGACCCTCGGTGAGAAATTCTCTGCTACAAAGTCCGCGTGCTTTACCAGATCTCTGAATACGGCCAGTCCTTCAGTTTCGGATAGATCCAATGTAACGGAGAGCTTGTTCAGATTAACGGAATTGTAAAGGGGATTGCAGTTGTGAGGATTGTGGGCTGTTGTAGCATCTTCAAGCTGTGCCGGCATGGGCCCGTCATACAAGCCGCGCCAGGAATCCGGCCGTTTCCTCACCTCCACCTGTATAACTTCGGCGCCCATCAGCGCCATCAACTGCGTGCTATAGGAGCCCGCCCAGGCCTGAGTCAGCACCACGCCACGGTAGCCGCTGAATGGCCCATCTCGGCGGGGATCCGCATCCTGTTTAGCGCTAAACGAAGGTAGTTCTTCAGGCGTCGGCAGCGCCGTCGATGCAATGGGCCTGTCGTGCTTAAGCTGCCAGCGACTCTCGGACATCTTGAATGGGGCGCCCGGGAATTCAATCGAGCTGTCGCCATCGTGCGCAATCTGGAAGAATTCTCGTCCGCGCAAATGTTCGTTCTGCGCCAGTTCCGCCATGGTTAGCACGGGACCGGCGATGACTCGCCGAGCCGCGAGCTCGTTGAAGAGATCCATCCGGTTCCAGCTCTTCATCCTCTCCTGTACTTGGCTTACAAACTCCTCCTTGTGCCTTTGTCTATACCAACTCTTCTGCAAGTCTTCCGACTGCCCCAATTCGGGTAGTCCAAGAATATCCATCGCGTCCCGCCAGAAGTGCGCTCTGCTTATGGTGAGAGCGAAATGACCATCCTTCACCGGTACGGGCCCACCGGTGATATCCACGTCTTTACGTCTGTGCAATGCGATCCCGCGGCATGCTGAGCCGAGCACTGCTGGAGAAAACGTGCTGCAGAGGACCTCCAGTTCTGCAATGTCTATCTGTTGCCCTTCGCCGGGATGAGAGAATCGGTGCAGCAGCGCGGCAAGGATTGCCGCGTAAGCAGCGGTCCCCGCCTGGTACGAAGCCTGGAAGCCGCTTCCTTTGAGAGGCGGGTGATCTGCCAGGCCGTTTAGGCTGGCCCAACCGGAGTAGGCGTGCAGCGTCAGATCATTGCCCGGATAGTCAGCTCTCTCACCATCCTGGCCAAACGCGGTCAGCGAACAGTAGATGATGCCGGGGTTTGCGCCTTGTACCGTGTCGTAATCAAGAGCAGTTTGCTGTCGCCGCGCTGGTGAGGACGATTCGATCAGTACGTCGGCTGACTGAATCAGTTCCCTTACGCCATCGGAGTCAAACTCGGCGTGCAGCAGTTGTTTGTTGGCATGCACGTAGAGGGCTGGGATGCTGTTGCCGTCGCCATCGAACGGGGCCAACTCTGCTATTGGGTGTTTGCCTGGGGGGTGCTCATCGGCGTCGACCAACATGATGACCTCGGCACCGAAGTCAGCCAATAGGCGACTACACCAGGCGGCGGAATACCTGCTGGAAATATCTATTACACGCACGCCCTCGAGGGTTCTCATAACAGTGAAATTCCTTTCTTTGTGTGTTTTCGTTTGTGGGCACTGTCGCGCCTATTCTAATCCAGCAATTAGGTTCAGAAACAGGCTTTTAGGACCCTAGGTCCTTTAGCTTCGAGCCCCAATATGGTAGTTTCCTCCTAGCACCTGTAAAACTTTTGGAGGAATTGAAATGAGCGGATTTGAAGGCAAGGTTGCAGTAGTCACCGGAGCTGGTGGCGGTCTTGGCCGATGCCATGCCCTCGGTTTGGCGGAGCTTGGTGCCAAGGTTGTGGTGAACGATCTGGGTGGTGCCGTCGATGGAAGTGGTGCCGGTGATATGGCTGATGAGGTCGTGGCAGAGATTAAAGCGGCCGGTGGTGAAGCGATTACCAACAAGGCATCAGTGGCAGATAAAGACGGCGCCAGGAGCATTGTCGAAGATGCAGTGAACGCGTTCGGTACCATCGACATATTGGTGAACAATGCGGGCATTTTGAGAGACAAGTCATTCAAGAAGATGACCCTGGAGGAGTTCGATCTGGTCATGCAGGTGCATATCATGGGCACCGCCTATGTTACTCACCATGCCTGGCCAATCATGTACGAGAAGAACTACGGTCGCATCGTCGTTACCTCGTCCACCTCTGGAATCTTCGGCAATTTTGGCCAGGCCAACTATGGTGCTGCCAAGATGGGTATGCTCGGACTTATGAATGTCCTGGCCCTCGAGGGTGCATCACACAACATCAAGGTCAACACACTGTCCCCGGCTGCATCAACCCGTATGACAGCCACCATACCGGGCTATGCCTCGGACGATGGAGAAGCACGACCGGAAATGGCACCGGATCTGGTAACACCGGCAGTGCTGTTTCTGTGCAGTGAAGATGCACCTACCAGTACTGTCATTCAAGCCGGCGGCGGACGGTTCCTGACCAATGAAGTTTACATGAACGAAGGTGTCAACCTCGGTATTGAAGCGAGTTACGATAAGTTCCTGGAAAACAAGGACAAGATTCTCGACATGAGCCAGGCCAAGAAGGGCGGGCTACGCCGATCCAGCTAACGAAGTGGCAAAGGGCCGGGCTAGAAACAGGGTCAGATTCGATTGAGCTTACATCGGATCTGACCGTTTCCCGTCTCACTCTCCCAACATCTCAGCAATAAACATCGCACCCATATAGGCACCCTCTTCATTGAGGGTGTGACCTATACCTGGACAGATGTGGTATCTGACGCTGATGCCATGCTCTTCAAGTATCTCGGCGGTGTTGATGACGTGACGAATCGGCACGACGTCATCCAATTCACCGTGAATTAGCATTGTAGGGGGCCGAGCGGTGATCTCGTCTGCCAGCTTATCCCGGTTTCTAATGGCGCTGGTGAAACAGAGTAGAGCAGCACATGTGCGAGCGCGCCTGAGAGCAGCTTCTATGATGATGCCGCCTCCCTGGCTGAATCCAAACATGATTAATCTGCTGTCTTCGAGGCCCAGTCGCTCCAACTGAATGTCTGCATAACGATTGATTAGAGGCGCTACAGTGGCTGCCCCCTGATCTGCGCCCTCGCGGCCGCTACCGAAGGAATACCACTGGTAGTAGCCTGGCGCTGTAGGGCACGGTTCCGGTCCGTTTGGCGCCATAAAATGGGTGTTGGGAAGAAACACAGACATCTCCGCTGCTACAGCGATCATATCACTACCATCGGCGCCATAGCCGTGAATCATGACGCACAAACTGTCTGCGCTGCCGGAAAGCGGCTCAAATTCAAAACCCAGATTCTCGTTTTCTGTCATGCGTTGTGTCTCTGTTAGCGAATTAACCAAGGTGACTCGTGATGAACTCATCAACCGTCTTATTGAACAAAGCTGGTGATTCGAAATAGGAAGAATGTCCTGCATCACCCAACACTTTCACTAGTGCCCCAGGCACCAGTTCCGCCACCATATGTATCATTTCCGGCGGAAAGATCTGATCCTGTTCGGCAGTGATAAAGAGGGTAGGCGTCACATATTCCTTGAGCGCTTCCATCGGCAGTGGTTCACCCATGCCGGTAAACAGCTTGTTTCGATCCGCGTTGGTATTGAAGCTGCTGATCTGATTGTAAAGGTGCGCGCCCGCCACATAATTGTCCTGGTAGTCGGGTGCCACCGCCCAGCTGCCGAATGGTGCGCTGACTGGAGTTCTGTCTGCGGTGAGTTTCTGTTGCACTTTGCGGATTTCGTCGTTTGTGATGGGTCCGGGCGTATGACTCATAACCAGTGCGCTGACCCGCTGCGGAGATTCGGTCACCATGCGCATGCCGGTCCAGCCACCCATGGACTGGCATACGAGGAACGCCTTTTTGATCTCTTCCGCATCGAGGACAGCACGTAAGTCGTCGGCGAAGTATTTCATGTCGATATCTTCAGGCGGACAGGTCGACCGACCGAAACAGCGGTGATCGAAGGTGATGATCTTGAATCGATCGGCGAAATAGGGCACCTGCTGCCACCAGCTTGCTGCGTTTCCTCCTGCGCCATGGGCGAATACCAGGCAGGGACCATCTCCATAGACTTCATAGTAGATCTCGGCACTTCCCGATTTCACATAAGCCACGGTTCTGTCTCCGCTACAAAAGCCGTAAAAGTACCATGATCGCCACGAAGGTAAAACAGTTGACGCCACAGTCTTCTGGCAGTCTTCAACCAACAGGATTGGCGACGCAAGCGCTGACGATCTTAGGTATGGCACACAGAAAGGGGTAGACTGTTGCTAATTGTCTTGAGCGATTACAGCTCCTTCTTGAAGGGATACCAAATGAAACGACCACTGCTAATAATACTCGTCATGGCCTGGGGATTATCGTTTGCGTCGGCTCAGACCATAGCGCAGGAAGTGGATGATCAGGCAGAAGCAGTGGCCGCTGCAATGACTGCCCTTGACGAGTTCATGCGCACCTTTAACGGTCGTGACATGGGGGCCTGGGCGGCAACACTCAACTATCCCCATGTCAGGTTTGCCAGCGGGGGAGTCACGGTTTGGCAAGACGCAGAAGAGTTTGCCAAAGGGCGGGCGTTCGAGTATCTCGCCAGCATTGGTTGGGATCACTCCCATTGGCTAAGTCGCGACGTGACGCTGGCCTCTGCCGGGAAAGTACACATTTCAACCGTCTTCCAGCGATTTGATTCCAGCAATCAGCCAATTGGCACATATCAGTCACTTTACATTGTGACTAACGTGGACGGCCATTGGGGAACCCAAGCACGTTCCAGTTTGGCACCGTGAGTTTCTGTGGTCTCCGAGTGATTACACCGAATCTGGGGACCTCGACTCAGTCATCGATTTCATGCAGAATGAGCGTGGAGTTGTTGCTATTCGTCCCGCGAAACTCCTGCGCGAAACCCGAATGATTTTCGATCAATAGGCTAACTTATTGATTGTGAAGGAAAATATCCCTTTGGGCCGTTAGCTCAGCTGGTAGAGCAGTGGACTCTTAATCCATTGGTCATAGGTTCGATCCCTATACGGCCTACCAGTTAAATCAATGAGTTACACCACTTCTTGGCCATGCCAGTAGACCAACAGTCTCATCTGTTTCAGTTACGCTGGCAGTTATGGCGATTCCCGACAGGTTGATGTTAGAGGTGGTCCGGTATTCCTGGACACGAATCTATGGAAGATAA
>CEQE01082710.1_pt1 | contig 19806 bp, 14 predicted proteins | sample 356201 | NCBI WGS metagenome assembly CEQE01 (sample SAMEA2619970, study PRJEB7988) | marine metagenome | biome: marine biome (ENVO:00000447); feature: mesopelagic zone (ENVO:00000213) & marine oxygen minimum zone (ENVO:01000065); material: "saline water (ENVO:00002010), including plankton...
TTTCTAACATATTCCATTAGCTCTTTTAGAAAAAGGCGAAAGTCCTGCCCCTGAAACACCAACTCCTGAAAAAGTTCCAGCAAAGGGGTTGGTTTTTTTTCGAAAATTTTATCCATAAAAGCAGCAATATTATCAAAACCGACCAGTCCCAGGATAGAAGCAATATCGTTTCTTTTAATTTCTTTTCCCGCAAAGGAAATAACCTGGTCCAGGATGCTTTCCGCATCCCTCATGCTGCCTTCTGCAGTTTTAGCTATTACGGCAAGGCTTTCATCCCCGATAGTTATTCCGTCACTTTCAGTAATTTTTTTTAATTGAAAAATAATATCTTTATAAGAGATATGGCGAAATTCAAAACATTGGCAGCGGGATAAAACGGTTTCTGGAATTTTATTTTCTTCTGTCGTGGCAAAAATGAATTTGATGTGGCTTGGTGGTTCTTCAAGGGTTTTCAAAAGGGCATTAAACGCGCTTTTCGAAAGCATATGAACTTCATCAATAATATAAATCTTAAAGCGACTTTTAGCAGGCGCGTATTTAACGTTTTCCCGAAGTTCCCTGATATCATCCACAGAGTTGTTCGATGCTCCATCAATTTCCATAACATCAAGTGAGTTTCCATCAATAATTTCTCTGCACCTGTCGCATTTACCGCATGGAGAAAGGGAAACTCCTTCAGCACAATTTAAAGACTTTGCCAGAATGCGGGCGGTTGTGGTTTTTCCTACACCGCGGGTTCCTGAGAAAAGGTAGGCCTGCGCAAGGCGATTTTGCTCAATGGCGTTTTTGAGTGTTTGGACAACATGTTCCTGTCCGACTACCTCATCAAAAATCTTCGGCCTCCACCTCCTCGCTGTAACCTGATATGTCATAAAAAATTTGGTAATGGTTAATTGATTAAGGTTGGGCTACCTCACAGCGCTCAAAGATGATTGCTTACCGCTGCTTCCTTCCGGACCTGACGGGGTTCACAGTTCTCTGTCGCGTGAGACCCAACCTAATAAAATTCTAATAATAAATAAGAAACTCAAATTAAAGGATTTGAAAGTGTTTAGCGAGTGATTCCTCGCAGCTTGCTGCGGGGAGCTTCAACAAAAAAACTTTCCTGGCGGAGAGAGAGGGATTCGAACCCTCGGTAGGGGTTGCCTACACACGCTTTCCAGGCGTGCACCTTCAACCGCTCGGTCATCTCTCCCGGGTTTGCTTCGCAAATACTTTTAACTTATAAGTAACATCTCAAAAAGTTTAGGCATTGTTTAGTTTTTGTCATTTACAACGCCTTATGCAGAGTTGAGGAAACCACCCTTCTAGTCATTCCCGTTAGGAACACTCGGGAATGACAAACATTAGGAGTCTCGCTTACCCCGACTTATTGAGAACATACACTTATAACAATTAACCATATGTAATAATAAAACTCAAATCTTTCTTGATAAGTTCTTAAAAACACGGGTTTCAGAAAAGATCATGGAAAAGAATTAGAAGATAGTGGGGTACTTCGCGTGGTATCCCGTAAAGCTCTGAGCTTTACATAATTATATTTTCCTTTCCTGTTTCTTTATGGCTTTGATCAGGTTTTTTTTGCATTCTTTGGTGGAAATTTCCCAAACCTTCCCAGGGGATAACTAAATACGCTTGAACACTGACAATAGTATTTTCACCTGACGGCTCCCGATAAAGCTGGAGCTGCCTGATATTGAATTCATCTTCCCATATATAAGCACGGTCATTTGAATTAAAATTTTTATTGTCCGCTGGAAAGCCAAAGCTCTTCAGAGCAATTTCTTTCATGGGAACCGGGAGTTTAAGCGGCTCAAAACCATTAAAGTGGGCGAAAGAACTTTTGAATAAATACCAGGTCCCGAAAATCATTCCACCAATTGTTTCAATTCTGCCGTATTTAAAATTATAGGCACGCAAATCACCGCTTATATCCGGGAATTGTCCTGCTTTTGATTTGTTAACGAAAGGTCCGAACAGAAGGGCGTAATCTGGTATTTCATCATCCGTCAATGTTTTACCCAAAATTTCCCGCATATCAAAAATTAAACCAGGATCAGAGGTGGTGTCCTTTACCGACAGGAAGTGCAAGCTCATTGACGCAAAACCTATAGCGACAGGCACAATTATTTTCCAATATTTTTTCATATTAAAAGAAATAGACAGGATAACAAGATAAATAAGATTATTGAAAAATTTTTGCTTTGCTCGACTTTTTACTCCCTAAAAAAATCCAGTCAATCCTGTTCATCTTGTCAAAAAAAACTACAAATCCCAATATTTTTCAAAAAGGATGTAGTTAGATTTCCGCGTTTCATTGTATGCCTCCCTGATTTTAGTTGTGTCTATCCCGTTTGGCGGATGGTCTAACAAAGCTTTAAAAAAACGGGTATAAAAATCATCAGGGAAAACACGTATGACAATTCGAAACTTGCCTCCAGTAGCAATTGGATTGATTTTAAACTTTTCGCTCAACGTCTTTCCCGGCGGTATACGAGTATCATACCATTCTTTGGAAAGATTTACAGGGATATTCCAACCGATAAATTTTTCTTCCACTGACTGAGGAACCTCTGTCCCGTTCTTATCAAATACCGAACCCCGAATAACAATTTTAGGTGTTACATAAGTTGGAAAATTATGACCAACTCCACTATTAGTGATTTTAAGAGATACATTCGCTCCTTCGCGTGTGGTCTTGATCTTTACCCCCTTTTTAACCATTTCCGGGCTATGAATGCCCTGCCAGAGATGCCGTCGCTCAGGCATGTGGCAATCAGCGCAATGTATACCTTTTTTTAAATAAGGGCTGTTTTTCCATTCCTCATAAGTATTTTGAAGGAGCTTGCCATTAATACGATTATCCCCGGGACCAAATTGATGGCATGGTTTACAAAATTCAGAATTCCCAAAATTTTCTACTTCAACAAATGAATTATGAGGCGGATCATTAACTTTCCCCAATAAAGGTTTCGGCCCATAGCGAACATGACGTCGTACATGGCATCCGGCACAGATAAGACCCTGAGATCTCAATTCAGGCAAATAATCTGGATTTTTAGTCAGGCGTCCATTGTGCGACATTTTTTTAGAGGATTGTTCGGCCAAAGGGGTATGGCAGTTCGTACAAGCAAAAGGATTATTTACCCACGGAGGATGAAGCTGCCCTGCAACTCCCGGCCCCATGGACTTGCTGTGCCGTGAAGTTTGCCAGTCCTCGTATTGGGTCTCATGGCAAGAACCACAATCGTCAGGGTCCAGAGAAGCCTCAAGATCAGAGAAATTTTTTGGCGGGTCGCCTTGTGGGGGAATGGGGAATTTCCAGTGTTCTTTAAAAGAGAAATCAACAGCCCAGCCAATGGTTGGCTGGACTGTTGATATGAACATTGTAGTTAAAAAAAGTAATATTAAAAAACTACCTTTTACCGCAGGGATTACATGGGTTACAAGCATTCTTCCTTTTCTTTCCACATGGGTTACAGGCGTTTCTCATTTTTTTCTTACCGCACGGATTGCAAGCATTTTTTGGAGCTACAAATGGCTTATATTCCTTAATAAACTCCCGATAAAATGCCGCTATTGCTGTCATTTCTATGCTGCTGGAATCCAGCTTTTTACCCTCCATGGGATTGATCATGCAAAAATTAATCATTTGATCCAGAGTAACAATATCATTCGGCATGTTTACGAAATGTGGAAATGGCCCAACTGTTTCCTGATCAAAATTTTCATAATCTTCATGACAATCCCAGCAACTTAGCCCGCTGTTCCCAAGCTCGACATTTTTCCATAATTTTTCACCCATAGCCACCAATTTAGAGTAATTGGTAATATGTTTATCGCGTATTGGCTTGGGAGGTTTTGAAGCGCATGGATTACAAGGATTACACGCATTTTTCATCCTTTTCCCACATGGATTGCAGGCGTTTTTCGCACATGGATTACACGCATTTTTCATCCCTTTTCCACAGGGGTTGCAGGCGTTTCTTCCGCATGGGTTACAAGCATTTTTAGCGCAAGGATTACATGCGTTTTTTGCGTAAAGCTCGAGATTCCCGGCAAGAGAAATCGCAGGGATTAAAACAAATAAAGCAATTACCCCAAAAAAGGATAATGTCTTTTTAAAACTTTCCATTTTTTCTCCTTAACATACACACTCATAAGAATTGCAGCTCATTATTATTTCTCAGTTTCCGCATGGATTACACGGATTTTTAGCGCATGGATTGCATGCGTTTTTAGCACACGGGTTACATGCGTTTTTTGCACATGGGTTATGCTTGTAACATGGATTACATGGGTTGCATGGGTTGCAAGCATTTTTTGCGCAAGGGTTGCATGCGTTTTTTGCGCATGGGTTGCAAGGATTACAAGCGTTTTTTGCACAAGGGTTACAAGCATTTTTAGCGCATGGGTTACATGCGTTCTTTCCATGTGATGGGTGTCCTGCAAACGAAACTCCGGACATTACGACAATAAAAGAAAATGCCAAAAAAAGAGTTAAAACTTTTTTGAAGTTATTCACCTTTTATTCCTCCTTCCTAAAAAAATTTTTAATAAATCTTATATAGCTTAAACAGATTTATTACGAGATTCAAGTCAAAAAAATAGATACAAATATAGCAGGATTTTGTAGCGATGTTATAGAAAAATAAAGTAAAGTGTAGTGTATAGCGTAGAGATAAATCTAAAACGTACGTAAAGAATCATTTATGTGTTATGAGCAGTTTCTGTGCCAGGAGGACTATAAGTATTGATTATCATTTTAAATCAAAAAGTTAGCAAAAAAATGGTTTTGATGCTAACAGAAAATATTGATTCATATTAAAACAGCTAACGTTTTATCTAAAACAAGTGTTTCGATTCGAACAGGTGTTTCGATAATCTTACAGCTGATCCAAAATTTCCTCAACTTTCTTTTTGTAGGCATTTTCAGTAATTAGATTTTGCTTTTTAAGATCTTTAAGATAGCGGAGTTTTCTCTCAAGTATTCTCTGTTTATCAGGCTGTTCCGGGGTTATAATTTTCTCTCGAGTATTAATAATGACCTTTCCTTTGCCTTTAACTCTTTTCAATTTTGCTTCGACCATGGTTTTTTCTTTTTTCGGTATCCCTAAAAAACCTTTGTGTGAATAAAACTGCTGTTTTGAACCGGGAATAAGCTTCCAGTTGGTTATAACATCCGCTTCAGTTTCTGTTTTTAAACTAAAATCATCAATGTAGGGAATACCATCAATAATCTGAAGCTTAAATATGAGCGTGTCATTTTTAGCAAAAACGTCACCAGAAGTTTTTTTGTTCGAGCTATATATTGAAAAACTAACCTTATAATGAGGTTTTACTTTTTGTAAAGCTCTCTGAATTAAAGGAGCAAAATGGGCAGAGGCTTTTTTGCCAAAAACCGGTTTTGTCTTGCTCCATGTTAGCAGGATATTTTCTTTATAATGTAAGGCTGTTAGAGCTTTTTTAATTTCTTCAATCCTGAATTCACCGGGTTGAGCCAATTCTTTACCCAGTATCTTGATATCTTCTTTAGTCATCTTTACAACCCGTACTCTACTTTTCTTATCTTTAGATGTCCCCTTCGCCTCTACAGATAGTAGTGTAGTTGAGTAAAGAAAAAAATTAATAAAAAAAACAAAGCATATAAAATAAATAATTTTTCTAAACATAAAAGAAAGCCTTAAAATATAATCAAAATAGTCGATATAATTTCATTTTTTTTTTAATTTCCATGGCAAAGCTACCAAGAGGTTATATATTAATTAAATATATCAAAATAATATTTCAATTCTTTATTGAATCACTTTAGCACAGTATCGGCAATATATCGAGTTCAAACAAGGTAACGTTTCATTTTATTAATAAAAATTCAAAAAAGATGTATTAACTCTATTTTTTTAAATAGATAAATCAATTAATCTAAATCTTATTCCTGCTGATATTGCATATATTGCTGTATTAATAAGATTTATATTCAATGTTAAAAGAAAAATAGAAATAATAGCTTTTTCCTGACATTAGGACTTGACACAAAAATTTACTTGGTGTAGTTTGTTACTCCTCAAATTATCAATAGCAATAATGCCGCATTAAAGGCATCACTGACGCAGTGTGGCCTTGTTGATTGCAAGATATGCTAAAAGATAAATTTAATAGAACTATCAAATACCTTAGAATTTCTCTAACAGAGTCCTGTAATCTTCACTGTTTTTATTGCAGGTCAAACCAGGATAATGCTTTTAGTTCCTGCCAAAGCTATTTAACACCTGATGAAACGCTGCTGATTATCAGAGCCTTTTCTGAACTTGGCATATCCCATGTAAGGTTAAGTGGCGGAGAACCTCTGTTAAGAAAAGATGTTTGTCTTTTAGTAAAAGAAATTAGTCGCCTGTCCGGGATAGAAGATATCTCACTTACGACTAACGGGATCCTTTTAGAAAAGTTTGCCCCTTTGCTAAAAAGCGCTGGCCTTCATCGCCTCAATATCAGCCTCGACTCTTTACTGCCTGCCAAGTTTAAAGAAATTACTAATGGCGGGGATTTAAAAAAGGTTTTAAAAGGAATTGATTCTGCGCTTGCATCCGGGTTAACGCCTATAAAAATAAATATGGTGGTTATGAGGGGTATCAATGATGATGAATTAATACCGATAATAAAATTCTGCTTGAAAAAAAGGCTTATCCTCAGGCTGATAGAATTTATGCCAATCGGGACGACCTCTTCAGAGGTGAAGGAAAGACATATTCCTACCAAAGAAATCCATGAAAAAGTTGCAAAATATTTCTCCCTGGAAAAAACAACATTCAAAGGGCCGGGACCCGCATGGTACGAGTATGTTAAGGGAGACGGTTTATTTATTGGGTTTATAAGCGCTGTCAGTCAGCATTTTTGTAAAACATGCAACCGGGTTCGTTTAATGGCGTCCGGTAAATTGCATCTTTGTTTGGGACATGAGAACCAGGTCGATCTGGCGGCACTCATAAGAAGGCCGGGAATTTCGGTTGAAGATTTGAAAGAACATATACAATCTGTAGTATGGGATAAACCGGCTATCCATCGTTTTGATGAAAATGGTTCAACAGCCAATAAGCGGGTGATGTCCGCTATTGGTGGATAAATCAATGTGTCAATTGCAATTGAAAAAAGGAGGTGGATGGGGAGTAGCGGTTGATATAAAAAAAGACTTTTAACTTGCTTTTTTGCAAGTTGGCTTTTTAATAATTAATTAATAAATTAACAGAATTTAAATAAGGGAGGAGAAAAAGAATAATGAGAAAGATTTTTATTGTTTTATTTGCTTTATTTTTAATGGTAGGTTTTTCCGCAAATAATGTGTTTGCAGACAGAACAGATGTTAAAGCGGGAGTTAAAATTAAATACAAAGAAGGATCTGTTTCCGGTGGGGGTGCGATAGAGGGGAAAGTTGTTTTTAAAGGCGCTAAACCGGCTCATGCGGAAATCGTAAAAGAAAAAAATCCAGAGGTTTGCGGAACAGGAGTTCGCATTATTGATCCATGGACAGTTGGAGGCGGTGGAGAGCTGTTGGATGCCGTTGTATATATTTCGGATATTAAAACCGGTAAAAAATGGTCGAACACCAATTTTAAATTTGATCAAAAAGGGTGTGCCTTCGTGCCTTATATCAGCGTCATGAAAAATAAGAGTAAGGTGGAAGTAGTTAACCTTGATCCAGTTGGCCACAATATTCATACTTATGAGTATAGAGGAAAGATTAAATTGAGCAAACTCGATGGTACAACTCAGACCATTTTAAATGTCGGTCAGCCGGACCAGGGATTTACATTCAAGAAGAAAATCAGAGTGAAAAAAGATAACCAGATGAAAATGGAATGTGATATCCATAATTTCATGCATGGCTGGATGATGGTGCTGTCGAACCCTTATTTCTCCATGACCAAAGCGGATGGAAGTTTTAAAATTGATAATGTGCCGGCGGGAACTTACAAAGTAGTCGCGTGGCACCCAACTTTTGGAACACAGGAACAGAAGGTAACTGTTAGTGGTGGAGCTTCCCAGTCCGCATCGTTTGAATTAAAAATGTAAGAACATAATTTCATAGATTGATTGATGAAAAAACCGGAACCACAGATTATTTTTACTGATTAGACTAATAAAAAATCAGTGTAATCGGTGAAATCTGAACTACCAATTTTGTAAAATCGTGTTTTTTTAAGCACAATTTTTGTTAGCAGATGGGCGGTTGCACTTTTGGTTGCGGCCTGCCTCACTGTGGTTCCAAATAATTATATAGAGGGGAGGTGCCAAGAGAACACAAGGAAAAAAATTATGGAGAGTTGAAAGTGTAGAGTTTAGTAGAGTTTAGAAGTGTATAGAAGAAATAAAAGTTTTTGATTATTGGTTTTAAAAAAAAAGTAACCGTTCACGGTCTTCTATTATAACCTGCAATCCGTAGGTTCAGCATAGTTAATTTAATATTAAATGTCCTTACAGGGCAAAAAAAACAAAAAGTTGAACTTAATGGTTCGAAATTCTGCTAACGCAGAGCTTCAAACCAGTTGTGGCCATAATCCCAGCTTCCCAGAACCCATTATTCCATCATTTTTGAATGGTAATGTTTCTGTATGCATCATCTCTCAATAACGCTATTGTATTGAATAAGATAGGCTTGCATGGCGTACTATAAATTGTCCTACTTGTTGTAGTTTCCGATGTTTTTTTGTAGTATACTCCCTAAATATCACAGCATGGCCAGGGGCCACAACCAAATGGAGCTACCGCTCCGGAGAGCAAAAAAACTTTGCTAAAAAACATGTTTTGCAAGTTAGTAATACAGCGACCCATAAGGAAGACTTTTTCAACATCTTTTTAAAAATATTTTTGGACAAGAGTGATATCTGATATTCATTTAACTTTTGTTTTTACAAAATCATTTCACATATATTCCTTTTTTTTAGATAACAATTTTTAAATTTGTCAGTAATATGACATTACTAAAGAGTAAAAACTGGCAGAATGAAAGCTATCCTAACAGCTCTATTTTTCCTGATGGGGAAAATAACCTAAAAGAAGAGATCGGTTTTTTTCATCGATTCATCAGAAAAGAGAAAACCCCTCGGTGGATATGTCTTGGGTTACTTAGTTTATTTGTTTTTCTCACTGCTGATAAATACATAAAGTGGTCGGACAAAGAAGATTGGGTAAGAGCGAATCGGATGATATTGAAATTGAATGGAAGAAATCTCAATGACAAACTCGCTAATCCGGACGAATGGTTCCACAATATGCTTTTGGCCGCAAAAGGGATTACTCTTGATCATTTCACTAATAATGATAATGAGAATACTATCAAAGATTTTGCTTTGCTCATCATGAGTCGCCGAGGTGTTATTCTTCAGATGAGGATTTTAGATCAAACAGGGATGGAGAAGGTTCGAGTAGATTTCAAAAACGGTAAGGCTATAGAAGTGCCGGAAGTTGATTTGCAGGATAAAAGCGGTAGATATTATTTTAAGAAGGCGCAAGAGTTAGAAAAAGGTGAAGTATATGTTTCCGCGATTGATCTCAATAAAGAAAAAGGAAAAATTGAAGAACCCCGGTACGTGACCGTAAGATTTATTATGAAAGTTTTTTACGGAAAAGGGGATTTGCGAGGCTATATAGTGGTAAACTTTAAGTTTCCCGAATTAGTTAACCTGGTTGATAACTTTTTGGAAGAAAGCAACAAAATCAGAATGTGGAATGAGAAGAGGAACGAGAGGGGGCAGATTGTTGAGAGACAGATTATCGGGAGTAATGAGCGGAGTAATGAGCCATGTCAACTATACAAAATTTATGGGCCAAAGGAAGAGATTCCTTACTATGATAATGCCTGTAAAATACTTTCAAAGAGTGAGGTTGTTTCAGTTAAACTTCCCATCGAAATAAAAGGACATAAATACACTGTAGAAATTTATACCGAGATAGAAGAGATTATTGAGCATAGCAGAAATAACAATGTCCCTTTGTTCCTTACCATAATTATAGTAGGAATATCAGCTTTGATGTACAAGGGGGGAAAGTGGCGGAGTAAGGCAATGAAAAGTGAACATCTCCTTCAATTGAGTAAGGAACTAAAAAAGGAACTTAAAAGGGAAACATTATTCGTGCTACTGCTCCAGAAGGTAGCTGTCTCAGCAAATGAGTCTGTAACCGTGGAAGGGGCTCTGCAAACTTGTATCGACCTGGTTTGTGAGCATACTCGCTGGCCGGTTGGACATGTTTACATGCCAGCCAAAGATAATCCAAAAAAATTGCTGCCGACAGATATTTGGCATCTCAGCGGTCATCAGGAATTTAAAACTTTTCAAAAAGTTACCAAAGAAACTTCTTTCAATTTAGGGGAAGGATTGCCGGGGAGAGTTTTATCCAGCGGAAAACCGGCATGGATCATTGATGTAACCAAAGATTCAAATTTTCCAAGAGCGAAATTGGCGGAAAATATCGGTGTTAAATCAGGATTTGCTTTTCCGGTTTTAAAGGCCTCTGAGGTTGTGGGAGTGCTGGAATTTTTCTCCATGGATGCCATCGTTGAACCGGATGAGGAACTTATAAAAGTGATGGCAAATATTGGCACGCAGCTCGGACGAGTAGTTGAGCGCAAACAGGCTGAAGCAGCGCTTAAGGAATTTTCAAGAAAACTTGTCGAATCCCAGGAAAACGAGCGTAAAAGAATAGCTGCTGAGCTTCATGACAGTCTGGGGCAGGATTTGCTTGTTATTAAAAATGAAATAAAGAGATATTTAAAAACCATCTCTGAAGATAATAGGAACAGTGAAATCTTGGAATTTGCCTCTTCTATAGTGACGCAAACTCTTAAAGAAATAAAGGAAATTGCCTACAATCTCCGTCCACCACAACTTGACAAACTTGGGCTAAAAGATGCTATTTTATCCCAAGTTAAAAGGGTATTAAATACTTCAGAAATAAATATATTTACGGAAATTGATGTAAAAGATGTTGAAATCCCACCTGAAACTGAAATTAATATTTTTCGAATAATTCAGGAAGGAATTAACAATATCGTGAAGCATTCCTATTCAAGTGAAGCAATTATAAGACTAAAAAATTCAAAAGAAAATATTTATCTTGAGATTTCAGATAACGGTGAGGGGTTTGATAACAAAAAAGAGAAAAAACAGAATGCTGCCTTTGAAGGTTTTGGGCTAAAAGGAATAGCAGAGAGAGCAACAATGCTTGGCGGTTCTTTTCAGGTTGATTCTAAAAAAGGAGTAGAGACAACCTTGAAAATAATTATTCCAATTTGTCGAAACAATACGAGCACGAAAAAGGAGAATTTTTCTCTTTAAACAAAGATTCATTATGGTTAAATATTAATTTGTATATTATCGATATAAATCAATTTTTTTAATTTTTATGATTATTTGTTTATGAATACACAAATATTAGTCGCTGACGACCATCCCCTCTTCCGTCAAGGTTTAATTAAGACAATAGAAGGCCACTCTTTATTTAATATAATTGCTGAAGCTAATGATGGAGTGCAGGCTTTGAACAAAATTAAAGAATTAAAACCAGATATTGCAATTTTAGATATTTCTATGCCAAAAATGTCAGGACTTGAAATAGTTAAAAAGATTCGAAACCTAAATTTAGATGTAAAAATAATTATTTTGACAATGTACACAGAAGAAGAATTTTTCAGCCAGGCAATTGAATTGGATATAAAAGGATATATTTCAAAGGAAAGTGCTGGAGAAGATTTAATTACAGCATTGGAACGTGTGTCCAATGGTGGATCTTATATTAGCCCGTTACTTTCTGACAATGTGTTTAAACTGGAAAAGGAAAGGAGGTTTTTAGTTAAAACCAAACCCGGTCTAAGCAATCTTACTCCTGCTGAAAGGCAAATCCTGAAATATTTATCTGAAAACAAATCGAGCAAGCAAATCGCCGAGAAATTATTTATCAGTTATAAAACGGTAGAAAATCACAGGGCAAATATTCGTGATAAGCTCAACTTAAAAGGTTTAAATGCGCTTCTCAAGTTTGCCATTGAAAACAAATCAAAACTATAAAAGATCTAATATTAGCGTAAATCTTTTACCGCAATCGTATTTCCTCCGCTTATCATTGTAGCTTTTCCTATATTAAAAAAACTAATCTCAAAAAAAAGGGTAGAACTACCTATAACATTAGTTAAAAAAATGAATAGAGCTACCCATTCAAAATAGGTGCTACTGTCTATTTACCTTTATGTCATGCTTCGCTTAGAATAAAAAAGAAGTGACCCGACCACTTACTGCTAAGCCATTGATATTTTGTTGCTTTTCTTTTTAACTGCGAAAGCCAGGAGTATCTTTTTCTATAAACATAAATACTTTAGATATTATTTAATATATTTATACATATAGTGATTTAAACCAATTAATAATTTTTTTATTATATCAATCTTCATAACTGTCTAAATTAGAGTGATACCTAAAATTTTTTAACTTAGTCATATGCTGTCCAAATTAGCTCAGATTGCAATTAACCTGTATTTTCATGTTTTACTTTTTTTGGAGTATCTCAAATAGATGCATAATAGCTAAAAAAAGAGATGTGCTGTCCAAATTGAAATTCATGTCTCAAAATACCTCAGATGGAGAAAACCCTTTATTTATTGGCCCTTTTGCGGAAAAGACTTATTTAATTTAGACATCTGTACTGCAAACTTGTAAAAGTGTGTTTTTTAACAAAGTTTTTGTTGGGCATCGGGCGGTAGCCCTTTTGGTTGTGGCCCCTGGCCACTCTGTGATCTATCTTATGAATACACAAAAAATATTAGTCGCTGACGACCACCCTATCTTCCGGCAAGGTTTAATTAGGACAATAGAAAGTCTCTCTTCATTTAATGTAATTGCTGAAGCCACTGATGGAATGCAGGCTTTGAACAAAATTAAAGAACTAAAACCGGATATTGCAATTTTAGATATTTCTATGCCAAATTTGTCAGGGTTTGAAATAGTTAAAAAGATTCAAAACCTTAATTTAGATGTAAAAATAATTATTTTGACAATGTACACAGACGAAGAATTTTTCAACCAAGCAATTGATTTGGATATAAAAGGCTACGTACTAAAAGAAAGTTCTACGGAAGACTTGATTATAGCATTAGAACGTGTGTCCAACGGTGAATCTTATATTAGCCCGTCACTTACTGACTATGTGATTAAACTGGAAAGGAAAAGGAGGTCTTTCATTAAAGCCAAACCTACCATAAACAATCTTACTCCTGCTGAAAAACAAATCTTGAAATATTTAGCTGAAAACAAAACGAGTAAACAAATCGCCAACAAATTAATTATCAGTTATAAAACTGTAGAAAATCACAGGGCAAATATCCGTCATAAGCTTAACTTAAAAGGTTTAAATGCCCTTCTCAAGTTTGCCATTGAAAACAAATCAAAACTATAAAAGACCTTAATAACCTCAAGCGGGAGTAAGATAGCATAGAATTAGTCTTAAAAACGGGTAACACTACCTATTAGAATAGGTAGTGTTACCCATGAAACTGGTAGCAAAAATGAATAGAGCTACCCATTCGAAAGGGGTACGGCTATCTATTTACCTTTGTATTAAATTTTTCCATAATATGTCTTAAATGGGTTATACGAGGGATCAATATAAAACGATTCAGAAGACAAATTTTTTTATTTAGTTAGGAATGAGGCTGAAAAGAGAATGATTTATTCCATTTAATTTGAAGGAGGTGGTAGATGAGATTATAAGAGAAAAGTTATAGATGTAGTGTTCAAAGCGTAGAGAAGATAGAAAAGTCTTTATTATTGGTTTTAAAAAATTTTAGAAGGAGGTGGGCTTAAAATAATGAAAGCAAAAACAAAAAAAGCAGCTTATAAAAGCTTTCTATGCATAGTTGCTGTTGTTGTAACAGCTTTTGTGCTGTCTCAAACCGTCCAGGCCGCGAGCATTGGTCCGTTGCCAAAATTAAAAATTAATGCCAAAAAAGCGGAACTTGGAAGGAAACTTTTTTTCGATACTAAGCTCTCAGGTGACGCGCAGCTTGCATGTTCTTCCTGCCATGACCACAAACTCGGTTTTACAACCAGAAAGCCCCTGTCGGATGCTTATATCAGTATGCTTCACTTCAGAAATGCTCCCACTTTAATTAATACCGCTTATAAAGGGAGTAAATCTGTTTTGCGCAACAAACGCATCCCCTGGCATTGGGATGGCAGAATGGGAACTAACCTCAATGACATGACCCGCGACGCCCTGGTTACGAGCGAGACGATGAACATGGACATGAGGATCATGCAGGAACGACTCAGACAGTTTCCGTCTTATGTTATAGAATTTAATGGTGCATTTGGGTCAAAAGAACCTTCCAATGGGTTAGTCAGGAAGGCGATCCCTGAATTTTTAAAGACCCTTACTTCAAAGAATGTTCCTTTTGACCAGGGTAAGCTTGGTCTTACAGCCAAAGCTGGTCTTGATCTTTTCCTTGGAAAAGCGGGTTGTGTCAGGTGTCATAACGGTCCGATGTTTACAGATGGCAAGCCGCATAATACGGGTGTTCCGGAAAACCCGGAAGTTTTTAAAGATCCTGTCCGCCACATAACTTTAATCAGTCTTTTGGGTTTTGCCCAGGGACTTGAGAATATTATGAATTTAAGGCGGGACCCCGGCTACATGACCGTCTCTCATGACGCTAAAGATATGGGTAAGTTCGCTACCCCTACTCTGCGAGAACTGAAATACACCGCTCCTTATATGCATAATGGTATGATGGCCTCATTGGATGAAGTCATAGATTTCTACAACAAGGGCGGCGGACCGGACAGACCCGGATTAAAAGATTCCGCAATGGTGCCGTTGCGCCTGACAGATACTGAAAAAGCAGAGTTAAAAGAATTTCTGCTTGCTCTGAGTGGTGATGATATCGGCGCGGCAGTAAAATACACGAAACCTGATCTGGATTACCAGCCTTTGCCAAATTGGGTTAATAATGATTATACAATTAAAAATTATAAATGAGGGAAAGGAGGGGAAAAATTTATGAAAAGCAGTAAGAATATAATGTTTCTTTTGCTCGCTTTCGCTGCAATACTGATATTCTCCCCTGTGGGAACAGTATTCGCCGAAGGAGATCCGGATTTTGATATGCCATTGGCAGCTTTAATGCCTCCGCCATATCCGGTGGATAACCCGACAGTGAAAAAAAATGTCTGGCCGTCCAAAATGGATGCGAAACAGGAATTAGGTTATCTCACATTTTTTGATCCAAAATTGTCTGGCGACCAGGGGCCTTCTGCATGCTCCGATTGCCATAATCCTTTGCAGGGATGGGGAACGAACGAAGCGCACAGCAAAGGTTATCCGGGAACAGCGCACTGGCGGAATTCTCAAACAATTGTGAATAACGCTTATTTACAGAAACTTTTCTGGGGCGGCTCTTCTCCAAGTTTGGAAGCCCAGGCTCCGTCTGCTGCCAGAGCGGCACGCGCTGGAAACCTGGAAAGAGATCAAGGAGAGGCTCGCTTAAGACTGGCACCGGAATATGTCCAACGCTTTAATGAGGTTTTCGGAGACCGATGGCCTATACTGCAAAATGCATGGCGGGCTATAGCATCTTTCGAAAGATATATGTCTCAAATCGATACCCCCTTTGATAAATATATGAATGGGGATAGAAGCGCTATGTCAGCCTCCGCAATAAGAGGGATGGACATTTTTAAAGGAAAAGCGAATTGCTTTGAATGCCATAACGGTCCGATGTTGACGGATGAAAAGTTTTACAATTTGGGTGTAAAAAGAGGAGAAGGTCTTGATGGTGGTGAGGATCCTGAGGATGCGATGCCGCTCGTACAGATAAACCTGCGCTGGGAAATATACGGCAATAAAGGAAATTCAGAATGGATTTTCCGGTCATTCAAGGATGACGCGGGGATGTGGTTCCGAGATAAACAATTGACAAGCAGAGGTAAATTTCGCACGGCGCCTTTAAGGTTTACCAGATTTACCGCGCCATTTATGCACCATGGCCAGTTGGATTCGCTTCGTGCAGTCATTGATTTTTACGATAGAGGTGGCGATGAAAATGAGTTTACCAAAGAGCTAATAACACCCTATGGTGATAAGTATGCAGGTACAAAGACTTCCATCATGAAAAAACTGAATTTAACGGAAGATGAAAAAAAGGATCTGGAAAACTTTTTATTGGCTTTAACCGCCGATCCTATGGTATTGCCGACTCCAAAGCTTCCTCAGTTTCAGAGGATGGCGGACTGGATGCCAAGAAAATAATTTAGTTGCTAAATAATAATTAGGAGGTGAAATTCATGGAAAAGAAAGAGGAAAAATGTTTTTCTCTATGTTCAAATCGTAGGCAGTTTCTTCTGGCCAGCGGTGTTGCAACAGCAACTGTTGTTCTGACCGGGATACCCGGATTGGGAGCAAAAAAGGTTGAAGCGGTAACAACCGGCTATCCAAGGCAGAAAATAGCATCACTGAGCAGTCTGAAAACAGGGAAACCTGTTGAGTTTAAATATCCGGACACCAAAAAATACTCTGGTAGCTTTATTGTTAAATTAGGTACAGAAGGTGGCGGCGGAGTAGGCCCCCAAAAGGATGTAGTTGCTTTTAATAATTTCTGCCAACACATGGGCGGCAAAATGCTGGATGGAGGATACAAGGCAGCAGATAAAGCGATAGGCCCCTGCCCGTATCATCAGACCACCTTTGACTTAACGAGGCATGGAATAGTTATCAGCGGTCATTCAACGGAAAGCATTTCTCAGGTATTACTTGAGGTTGAGGGAAACGATGTGTATGCCGTTGGCATCATGGGTTTAATTTATGGACGACATAGTAACTTATAAAATAAAAAGGAGGTGTAATTCATGACACAATATTATCTGCCAAAAGATAGCGTACCAATACCGCCGCCCAATGCGGAGGTGTTTACCACAGCATGTGACTATTGTATAGTCGCTTGCGGTTATAAAGTTTATAGATGGCCCCTGGGTAAAGACGGAGGGCCGAGTGCAAATGATAATGCCTTGCTCGCGGACTTCCCGCTGGATCCTCTCGGAGGCTCAGGAGCTGCCTGGTATGGACCGAATAATCACAATGTGGTTATGGCAAATGGTAAGCCTCACAACATAATAGTCGTTGCTGATGCTGAAACCGGAGCTGTAAACTTAAATGGAGACCACAGCATAAGAGGCGGTTGTATTGCTAAAAAGCCATATAACCCAAATACACCCACAAGGGATAGACTGCAAAGGCCAATGCTTCGTATTTTTGACTCATTGATGCCGGTAAGCTGGGATCTTGCCACGGACATTTTTGCGGAATTAAGCAATTATGTCATTGACAAATATGGCGCGAATGCCTGGGCGCATAAACAGTATTCCTATCAGTACTGGGAAAATACTTACGCCCTGACCAAGTTGGCTCTGCGGCATATTGGAACGGCGGCATTTTCGCCACATGATCAGCCGGGACCAGGAGGAGACGCAATAGGATTGCGGGACACCGGGTACGCGAAATTCGCGCCCTCTTACTGGGATTGGGCTAATGCGGATACTTTATTTATTTCCGGCACAGACCCATATGAAACAAAAACCGTCCTGTGGAACGAATGGATAATGCCGGCAATAAAAAAGAAAAAAATGAAGGTAATTATGGTCCTGCCCAGAAGAACAATGGGTGCGGCTTTTGCCGAAGCAAACGGTGGACTCTTCCTGCAATTGATCCCGGGAACAGATACGGTGCTTCAAAATGCAATCGCCCGGCAAATTATTGAGATGGACGGGATTGATAAAGAGTGGATCAAGAAATGGACTAACAATAAGTGGGAGACAGATTCCGGCTTTGGACAGGGAACACGTAATTCTCCATGGCAGTGGCGATCTACCTGGGGTAAATTTGAGACCAGCGGCTATGACAACGGTAAGAAAAGCTTTAAAACATGGTTGTTTAAGCAAAAGGAATTTGAGCTGAATGCAGCCGCTAAACTTACCGGGGTTTCTGCAGCAAAGATCAAAAAAGCCGCGGAAATGATGTCACAGAAAAAAGGAAAACCGACTAAGGTATCCATTGCGCTGGAAAAAGGAAACTACTGGTCAAACAATTATGGAAATACCGTTTCGATTGCTAGTCTGGCTGTTATTACCGGAACCGGCGGAAGACCGGGACGGATGATCGGCCGGTTAGGTGGTCACCAGCGTGGTGGCAGAGGCGGCGGAAAGTACATCAGGACAAAAGGGCCGGAAAAGAACGAGGGCCGGAGAAAGAAACCTATTGATCTTGACCGGTGGCTTGTTTCCGGGCATGTTCGCTTTGCAAATGTAGTTGGTTGTACGTGGGTAAGCGGAATGGCCGGTTCCCAGGGAGGAATTGGAGATGCCTTTAACCGTCAAACCCGAAAGAATCCCCATCAAGTTCATAGTTTTAACAAGGCCGAAATCATTTCTACATTGAAAAAGCGAGTGGACAGCGGTGGTATGGTAGTTGCCAACTGGGATATCTATCTTCGTGATCCTATTGGAGTGAAATACGCGGATATTGTTTTTCCAGCCGCAACATGGGGCGAGGTAGATTTCGCGCGGGCTAATGGAGAACGCCGGTGCCGGCTTTACCAGAAATTCTATGACGCCCCGGGCGACGCAAAGCCTGATTGGTGGATTGCGGCGCAAATAGCCACCAAAATGGGATTCCCGGGATTTGATTGGAAAGATTCCAACCAGGTCTTTGAAGAAACTGCCAGATTCAGCAGAAAGAGCAGGGTAGCTTATGATTCGATTGTATGGATGGCAAAGAAAAATGGCATGAAAGGTCATGAACTGCTCGGAAAGCTCGGTACAACAGGAATCCAGGCACCTGTCCGCATTATGGATAAAGCCTATGCAAACAGTAAAGACCCAAGAATAAACAGGCCGGGCCGAAAATATGCCGGTGACCAGCAGGAAGTGCTAAAAGGTCTTGAGTGGCGTGGCGGTGTGTTATTCGCTACGGTAAGACAGCATGATACGGAAATGAAGTTGCCGGAAACGGGACATCCAGAACGCACCATTTTTAATAAGCTGGAATTGAAATACAAATCCCAGACCGGTAAGTTGAACCTGCTGAAATCTCCGTGGAACCAGTTTTCCGATTTCTGGGAATGGTGGAGACCAAAGGGAGATGAACTTTGGGTAACCAACGGCCGTATTAATGAAATATGGCAGTCTGGTTTCGACGATATGTTCCGTCGGCCTTACATTACCCAGCGGTTCCCTGAAAACTGGCTTGAGATTCATCCTGAAGACGCAAAGAAAAGGGGAATTGAGAGTGGTGATCAGCTTGTTATCTCATGTGATAGAGTGCCTATACAAAAAGACTATAATCAGGCAGTCTTCAGTGGAGACTTCATGTTCTCCAACCTGATGAAGCAGGGCCATATCAAGCTAACCAAGGCATCTATAACAGGGGTTGCAATAGTTACACCGATTGTGAGGAAGGGTACAACCTGGACCTACTTCCAGAATCCACATCAACCGGCTAATGCCCTTGTTCCAATGGTTCCTGATTGGGTTACCAACAGGTACCGCTTTAAGCTTGGTGTGGGCAAAGTTAAAAAGATAGGAGAATCTCCTTACAAGAAGACATTCCGTGCATTCTCCTGGGCAAGAAGAGACATAGTATAAAGTACTAATGCTATGCTGATTCACAAAAAAGAGGGGAGTTTTCACTCCCCTCTTTTTTTATAAATTTAAAATAAATATTAAGAAACCTCTGATTAAGTCCGTTTATGTCATTTCGAACGCAGTGAGAAAT
>CEQE01048766.1_pt1 | contig 19768 bp, 18 predicted proteins | sample 356201 | NCBI WGS metagenome assembly CEQE01 (sample SAMEA2619970, study PRJEB7988) | marine metagenome | biome: marine biome (ENVO:00000447); feature: mesopelagic zone (ENVO:00000213) & marine oxygen minimum zone (ENVO:01000065); material: "saline water (ENVO:00002010), including plankton...
CTCCCTGCCTGCACATAGGCAATACCTCTGTTCACTACCATCATCCTGATGGCAATAGACATATCCATACTGCCGGAGAAAGAAAAATAGCCGACGGCCCCAGCATAAGGCCCCCTCTTATCCGACTCAAAGTCAGCAATAATCTCCATCGCCCGGATTTTAGGCGCGCCAGAAACCGTACCCGCTGGAAAACAAGCACGCAGAGCATCAAAGGCATTCATATCACGCCTTAGCTTCCCCTGCACATGAGTCACCAGATGCATTACATGGGAGTAGAGCTCGACTCCCATAAGTCCGCTAACCTGAACCGTACCTGGCTCACTGACCCGCCCGATGTCATTACGCCCCAAGTCTACTAGCATGATGTGCTCCGCCCGTTCCTTTTCATCATTGCGCAGTTCCTGCTCTAAACGGACATCCTCCTCTGGACTACTTCCGCGAGGCCTCGTTCCTGCCAGAGGCCGGGTCACTACAGTATCACCATCAACCCTCACCAGAATCTCCGGAGACGCACCGATAAGATTAAAATCTTTAAAATCAAGAAAGAACATATAGGGCGAGGGATTAATGGTGCGCAGGGCGCGGTAAATCTCAAACGGAGCAGCCTTCGTCGGCTGGGATAGACGCTGAGATAAGACCACCTGAATCGCTTCTCCCGCCGTGATATATTCCTTTATCTTCCGTACACTCTCCTCATACCCCTTTTTGGAGAAATTGGAGGTAACCCCGTATTGAATACTAGGTGAACCAGAGACGCCACTTATCAGCCGACTCGTCCCCAGTGGCTGACTCAACCTATCGACCAGATTATCAATCTTATCTACAGCTCTTTGATACGCCACCTCAATATCGCCATCAAGATAAACATAACTCAAAACCTTAATCTTATGTGTTACATGATCGAAAACAAGCACCGTATCGACAAACATGAAAACCGACTCCGGTAAACCCAAAGGATCGCTATCAGACGAGGATAGGTTTTCGAAGCGAGTTACCGTTTCGTAAGCCAGGTAGCCGACGGCACCACCGCAGAATTTAGGTAAGCCACCTACCGGCACAATCCGATATTTATTTAATTCCTGGGCAACTAACGACAGAGGGTCAGTCTTATCCTCGCCCCGAATAGTGAGGACACGGTACGGCTCCGTACCAATAAAACTATAACGGGCGAGTCGTTCACCACCTTCAACACTTTCGAGAAGGAAAGAATAGTCCCCACGATTTATTTTAAGGAAAGCTGACACAGGCGTCTCCAGGTCAGCTACAATTTCACGGTAAACCGGTACCAGATTACCACTCTTCTTGAGTTTCTTAACCTCGGCTAACGATGGATAGTACATGCGTCCCCCTCAACGATAAATAACAAAACCCTCGCCCATAGGGACAAAATCTATCACGAGCCTAGTCGCATACGACTCCGGCCAGCCAATAGCCAGATGTAACCGACATGCGCCAAACCGAATAATATTGAAATTCGAGGCAAAGTCATCACTGCCATCGGGCAACTAATGTGAGGAAAACGCAAATCAAGATTACCGTGATGATCCCTCTATCACCGACACCCTCTTTCCGATGGTGTCGAGTAGACTGGCGTGCACCAACGAAAATACTTCTGATTAGTGCCCCGTATGACATCAGAGTAGATTTTCTGTAGTTTCCAGGTAACCTTACCGATTTCGCCGTCACCAATTTTACGGTGGTCCACCTCAGCCACCGGAGTAATGTGGGCGGCGGTACCGGTAAGGAAGCATTCCTGAGCAGTATAAAGGTCACTACGCTCAATAGGTCGCTCAATGGTTTCGACGTTAAATTCTTTATGAGCCAATTCAATCACAGTATTCCGGGTAATACCCATAAGAATACTGTTGAAGCTTGGGGGGGTGACTAACTGACCATCAATCACCAGAAAAATATTCTCGCCGGTCCCCTCCGAGATATGGCCATCGGGGGAAAGCATAATGGCCTCATCGAATCCATTCTCCACAGCTTCCGTCTTAGCCAGGGCGTTATTGACATAGATACCAGTAATTTTACACTGCGGCGGAATGACGTTAGAGTCTGGTCGCCGCCAAGAAGAAATGACAACCTTAGCTTTATCCACATCCAGATAGCGCCCCCAAGGCATAGCAAAGACCAGAAAATCACTATCCAGATCATTGAGACGCACGCCAAGTGACTCCGAACTTTTATAGGCTAAAGGCCGGATATAGATATCCTCTTGAAAACCACACTTCTCCACCAGTTCCACCGTGATCTGGCATAACTTATTCACAGTATAGGGTAGGTCAATTTTCAACACCCGACAGCCATTGAGCAATCGCTCATAGTGATCCTTCATACGGAAGATATGAATCTGCAGCTGATCACTGTTCCAGTTACCACGGATACCCTCAAAGAGAGCCGTACCATAGTGCAAGGCATGCGTCATGACCCCAATTTTAGCTTCAGCTGCGGGGACAAACTCATTATGGAAATAGACGTATGGCGATATCATAATAATCCCCTTCCTCAGACAGCCTTTATTATAATCATTATCTTTAGACAAGGCAAACAAGACTAATTTTAGGTACTATTCGATTACAGTTGAAAGCGTCAATCAAAGAAGATTCTGTTTGGTTTTGGTGACCATTTATTCTTCTGAACGAGAATTCTCTTCATTAGGTGGGACTGAGGCGAGCGGAACACTTCGTGGCCGCTTAGCTCGCTGGCGTTGTGGCTTAGACCGGAGACTCTTGAGCTCGTTAAGTTTCTTCAACAGACGTGATTTGCGCCGGGCAGCATTATTGGAGTGGATAATACCCCTTTCCGCGGCTCTATCCAGAGTACTAACGGCCGTAGTGACCTCTTTTCTCGCTGCCTCGAGGTCTTCGGACAAAATAAGCCTTTCGGCTTTAGCAATATTTGTCTTACATAAGGTGTCTAACGGTTTATTACGTAACCTTTTTCTTTCGCTGGCGCGCATCTCTTTTTCGGCTGATTTACTGACTGGCAATATCTACCTCCTCAGGACTTCTTACGTAAACTAGTTGTCTCTTTTATAACATAAAAAGGTTCGGTTTGGCTAGCGACTAGGAGTCAGCCAACCAGATTTCGTTATACCCACCAAACCGACTATGACTATCACAAGTATTAATTGCCCTAGCAAAGGCATCAAAACTAACTATCGAGTACAGCTAGTATCAGGTTAAGTTTCCTTAGTTGATGCGCCATCCCTAACCCGGGTAGCGCTGATTACTTCCCGTACTCGCTCTATCTTGGTCAGGAGCCGATTTAATTGGGCAAGATTCGCCGTCCCTAGCGTTAAAAATGTCGACGCAGTGCCGTCGCCATTATTAGTCGAGCTTACCGAATTAATATTTATTTTTTCGTCAGCAATTAGTACTGTAATATCGCGTACCAGCCCAACGCGGTCTGCTGATTGAACTTGAATCTTAACCGGATAAAAGGCACCTGTTTCCCCCCACTCCACCAGAACCAATCTCTTCTTCTCATCCTCATGAGTCATATTGTAACAATCCTGGCGGTGAATGGTTACTCCCTGACTACGCGTAATGTATCCCAGAATGTTATCACCGGGTAGCGGGTGACAACATTGAGCCAGTCGGGTGAGCAGATTCTCTACTCCCTGAACCTTTACCGCTGAAGCTGACTGCTTGAGTGGGGTTACCGCGGTGATTCTCGGTTGTTGTTGTTGAACAGCTAATCTTTGAGCGATCTGGGGCGTGGTAATACTCCCATAACCGATATTGGCATAAAAATCAGCCAGATTGTCATATTTAAACAGTCTAGTCAGTTTCTCCCGCTCAGTTGATTTCAAGCCGAGCTGTCTAATCATCTTTTCCAGAATCTCCCGACCACGCTCAATATTTTCCGCCCGTTCCCGCTTTTTAAACCATTGCCGTATTTTTTGCATGGCATCCGATGTCTTAACATAGCCCAAGACAGGATTTAACCAATCCCGACTCGGCCCCTTACCGGCTTTACCCGTCAGAATTTCTACCATATCGCCATTATTGAGCTGGTAACTAAACGGTACCAGGCGGCCATTCACTTTAGAGCCGACACATCGGTGCCCGAGATCGGTGTGAATACGGTAAGCAAAATCGAGCGGGGTGGAACCCTTAGGAAGATCTTTAATCTCGCCCTTAGGAGTATAAACGAAAACCTGGTCAATAAAGATATCGGTCTTCACCGATTCGAGAAATTCTTCCGCTCCGCTCAGTTCGCGGTGCCATTCGACCAGCTGGCGTAGCCACTTCAGCCCTTCTTCAAAGTGTCTGTCCCTCTGCTCACCCTCTTTATAGCGCCAATGAGCGGCGACGCCGAACTCGGCAATACGATGCATCTGATGAGTACGGATTTGAATCTCCAGTGGCGTGGTGCGCTGGTACATTATCGTAGTATGCAAGGATTGATACCCATTCGGCTTCGGGTTGGCGATATAGTCGTTAAACTGATCAGGCAGGGGACGCCATAGATTGTGGACGATACCCAGAGTGGTATAACAGTCGTTGACACTATCAACTAGGACCCGCAGGGCAAGAAGGTCATGGATATCGTCGAAGTCTTTACCAAGTTCGGCGTATTTCTCTATTTTCTGGTAAAGACTGAAGATATGCTTAGAACGACCAGAGATTTCAGCTTTGAGTCCGGCCTGTTCCAATTCCCCGCATAAAGCCTGAACGGCTTGCTTAATGAAATTTTCCCGCTCAGTGACTCCGGCGGCCACCAACCTTCCAATCTGGTGATACCGCCGCGGCTCCAGATAGCGGAAGGATAAATCCTCAAGCTGCCACTTTAACTCCCATATTCCCAGGCGATGGGCCAGCGGGGCATATACCTCCATCGTTTCCTGGGCCGTAGTGCGCCGTTTTTCCAAGGACAGGGCGTCCAGAGTACGCATATTGTGTAATTTATCGGCGAGCTTAATGAAGACGACGCGTAGGTCTTCCGCCATCGCCAGTAGCATCTTCCTCAGATTTGCTGCCTGATCTGACCGGACGGCAGGATCGCCACGCTGCATCGTCTCGCCTGACGCCGACCATGCAAGTTTACCCAATTTAGTGACGCCGTCGACCAGCCTAGCGACTTCCTGACCAAACCTAACTTCGACTTCGGCAATTGATATTTCGCAATCTTCAGAAACGTCGTGCAGTAAAGCCGCCACCAGTGAGCTGGTATCGAGCTGAAGTTCCGCCAAGGTTAGGGCGACCTGTAACGGATGCTCCAAATAAGGTTCGCCAGACTTACGTAACTGACCCTCATGGGCTTTCATGGCGAATTGATAGGCCGTCTCGATCACAGTGAGCTTTTCTGACGGTAGATACTCTCGCGCTTTACTGATAAGTTCGTTAAAGCCCATACCCCACCTCACCCATAGTTCGACGGTGACCAAAGTATAGCGCAGAGGATAATCAGTGTAAAACAAAATCGTGGAGCCATACGGTAGGCTCAAGGCAAGAATCGTACAGGTGTTCTCTTTACGACTAGAATTTTGCTACGCTGTCAACTACCAGCTATCGACAACAAGATAAAAAGTCTCTCCGTAAAATAGCACCTAACCTAGAAACTGGCTAATCTGATTTCTCCGCTCATTTTTAAAGATAACCTAAAACTCGATCCGCCTTCCGTAGGACTAAAGGTTTGCTTTAGTTAGATTGAGAGCCAACGATTACCTATGCTACCTTATGTTATTATAAATAGTTGAAGCATGGAGATTAACGTATCAATCAAAGAAAAGTTTATCGGATGTCCTAGAGTAGGCTGGCTAAGAAATGTAGCCAGGAGAGTTCTGGTGTCGCAGAAAATAGATACTAAAATTGAGCTCAGTCTAGTTATCACCGGTCAGGAAGAAATACACCAGCTAAATTTTACTTACCTGGGAAAGGACCGACCAACCGATGTGCTCTCTTTTCCGATGTTAACAGAATCCCGTAGTAAATACGGGAATAGGGCCCATTTCGTGACTGCCCCGGATAACAAAAAGCATCTGGGCGAGGTGATTATTTCCTATCCCCAAGCGGCGAGCCAAGCCAGAGAGCATCACCACCCAGTGGAGAGAGAGATGGCCATTCTTATTATCCACGGTATGCTTCACCTACTAGGCTTTGACCACAAAAAGACGGCTCCAAAACAGGACATGCAGAGACTAGAAACGAAAATTTTAGGTTCCCTCGAAGAGTCACTAGAATGAAGGTTCTAGGCATTACTGGTAGTCCGCGACGGGGAGGTAACACCGACCTTTTACTCGCCGAGTTTTTACGTGGTGCCGCGAGTAAGGGAGCTGAGATTAAAACTATTGTCCTTAACGACCTTAGTTTTATTCCCTGCCAACACTGCGATGCCTGTCTGAAGAAGGGGATTTGTAGGTACGAAGATGATATGCAGCTAATATACCAGGAATTGGAAGCGGCCGACCGAATTGTGCTGGCTTCCCCAATCCACTTTGCCGGAGTCAGCGCCCAAATGAAGACAATGATTGACCGCTGCCAAGCGCTCTGGGCGAGAAAATATATCCTGAAGATACCGCCGTTAGACAACCAGCGAGAGCGGAAAATTTTTTTTATTTCCGTTTGCGGCCGAAAGGAATTCACCCAGTTTGAGCCGGCGCTGGCCACGGTAAAATCTTTTTCCCGTGTCCTGAATATTACCTGCACTGGAGAATTATTTTTCTCCGCGATTAACGAGAACAGGGAGATTCTGGAACATCCTGATACTATGCGCCAGGCTTTCGAAGCAGGACAGAAGCTTATGGAAACATAAGATGGTGCTCTGGGGACAAATATGTTACCCTAATAGAACCAGTCGGTACAGAACGGCACAATAAGATTAATGGAGTAGATTAAGGGAATAAATTATGCGACTTGGTCCGTTGGAAATCGGTATTATTATAGTAGTTATGATCTTCGCTGCGGTCATAATGCGAACCGTTCGAGTTGCCCGACTTGCCGCCGAGAAGGACAAGAAATCCTCTGTTAAAATCCCGGAACGACAAACTGAGCAGAACAAAAGAAAGCGTCGTTTCAAACTTGGCGGTATAATTTTCATTCTTACCGGTGTTCTTCTTCTGCTAAGTGGCGTAAGTATGTTTAAATGGGTTTTGTGGAGTTACCTATGGTCCTTTATTATTGCGGCTATCGGGTTAGTAATGCTATTCATGTCCCGAAAGAGATAACCCCAGCAGCCTTGTACAACCACAGTTTTATGCATCCTGAAGCCGTCTGTTAGTTAACCTAGCCACTTACCACCCCAATAAACTCGCTTACATCCTTTATACCCTCTTTTTGCATAAACTGCTTTATGCCTTTGAGGATATCAAGGAAAACGCTGGGGTTAGCAAAACTGGCGGTACCGACCTGGACGGCGCTGGCACCGGCCATAATAAACTCAATAGCATCCTGAGCGGTAGTAATCCCACCACAACCAACGACAGGAATGTCGACCACGCCAGCCACCTGATACACCATAGAGAGCGCCACCGGTTTGATAGCGGGTCCAGATAGTCCGCCAGTAATATTGCCCAACACCGATCGGCGCCGATGAATATCTATAGCCATACCTCGCAGGGTATTAATCAGGGAAATAGCATCGGCGCCAGCTTCAGCTACGGCTACGGCTACCCTACTGATATCGCTGGTATTAGGTGCCAGTTTGACTAAAATCGGCAGTGAAGTAGCTTTTCTTACGGCACGGGTGACCGCCGCGGCAGAGTCAGGATTAGCACCGAACTCAGCACCACCAGCTTTAATATTGGGACAACTGATATTTACCTCAAGACCACTGATACCAGCGACTCCATCTAATCGCATGGCTAACTTCGCGTAATCACTAAGGGTTTCACCGGCGATATTAACAATAACCGGCACCCGCCACTTTACCCAGATTGGAGCCTTTTCTCTAATCAAGGCAGCGACGCCGATATTCTGCAGCCCAATGGAGTTGAGCAAACCAGAGGCGGTCTCAACCAGCCGTGGCTGGAGATTACCCTTCTTCGGCTCCAGAGTAGTACCTTTACAGACAACGGCGCCTAGCTTTTGAATATCAAAGAGATGTTCATCTTCGATTTCGGTACCATAGCCAAAGGTACCGGCAGCGGTCATCACCGGATTAGCCAGTAATAACCCGCACGGATGCTTCGGAGCTAATTCAACGGAAAAATTCATTCAATCACCAGCATTGAGGCAATACCAACCAAGAAGATAAAGAAATGCATTATTGACCGACGGAGACCAGCTTCCTGTTTAATTATCGGTATCAAATCGGCGGCAGCAATATAAATAAAGCTACCGCCGGCAAAGAGCAACAGATAAGCAATAGAGGTCTGCATGTGAGAAAAAACAAAAAAACCAATAATTCCGCCGACGATAGCCATGATACCAGATAAATAATTGAAGGTAAGGGCTTGCCTTCTGCTGAGGCCCCCGTAGACCAGAACTCCAAAATCACCCAGTTCTTGTGGTATTTCGTGAACCGCCACGGCCAAGGTCGTGGCCATACCTAACGGGAAACTAACCATAAAACTGGCAGCGATAGCCAGACCATCGAGGAAATTATGTAGGCCATCGCTGAACAAAATGAGGTAGGAAAAGGGCTGAATCCTTTGCACCATATTGTGATGATATTGCCAATATAAGAATTGTTCGAGGATAAAGAAGAAAATAAAACCAAGGAGAACGTACAAAAAGATGCCCGAGTAAGCACCAACCTGCTCAATTGCCTCGGGTACGAGATGAAGGAAGGCGGCGCCCAGTAAAGTCCCGGCAGCAAGTGCCACCAGGCTGGCCAACGCCTTAGTCAGCCATTCCTCTTTCACGGAGAGTAGCAAGACACCGACCAGAGAAATGAGACTAATAGCAAGAGTTGCGATCAATATCTGAATCAGAACCATCAAATTAACACTCACCTATTAAGGGCCGGATTGTTTTTCCTGGCAGGCTGGACAGAGACCGAAGAACTCAAGGAGATGACCATCTATCCTAAATCTACTCTGCCGTGCCAAACTCCGCTCCAATGCACTGAAATCATGGCGAGTGAAATCAGTCACCAGACTGCAACCAGAACAAATCAAATGATGGTGGTGCTGTTCCGGTTGACCAATAACGTAGCGATGACAGGCGGTACCACCATGGAGTTCGCAGACAAGCGCTAATTCAGCCAATATCTCAAGGGTACGATAGATAGTAACCACCCCGATATCGGGATGGTCTTGATGTACTTTAGCATACAGGATAGCCGGAGTAAGTCTGTCCTGGCTAACAATAATCGCTTCAATTACAGCACGCCGTTGCCGCGTGAGCTTATAGCCGTGCCGCCGTAAAACCGCCCCCATTTCTTTCCTGGTAAACTTCATCTCAAGACTGTAAATGAAAACATTTTCATTTACAGTCTATCGAAGAATCAAGCCATTGTCAAGAGACAGAATAAGGCCTCAGGTTGATAAAACAGCAGTATTCAGATATAATGGCCTTAGTCTGTTGACACCCAAATAGGGAACCACCGAATATTTAACCCGACTTAACAGATAGGTGGGAGGAAAAGAAGTGACTATTCTTAATCTAAAACAACTTCGTTCTCGTTTGGAGAGTGAACAAAAGCGCTTGATCGACGAGTTAGAGCAATTAGAGGCAAGTGGCCAACCGGCCGAAGTGAGGCGAGAGGGTAGTCCATTTGGCAAGAGGGAAGAGGAAGCCACCGAAAGCTTCGAATTAGAGAAGCGGTTAGCTCTAGAGAATCAAGTCAGTGCAAATCTAGCTAAGGTGAAGCTTGCCTTACTTAAATTTGAAAAGGGCACCTACGGTTTGTGTGATATCTGTGGTCAACCAATCACCCCTGAACGACTCGAGGCCTTACCTCAGGCGAACCTGTGCATGGCTTGTAAAGCAAAACAGTCCAGGGTATAAAAATTGGATTTCCCACAAAGTAAGCGACTGAAACCGAACAAAGTTCCTACTGGCAAAGATATATTAAACCCTGACTGGCCAGATGCAACGTGGGACATTGGAGTATTGTTTGTACATGATAACGATGTTTTTAATATTTTAGAAAGTACATGGCAACAACATAAATGTATATTACCCATCAAATCTGTATTTGGTTGCTATAATGTACAGTGGAGCGGTGGAAGAAATTCGTGCAACTCTCTGCCTTGGAATTATACAGGATGGACGCCAGAAAGCCTAATTAAAGGATATAATGACAGAGGGATAGGTTGTACTTTTACTTTTGCAAATACTCTATTAGAAAAGGAACATCTTACTGATCCAAGTTCTAATTATTTGTTGGATTTATTAGCAAAGCAAGAATACGAAGGAAATGCTGTTACTATTGCTTGTGATATTTTATCGAATTATATAAGGGAAAAATATCCTAACTTAAAACAAAAGGCATCGATTGTTAAAATAGCAACAGAAATGCCACAGAGAAGAACGTTTGAATATTATGAGAGTTTGCTTGGAAAATATGATGTGACTTATCTTCATCCCGATGATAATCTTAATCTTGGATTATTAGAAAAAATAGCCCAATCGGGGCAAATTGATAGGTATGAGCCTCTCATGAATGAAAGATGCACAATAAATTGCAGCATAAGAAAAGATCATTATGATGAAATTTCACGCTGCGTAATTGATGGCTGGCACGGTATGTTTAGTTTTACAAATGTAGATCTTATTCATAACCCTGACCACCCCAATAGCATATGTGAAAGAAGGACAAGACCAGAAACAAGATCATGCACCCTTTCTAAAGCCGAATTTAAAGAAATTTATGATTTGGGTTTTAGAACTTTTAAATTACAGGGAAGAGATACAAATTGGGAAGCCATGTTGTACAATTTTTCTATTTGGGTGTTAGAACCAGATTTTATTGCCGAAAGATTTTTTGTAGGTTAACGGTGTAACATGAGAAAGCGACAATTACTATCTCTAGGGCTATGTCTTGTCCTTATAGGCTTGCTTGTCGGATGCACTAGTTCTGTTGATAGCGATTACCGAGCGTGGTCAGGAAAGACTTCTGCCTTACTGTCAAAAGACTTGCAGAATTTTAATGTTTCGTTCGGGGTTGCTATGGAAAGGCAAATAGATTCACTTGCACACACGACAGCAATTCGTTACGCTGAGCAACTTAGAGACCATGCTGGAATCGCACTTACCGAGGATAACTATGATGTGAGTCCCAAGTGGAAAGAATCACAGCAAAATTATCGTCAGGCATTGTCTGATTATAGAGATGCTGGGCAGTATATGAGCTCAGGATTGGCAATTTCTGATAAAAAGAAAATAGAACGAGGGATGGCTTATATCAGTTCGGGAGCTACTCATATGAAGGCAGCGATAGAAACAATGCCAGAGTAAATCATGAGAGCTGCTCAAGTGGTTGCCGAGCGTACTAAACGTGAGTAGGCCGCCGAGACTGAGTATCAGGCGGTCTCAAGCGTCAAAAGAACGACAAAAAGATAATGAATGAAGTGATTAGATTATCAAAGAATTTCGCCTTATCAGAAATGGTAAAGAGTGCAACTACAGAACGACTAAATGTAAATGATTCACCAGTGGAATATGATATTTTTCCTCACGGCTATCTTGGTAACCATTGCCGACCAGCTGACTAAGACATGGGTTCAGTCTTACGCCGAAGGGTATACGATATTTCGTACCGAGTTTTTTCAATTCGCTCATAGCCGTAATACCGGCGCCGCCTTCGGGTTGTTTCAAGACCATTCCTTCGTTTTAGCCATAGTGGCCCTATTCGCAACATTTACTATCCTGCTATTTACCCTATTCTTCTGGCACCAATTAAGTATTTTCGGTAATACGTTAGGCAGAACAGCTCTGGGTCTGATGCTTGGTGGCACCATCGGTAATCTAATTGACCGTCTGCGCTTTGGTTCTGTCACCGACTTCATTGATTTCCGCGTCTGGCCATCTTTCAATGTGGCTGATGCTGCGATAACGGTTGGGGCCATTCTATTTGCCTATTCCTTAGCCTTCTCAACCAGAGCGGAAAAACACTGATATTTTAAGGCGAGACGCAGGGGGTGAGATTAGTAAACGATATCAAAGTATATAATTTGATGGTCGAGCAGCCGGGTATTCGTCTCGATAAGTATGTAACAGAGAATTGCCCGGAACTCTCCCGGACGCAGACGCAAAGGCTGATTGCTGACGGCGAGATTACAGTAAACGACCGCGGGGCCAAATCCGGACTTAAACTCAGCGTTGGTGATAGAGTAAGCATTAAAATCACTCCGCCTACCCCCAGTTTATTGCTGCCTGAAGCCATATCCCTAAGCATCTTTCATGAGGACGATGACCTGCTGGTAGTCAATAAGCCCGCGGGACTGACAGTACACCCGGCGCCAGGACACCCACGAGGCACGCTGGCTAATGCCATCCTATCCCATTTATCCCATCCCCCAGATACTGATGACCAACGACCCGGCATTGTTCATCGGTTAGATAAGGACACTTCCGGACTGATAATAGTCGCCAAAAATAGCGCCGCCCACGCAAATCTAGCGAACCAGTTCAAATCCCGTTCGATAATAAAAGCCTATCTAGCGCTGGTTAGAGGACGTCTGACTCCAGAAGAAGGTACTATTGAAGCTCATATCGGGCGCGATACCCGTGACCGAAAGCGAATGGCGGTAGTGGCTGAGGGCCGAGGACGACCAGCGCGGACCAAGTATCATGTCATTAGATACATCGGTAACTTTACCCTTCTTGAGGTGAAGCCGGAAACCGGACGTACCCACCAGATACGGGTTCACCTGGCGGCGATTGGCTACCCGATAGTTGGTGACGCCACATACGGTGTGAAATCACCCCACCTTTCCCGTCAGTTTCTCCACGCTTGTCTCATCGGCTTTCATCTTCCTGCCACTGATGAATATGTAGAGTTTAAATCAGAACTACCACCGGATTTAGAGCAGGTATTGCATAATATTAGGTAGAACACTGAAGGGATGAGGTGATAAAATGAGGAAGATAAAGGCATAAAATGACCATCTTAGTACGTACTCGTTTCGCCCCCAGCCCCACCGGTTTTCCTCATGTGGGTAGTATCCGGACAGCCCTATTTGCCTGGCTCTTCGCTCGGCACCACGGAGGTAAATTCCTCGTCCGCATCGAGGACACGGATGTGACCCGCAAGGTTAAAGGCGCCGTGGCGGCAATCCTTGACGGTCTTAGCTGGCTAGGGCTGGACTGGGATGAAGGGCCCTATTTTCAGTCACAGCGCTTGGAACTATATCACAAGGCCGCCGAATACCTAGTATCACGAGGCAACGCCTATTATTGCTATTGCTCCCCACAACGCCTTGAGGAGATGCGTAAGGAACAGGTAAAACGTAAGGTACCGCCGGGCTACGACCGTCACTGCCGCAACCTGAGTAAGACCGCTAGTCCCAACCTGTCAGGACAAAAAGAGACAGCAGGCATCACCCCAGTCCTCCGTTTCAAGATGCCCCTCACCGACCAGACACGGTTTCAGGACATAATCCGGGGTAACGTAGTATTCAAGAACAGTCTCATGGACGACTTCGTACTGCTTAAATCGGATGGCTACCCCACCTATCACCTAGCCAACGTCGTTGATGACCATAAAATGGAAATCACCCATGTCATCCGGGCGGAGGAATGGCTCCCTAGCGCCCCACGTCATATCCTCCTTTACACGGCTTTGGGCTACACACCACCGCAGTTCGCCCACCTACCACTTATTCTCGGCTCAGACCGTTCCAAATTGAGTAAACGGCACGGCGCAGTATCGATAACCGAGTACCGGGACCAGGGCTATCTACCGGAGGCAATGCTCAATTTTCTCGGCCTACTCGGTTGGTCGCTAGATGACAAGACCGAGCTTTTTACCCAAGAGGAGCTAATAAAGAACTTTTCCCTAGAACGGGTGAGTAAGACGGCGGCCATTTTCAATACAGAGAAGCTCAACTGGATGAATGGCGTGTATATTCGCCAATTAAGCCTGGACGACTTCACTCAACGGGCCTTTCCCTTTCTAGACAAAGATTTACCGCCCATGATGAAACGCCCGTTATCGGTTGACTATGTCCGGCAGATTACACCTCTTATTCAAGAGCGAGCTAAACTACTCGGCGAGGTGACTCAACTAAGCAGATATTTTTTCGTGGAAGAGCTTGATTACGATGTTAATTTACTCATCAACAAGGGCATGACTTGTGAATCAACTATTCAGGCTCTAGAAGTAACTAAAGAAAGGCTAAGAGAGTTAGAGACGTTTGATGCTGAAACTCTAGAAGTATTACTTCGGAGCCTGGCTGAAAAGTTGAAGTTGAAGGCAGGGCAACTCTTCGGCGCGCTGAGAACGGCCGTCACCGGCGAGACAGCGACTCCGCCCCTCTTTCAGACAATGGCAATACTGGGTGGAGAACGATGTCTCAGGCGAATTGAGGAAGCTTTAGATAAACTAAAGAAGCTTTCAGTTTAAAACTTCATCCTAATGCCAAACTAAAAAATTTTAACACCCAAACACGAAATCTTAAACACTTTCCAACTTCTAATTCACAAACTATCTTGATCTTTAGCATCTGAATTTGTTTTGAGTTTAGAACTTAGTATTTTGGGGTTTTACCGCCGAAGACAATCTGGTAAGATGGAAAACAAGGGGACGGAAATGTTTGAGCCGGGGTATATTACTCTGCACCGGTCAGGTGAATTAGAACGACGGGCGGAGGCGCTCGAGGCACGTCTGACTTCCTGTGACATCTGTCCTCGAGAATGTCGCGTAGATCGGGTGAAGGGAGAGCAAGGCTTCTGCCATTCTACCTATTTACCTATTGTTTCGGCAGTTTGTGCTCATTATGGTGAAGAACCAGCTCTGTCTGGCACCAGTGGCTCAGGAACCATTTTCTTTGGCAACTGCACGATGCGGTGTGTCTATTGCCAGAACTTTCAGATTAGCCAAGATTGGAAAAACCAGCAATCTCGAAGTATAGACTTTCAAACGCTAGCGGAACGTATGCTCTACCTCCAAGACGAGATGAGCTGCCACAATATCAGTCTGGTTTCCCCTTCGCACTTCGTGCCCCAATTCGTCCGAGCATTGCTTAAGGCCGTAAAGAGTGGGCTACATCTGCCACTAGTTTACAATACCAGTGGCTATGATTCGGTTGAGATCTTAAGAGAGCTTGATGGCATAATTGATATCTATCTACCAGACCTACGCTATGCCTCAGAGCAATGGGCGAAAGAATTTTCTCAGACTCCAGACTACGTCGTTTACGCCCGTTCCGCTGTCAAGGAGATGTACCGACAAGTCGGCGATTTGGTACTCGATAAGGTAGGCCTGGCGCAGAGAGGGTTGATTGTACGTCACCTGATACTACCCAATCGACTGGCGGGGAGCGAGGACTCACTTACCTGGCTAGTTAATAACATTTCGCCAACGGTTGCCCTGAGTATTATGTCGCAATACTACCCGGCATACCAAGCCCCGAGCATCCCTTCTCTAGCCAGGACAATCTCGTCATTAGAGTACGAAGAGGTCACTAAAGTAGTCAATCGGCTGGGATTAGAGAATGGCTGGATACAAGAAATGGGGGCGGCAAAGAACTACCAGCCCGATTTCGCCCGTCCGTCTCACCCCTTCAACACTGCTCAGGACAAACCTTTCAATTCAACCATAGTAAGCTAAGATGAAAGTTATTTTCGTTTTCGCTTGGTAAAACTGAATTGGACTTTCGTTCCGTGACGCTTGTCCTTCTTATTCACATTTCTGACGAATTTCTTTAAGTCAAGAAGCGATTTATCACTCATGAGCCTGTCCTCTCTAAAAATTATTGGTTAGTATAGCAGATACTCAAGTACAAAACCAGATCTGGTTTAGGAGACAGCCAAATAATCTCACTACTGCATTGAAAAATAATGAACATGAGGAATGATACTTTGATTAATAAGAGGCAGATTAGTTTTGGTGAGAACGAGTAAAATTAGCTTGATTTTTTATTTAATCCTGCTATACTTGTAGTTGCAATTATTAGCATTAGTTTTAATATTTATTGGAGCATAATGCTCAGTCGTTAGTACGAGGGGGCTTTAGAGATGGATGAAAAGATAGTCGCGGCACAAAAGACAGCCGAAAAGATAGCCGATAATGTCGAGAGGATTATCATTGGTAAAGAGCAAGCCATTGAGCTTGCTATAATCGGTCTTATCAGCAAAGGGCATCTACTCATTGAGGATGCGCCCGGCGTGGGCAAAACCATGCTTGCCCGTAGCTTAGCCAAGGCCATCGATTGCACCTTCAAGCGTATCCAATTCACCCCTGACATGTTACCGAGCGATATTACCGGCGTTGCCATCTACAACCAAAAAACATCAGATTTCGAGTTCCGGGCGGGCCCTATTATGGCAAATATCGTTCTGGCTGATGAAATCAACCGAGCCACCCCCAAAGTACAGTCAGCTCTGCTCGAATGTATGGAAGAGGGACGCATCAGTATCGAAGGGATCACTCATGAGCTACCGTCCCCTTTCCATATTTTAGCTACTCAGAATCCCATCGAATACGAGGGCACCTTTCCTCTCCCTGAAACACAATTAGACCGATTTCTACTTCGTTTAAACTTAGGGTATCCTTCGTTAGCTGACGAAATCGCCATCATGGAAAACCAACAACATAGTCATCCTATCGAAGAACTCAAGCCGGTTGCGACCAGTGACGAAGTACTGAACCTACAAGCGATGGTGAAAAAAATCTACGTGGATGATTTAGTAAAAAAATATATCAGCTCGCTGGTCGCCGCCACGCGTCAGCATGCTTCCGTATATCTCGGGGCTTCACCACGAGGTTCTCTAGCTCTTTTCCGCACCGGGCAGGCACGAGCCTTATTAGCGGGACGCGACTTTGTCTTACCTGACGACATTAAAGCTCTAGCCGAACCAGTCCTGGCCCATCGATTAATCGTCCGTTCTAAGAACCATTCACGGGAGGAGAGCGCCAGAGCAGTGATTAGCCAGCTACTGGAAACAGTGCTGGTACCAGGAACAATCGCCACCCGATAAGATCGTACTGTCCCTCGGCCTTTCCTGAAAAAATCACTCTTTGGCATACGATAATGAAAACCAAAAAAATCCTTATTATTATTCCTCTAGCTCTCCTGACTCTAGCTCTACTCTTGAGCTCTTACTTATTATTGCGCCTGTTCTTTCTTTCCATACTGGTACTATTAATCAGCTACTTGTGGATATCGTTTGGCATCCGGGGCATTCGAGTTCGATTTGGTCATTTGCCCGAGAACTCTCAAGTTGGCACCTGGTTTAACGAGGAGATTACCGTATTCAATACTAGTCGAGTACCGAAACTCTTACTCAAACTAGAGAAAGATACCAACCTACCAGGTTATAACCCCTTAACGGTACTAAACCTCTGGCCCCAAAAATCCCTTCGCTGGCAAACCAGCGTCCATTGCCAGAGCCGGGGACGGTATCGCTTAGGTTCAACCACTATTACGATCAGCGACCCTTTCGGTTTTTTCTGGCAAAATTATCGTTTTGGTAAGCCACACCACCTGCTAGTTTTTCCGGCAACATTAGAACTACCTTCCTTCGAAGTATCAGCTCCCAGCAGTAGAGGGAATACTGCCGGCGGTTGGTTAATCGGACACAATATCCCCAATGCCGTTAGTGTCCGCGAATTTACCAGTGGTGATAGCCAAACGCATGTCCACTGGCCCAGCACCGCTCGTACCGGGAAACTGATGGTCAAGGTATTTGAGGGTACCCGTTCGTCCGATGTTTCCGAAAACGTCTACATCATTGCTGACATGTACCAGGCAGCTCATCAGGGACAAGGCAATGAAGGCACCGAGGAATACACCGTAACTATCGCCGCTTCACTAATTAAGAAATACTTGGATAATGGTCTAGACGTAGGTTTGATTTCTTCGAGCAACCCATTTATTTCTTTCCCCCCAGAGAGTGGGGAAGAGCATTTTTACCGCATGCTGGAGACTCTAGCTTTAGTTCAAGCCAACGGTCAAGCTCCTATTAACTACATAATCGCCAACAAGACGAAGTCGATTATCAGTAATTCTACCGTCATTATTGTCTGCCCGGCGACGACACCGCAGCTGGCCGAGACCATTCTACGGCTTAAAACCAGGGGAATCCTGACGGCGGTGGTTTTACTCGACCCAGCCAGCTTCGGCGGCACCACCGATCCATCAAAGTTAGCCTATAACCTCAGGCAGATGGGCATCCAGACCTATATTGTCAGGAAAGGAGATGAGCTGTCTAGAGTACTCGACCGTCGCACCACGTCCTCGCCCGGCAAATATATTGGAACCTAAGGAAACTTTTATGGTAACCAGAAAACAAGATATATCCCGCGAGCCGGCCAGAAACGCCGAGGCTAAGCTACCGAGAGGAGTAATGAAGGCATGGCATCTGGCTATCTCACTATTTCTCCGCACCAAGTCCCGGTCCGACAATTGGCCGGAGTGGGTAAGCCTGGCGCTGGTCTTTCTTACTCTCGCCATAGCGGTATATTCGGTAGAAGAGGCCGCGTGGATTAGCCCACAACCGTCACTAATACTCACCCTTCTTCTCGCTGTACTAACCACCTTAGTTGCCGCCAAGAGCCGGCTACCTAATATTACCAAGCACGCCATTATCTTATTACTGGGGATTATCATCACCGTATGGCAGTTGTCTTCCATACTCGCGCCACAGCCCTGGTGGCAAGCACTAGAAATTAGCCCCAATGAGGGCACAACTTACTTCACCGTATTTCTCATTCTAGTTACCTGGATGATTGGCTATATCTCAACATGGTTTATGCTGGAAAGACGCAATACGTGGATAACCGTTTTCATGGGTACAATCATGATCCTGGTTAATCTCAATAACCTACCTAAGGATTATGACTACTTCTTCCCCATCTATATTCTGGCCGCCGTATTACTGATTGGTCAAACTAACCTAGCGAAACAGATAAGCCAACTTAAGCAATACGGACGAAATTACTCAAAGCACGGCATAATATACCATATTAGTGTGGTCATCTCCCTTAGTGTGCTGATCTCCTCCAGTACGTCATTTCTACCTGAAATTCAACTTGACCAAGACTTAGCAATAAGTAACAGGATATCCTGGGAGAATGGTAAAGAACATTGGCTCAATATTTTCGCGACGGTGGCAGGAAAGAAAGGCATCCTTACTCGTAATGTACAAGGCGATGTACAAGGTAATGAACAAGACAATACGGTACCGGGAGAGACGATCCTCCTTAGCAGCGACAGATTAAGTGTACTACTTTTTAGTAATCCCCTGTACCAAGAAGAGGGGACACAATTTATGGTTAGCTCCAACAATACGGTCAGTTACTGGCTTACCCGAAGATATGATACCTACCTTCCCTGGGGATGGACAAGCAACAACCGTGTCAACAATATATTCTACCCAGGAGACGTGAGCTCCACCGATAAACTTCTTCAACGACAAGAGCTCACCTACACAGTAACTAACAAAGTACAAACCGACATATTACTGACGACGGGAGAATTCAAGACTTCCAGTCTTCCAGTTTTACTGCAAACCATTGAGCACCAGCCAATAACCACCCAGGCCCAGACCAAGGATGGAGTTAGGGACGTTGTCTCCGTAATTGCGCCACATGTGCTACCACTCGATGAGGCTTACACAATAACGGTACAGCTTACCCAAGCCACACCCACCGCATTATTCCGGGCAAGTACGGACTATGACCAGTGGGTCACGGAATATTATCTGCAATT
>CEQE01045472.1_pt1 | contig 19764 bp, 20 predicted proteins | sample 356201 | NCBI WGS metagenome assembly CEQE01 (sample SAMEA2619970, study PRJEB7988) | marine metagenome | biome: marine biome (ENVO:00000447); feature: mesopelagic zone (ENVO:00000213) & marine oxygen minimum zone (ENVO:01000065); material: "saline water (ENVO:00002010), including plankton...
GCTCCCGATCTGCCGGCGCATGGACGCTCCCAGGGTCAGCCAGCGCCGACGATCGATGCCATGGCGGACGCGGTCCTTGAGGCCATGGCCGCGGCCGGCATCGAAAGCGCAGCGCTCGTGGGTCACTCCATGGGATCATTGGTGGCGTTGAGTGCGGCGGCACGCTACCCTGATCATGCACGTTCACTCGCCCTGATCGGCTCCACGGCGCCCATGGGCGTTCATCCTGACATGCTGCAGTACGCCTCTGACAATGACCACGGCGTCATCGATATGCTGACCTACTGGGGTTACAGCAAGGCCGCGCAGTTGGGTGGTAATGAAAATCCCGGGATGTGGATGACAGGCGGCACCTTGCGTCTGCTGGAACGTGCGGCCGACGACATCATCCATGTCGATCTCGACGCCTGTCAGACCTACGACCAGGGGCTGGCGCACGCCGAGTCTTTAAACTGCCCGACGCTCTTTATCCTCGGTGAGCGCGACATCATGACTCCCGTGCGTTCCGCACAGAAACTGATCGCTGCGGTAGCGGATGCCCGGGTCTGCGTTCTTGAGGGCTCAGGCCACTCGCTGATGATGGAGCGACCCAACGAGGTGCTCGATGCGCTGATCAGCATCGTATAAACCCCCGATTTTTCTGGAGTCACAGAATATGAGCGCTTTTCTGATTGCCGATGTCAACCCCGCCGATATGCAGGCCTACCGCGACAGCGGCTACCTTGAGGCGGTACCGAAGATCGCCGCGAACTACGGCGGCGTCTACCGCGCCAGGGGCGGAAAATCTGAAGTGCTCGAAGGCGGCTGGCAGCCCAAACGACTGGTGGTGATTGAGTTCCCCAGTTGGGAACAGCTGCAGGCGTTTTACCATTGCGAGGCGTATGCGCCCTATCGCGGCATCCGTCAGAGCCTCACTGAATCCCACATCGTCGCCCTTGCGGGGATCGAATCTGCTACGGTGTAACCTGGCCGGAACCTTTCGGCCGGGACCCGCGTTAATGGCTTACTGGCCGATCTGGGCCTCAAGGTGTGAGAAAACAGCCGGCGGCACATGGGTTTCCTCGCTGGATTCGGGAACCGTCCACACCAACTGCAGGGCGGAAGTTCCTTTTTTCTGGTAGTAGTTGATCCATAGCTCGTACCAGCCCGGCGCCTCAATGACCACCGGGATCGGCGCTGACCAGCGGTTCGGATGAATCTCCGGATCCACCCAGATCTGGCGGCCTCCAATCTTGGCCCTGACGCCATCGTTTGACTCGATCCGAAACACATAGGTCCCGGCCTTTTCAAAGCGGATCAGGCCCCGGATATGTGCGGCGACCAGCATCGCCTGGGTTGAGGTCAGCACATTGCCGTCGATCGTGCGGTGCGCGATATTCTCAAGCGGCTCACCGATCACGGGATTGCGCAAGACTTCGATATCGTCAACGTGAACCTGCCGACCATAGGAGTAGGTCACGGCGAGACCCGGGTGCAACTCGGCTGCTTCGGGCTGAGGCGTCCACAGCGTTGCCCCGGTCACCGCGTCCACTGGCGCGAGTGCCCAAGCAGGGCCTTCAGCCAAAGCTGTCATCACCGCCGGCATGAGCATCCACCAGCGTGTGCGCCGCCAGGCCATTTCAAATATTCTGTTCATGACCTGCACGCTTCCCATGGCGTTCTCCTCTCGTTGCTCGCCGCTGCTTCTTCAATCCCGCAGGACCGCAAGATGGCCGCGAAACCTCGATTCTAGCGCCTTGCAGCGGTGCTCCTTTCATCGGTACGGTCAAAAAAAGCCCCGCCGATGGGCGGGGCTTTTGATTGGCTCTTAGGCAAAAGCCGGGCGCTGTTACATCATGCCGCCCATGCCGCCCATGCCGCCCATATCACCACCTGGCATCGGAGCCGCCGGCGTGTCATCCGGCATTTCGGCCACCATCGCCTCGGTCGTGACCATCAGGCTGGCAATCGATGCAGCATGCTGCAGCGCAACGCGGGTGACCTTGGTCGGATCGAGAATACCCATGTTGATCATGTCGCCATATTCACCGGAACTGGCGTTGTAGCCATAGTTGCCCTCCTGGCCGAGGACGTCATTCAGAACGACTGAACCTTCCTCACCGGCATTGGCAACGATCTGGCGCAGCGGCTCTTCAATGGCCCGCTGTACGATCTTGATACCTTGATCCTGATCATGGTTCGCGCCTTTCACCTCGCCCACCGAAGCGATGCAGCGCACCAGGGCAACACCGCCCCCGGGCACCACGCCTTCTTCCACCGCTGCGCGGGTCGCATGCAGTGCGTCTTCGACACGGGCCTTCTTCTCCTTCATCTCGACTTCGGTTGCCGCACCGACTTTGATCACGGCGACACCGCCGGCCAGTTTGGCTACGCGCTCCTGCATCTTTTCCTTGTCGTAGTCAGAGGTGGCTTCCTCGATCTGCACACGGACCTGATTGACGCGCGCTTCGATGTCGCTGGCAGAACCCGCACCGTCGATCACGGTGGTGTTTTCCTTGCTCACCTGCACGCGCTTGGCGGAACCGAGGTCCTCAAGGGTGGCGCCTTCGAGACTCATGCCGACTTCTTCGGAGATCACCTGGCCACCGGTCAGGATCGCGAGGTCCTGCAGCATGGCTTTACGGCGGTCACCGAATCCCGGGGCTTTCACTGCACAGACCTTGACGATACCGCGGATGTTGTTGACCACCAGGGTGGCCAGCGCTTCGCCCTCGATGTCCTCGGCGATCACCAGCAGCGGGCGTCCCGCTTTGGCAGTGGCTTCCAGCACCGGCAGCATGTCGCGGATGTTCGAGATCTTCTTGTCGTGGATCATGATCAGCGGGTTCTCCAGATCCGTCTGCATAGCATCCTGGTCGTTGATGAAATAGGGCGACAGGTAGCCGCGGTCAAACTGCATGCCCTCAACGACATCCAGTTCGTTTTCGAGGCTCTTGCCTTCCTCAACCGTGATCACGCCTTCTTTGCCGACCTTTTCCATGGATTCGGCAATGATTCCGCCGACAGATTCGTCGGCGTTGGCCGATACGGTGCCTACCTGGGCGATTTCCTTGTGATCCGAGCAGGGCTTGGAGATCTCGGCCAACTGGTCAACGGCAGCGATCACCGCCTTATCGATACCCCGCTTGAGATCCATCGGGTTCATGCCGGCGGCAACAGACTTCAGACCCTCGCGCAGCATGGCCTGGGCCAGCACCGTTGCGGTGGTGGTTCCGTCACCGGCCACATCAGAGGTCTTGGAAGCAACTTCCTTGACCATCTGGGCACCCATGTTTTCGAATTTATCCTTGAGTTCGATCTCTTTGGCGACAGAGACGCCGTCCTTGGTAACGGTCGGCGCACCGAAAGACTTATCGAGCACCACGTTACGGCCTTTGGGGCCCAACGTGACCTTAACGGCATCTGAAAGCACATTGACACCGCGCAGTTTCGCCGCGCGGGCGGACTCGCCGAATTTGACTTCTTTAGCTGACATTATTTCGTTCCTTTAAAAAAATAAATTTTTGCGTGTTGATTGGGTCGGAGCGTTCGCTGACCTCAACCCTCAATGACGCCCATGATGTCGTCTTCACGCATCACCAGGACGTCCTCGCCTTCTACCTTGACCTCGGTGCCGGAATACTTGCCGAACAGCACTTTGTCTCCGACGTTGACGTCGGGGGTCATACGTTCACCATTGTCCTGACGCTTGCCGTTGCCCACAGCCAGCACTTCACCCGTCATGGGTTTTTCGGTAGCAGTGTCAGGAATGACGATTCCGCCGGCGCTGGTGCGTTCTTCGTCGAGGCGTCGCACCACAATACGGTCGTGCAGCGGTCGAATATTCATCTACTTTATCTCCTAAAGTTTTGAGTAATGGAGGGAAATTATGAGACCAACGGGCGTTAGCACTCACCTTATTTGAGTGCTAATAATAGGACTTATATGGGGAAAGTCAAGGGTCGCCCTGCAAATCAGTCGTCTATCCGCCGAAATTCCCCTTCGACAACATCCGCCCTATCCCCGTTTGCGGGGCGCCCGGCAGGGGCGATCACCCTGCTTGCCAGCCAGCGTCTGATCAGCATCCGGCGCAGTCGCGGCGTCAGGCAGATGAACCCCACGAGGTCCGTGAAGAACCCCGGCGTCAGCAATAAGGCCCCGGCGACCAGTAACACCAGCCCTTCCATGATGGTCAGCGCAGGCAGTTCTCCGGCCTCGGTGGCGGCGCGAAAACGCGCCAGTGCAACGAGCCCCTGGCGGCGGACGAGCGCGGCGCCCAAGGCAGCCGTGCCGACGACCGCCGCGACGGTCCACGCCGCCCCGATCAGGCTCCCTATCTCGATCAGGAGATAGATTTCCAGCAGCGGGACCAGCAAGAATGTCAGAAATAACAGGGGCATGGCAGGGTGGGCCGGTGTGTTCGCCGGACGGGTGCGCATTCTACCGAAGCCTTAGGACCCGTGCGAAAACCTCCGCCGATGGGTTTTCGGCCTTTGCCCCGCTTGAACGTGCGAAAATCGTGCGCTGGCGGTAGGCCGTATTAGACCCCTGAGCCGTTATTCTTCCCGACAGACTCCTCATGAAGCGCATACCCTGTCTACCGTACGCTAACGCACTTCGCCTTCGATCGGCGCCAGCATGGGCTAAAGCGCTGTCTGCCCTGCTGCTCTCGGTCACAACGCTGCCACTGGGTGCCCAGGACAGTGACGACCTGTTGGAGCCCGAGCGTGCATTTGCCTTCTCGACCGAGGTGGTCTCGCCCGAGGAGGTCGCAGTCACCTGGGACATCGCGCCGGGGTACTACATGTATCTCGACAAGTTTCGCTTCGACGCCGATCCCGCCGGCGCGGCGATAGCGCAAGTGAATTACCCGCCCGCTAAACCGAAGCACGACGAGTTTTTCGGTGATATACAGATCCTTGAGCATTCTGCGCGTATCACGCTCGCGCTTGAGCGCAGCGCTTCGGATTCGGGAGCACTGCTGCTGAGCGCCCGGGGTCAGGGCTGCAACGAACCCGTCGGCGTGTGCTACCCGCCCATTACCCACACGGTCACTCTGGCGCTTGCCGAGACCCGCCCGCCCGCGAGCAGCACCGTCAACAGTGTCGCCGACCTGCAGCAGCTCCTCGGGGTGACGGCCAGCGGGCCCGAATTTCTGGATGTTGACGAAGCCTTCGACCTCAGGATCAGCGCCGACGGGCGTGACATGCTGCGGGCGCAGTTTACCGTCGCCCCCGGTTACTACCTGTACCGGGACAAAGTGAACTTCGTCGCGGTTTCAGGAGCTGTCCTTTCCGAGCATGCCCTCCCCGAGGGGAAACGCGAGCAGGATCCTTATTTTGGCGAGGTCGACATCTACCCGACCGACTTTGCCGCGCAGCTGCCGATCATCCCTGAACCGTCTGCCGATGAGGTCACCCTGATCGCAAGTTTCCAGGGCTGCGCCGAGCAGGGTATCTGTTATCCGCCGGTCAACAAGACCGTGGCCATTGCGTTACCCCGGTTGATCAGTGAAGCGGCCGCAAGCGAAGCCGCGGTTGCCGACACCGCTTTGCAAACGGCCGTGGCTGAAGCGGGCCAAACCATCTCAACGGGTGCGCTCCTCGGTTACCTCGGTGCCGCATTCGGCACCGGGCTGCTGCTCAGTTTCACCCCCTGCGTTCTGCCGCTCATCCCCATCCTGCTGGGGACGATTGTCGGCCAGTCGGGTACCGGCCGGGGCCGGGCTATGGGACTCTCGGTCGTCTATGTGCTGGGGACGGTCGCTACCTACGCGGTGATCGGCGCCGTCGCCGGGGCAACCGGAGAGCAGCTGCAGGCCTACTTCCAGAATATCTGGGCGATTGGTGCGATTGCCCTGGTCCTCGGACTGATGGCGCTGTCGATGTTCGGGTTTTACGAGATTCAGATGCCCTCGGCATTGCAATCGCGGCTGACAAGGCGAAGCCGGGGCCTCGGGGGTTCGGCGGGGATAGTCTTCATCCTCGGCGCTGCGTCCGCGCTGATTGTGGGCGCCTGTGTATCGCCCCTGCTGATATCCGTTCTCAGTATCGCGATCCTCAACGCGGACCTGTGGATCGGCGCGGCGCTGATGTCGGCGATGGCGCTCGGAATGGGCGTGATTCTGATCGTCGCGGGGGCGGGGGCGACCTGGCTGATTCCCCGCAGCGGGCCCTGGATGGAGCGGGTCAAACAGGCTTTCGGCGTCATGCTGCTGGGGGCCGCGATCTACCTGCTGGGGGCCATACCGGCCGTGCCAGTGCTTTTGCTGTGGGCGGCCCTTTTCATCATCACCGGTGTTTTTCTTAGCGCGGGTCGAAGTCTTGCCTCCGGCGCTTCGGGCTGGACCGTGTTTTTCAAGGGGCTGGGTACCGTCCTGCTGGTCTGGGGGGTCCTTGCGATGATCGGCGGTTTCAGCGGCAGCCGCAGCATCATGGCACCGGTTTCGCTGAGCGGTTTCATCGGCGCCACCGGCGAGACGAGCGAAGCAGAGGTCGCGCACTTTGAACGGGTTGATTCGCTATTGGCGCTGGACCAGGCACTTGGGCAGGCAACCGCTTCCGGGGAGAAGGTGGTACTCGACTTTTATGCAGACTGGTGCAGCGACTGCGTACGGATGGAGAACACAACCTTTCAGGACCCTGCGGTAACGGCAGCGCTCGAGGGCTACCGTCTGCTGCAGGTGGATGTCACGGATCCGGATGGCCCCGGAGGTACTGCCATCAAAAAGCGCTATGGCGTCTTCGGTCCTCCTGCCATGCTGTTTTTCAATGCCAAGGGCCGGGAGTACCGGGCACAGCGGCGCTACGGCTTTATCGGTGCTGATGCCCTGGTCGAACTTCTGAACTCCCTGGAATAATCCTCATGGCGCCGCCACGGATGCTGCCGGCCTGGATCATCGGCGGCGTTGTCGCAGCGGTCATCGGCTTCTTTGCGGCGGGGCTCTTTGTCTCCAAGACTGACCCCGTGCCGCAAACATTAAAGACGCTGGCGCCTTTTTCCCTTCCCACAAGCAGCGGTGGTACCTTTTCGTCAGAGCAGCTTGCCGGGCGTACTGTCCTGATCAATTTCTGGGCCACCTGGTGCGAGCCCTGCCGAAAAGAGATTCCGCTGCTGATGGCGGCTCAGTCCCTCAACCGGGGGTCTCTCGCGGTGGTGGGAATTGCGGTTGACGAGCTGGATCCGGTCCGCCGTTTTGAGGATGAGGTCGGCCTTGACTACACCTCGCTGGTCGGCAAAACCGAGGCGCTCGCCCTGATGCAACGCTATGGGAACCCGGGACAACTGCCTTTCACACTGGTTTTCGATCGGCAAGGGCGGCTGCGCTACACAAAGACCGGCGAGGTTCGGAGCCAGGACCTCGACCGCTGGCTTGCTGATCTTCTGTAACCAGGACGTAACGGGGTAGGGATAAACCGCGGTCTTTCCAGGAAAACCGGATAACTTCACCGAAAACCGGTATAAATGTCTTAATCTGGACATAAAATCGTTAAACTGCGAGAATATCTGCGAAATCTGGAACATGTCCCATGCCCGATATTCTGCTGCTGCACGGCCCCAACCTGAACCTGCTCGGTACCCGGGAACCGGGTATCTACGGCGCCTGTACCCTCGAAGAAATCAACCACTCGGCGCTGAGCCGGTGCACTGCCGTCGGCGCCCGGCTTGAGACGCTCCAGTCAAACAGCGAGAGCGAACTTATCAGCCGTGTGCAACTTTCTGGCACCGACGGCACCCGGTTCATCGTCATCAACCCGGCGGCCTTCACCCATACCAGTGTCGCATTGCGGGACGCCCTCGCTGCGGTCGGACTTCCGTTCATAGAGGTCCATCTTTCCAATGTGCATGCTCGGGAACCCTTCCGGCGGCAGTCGTTCTTCTCCGACCTTGCGCAGGCCGTCGTCTGCGGCCTCGGACCAAGGGGCTATGAGACTGCTGTCGATGTTGCGCTGGAGCAGATCGGTTTTCGCGGCGCCCCTGCCTGAGATCACGCACCATGGATATTCGCAAAATCAAGAAACTGATCGAAATGCTCGAGGAGTCGCAGTTGAGCGAGATCGAGATTACCGAGGGTGAGGAATCTATCCGCTTGAGTCGAAGTTCGGCAACACCCGGCGCGCCGGTGCTTGCAGCGGGCCTCGCCGTGCCGGACGCACCGGCCGAGGTTACACCAGCCTACATCCCGGAGCAGGAGACTCCCGTCGCAGCCACACTGACCTCTGAGCCTGCCGACACAGCAGGCGCTGTGTGTTCACCGATGGTCGGCACTTTTTACGCCTCGCCCAATCCTGACTCGAAACCTTATGTTGAGATCGGCAGCCGGGTCAGTGTCGGCGATACCCTGTGCATGATTGAAGCGATGAAGATCTTCAATCATGTCGATGCCGAGACCAGCGGGGTTGTCCAAAAGATCCTGAAAAACAGCGGCGATCCGGTGGAATACGGAGAAACGCTGTTTGTCATTGAGGAAGACGGCGGCTGACTCGCTCCCGATGATCGACAAACTCGTGATTGCCAACCGCGGCGAAGTCGCGCTGCGGATCCTGAGAGCCTGTGGGGAACTGGGCATCCGCACGGTGGCTTTGCATTCCGAAGCAGATGCCGATACCAAGTATGTGCGCCTGGCGTCAGAATCCGTCTGTATTGGACCGCCTGCGGCTGCCGGCAGCTATCTCAATATCCCTGCCGTCATTGCCGCCGCAGAGGTCACGGACGCGACGGCGATTCACCCCGGCTACGGTTTCCTTGCTGAAAATGCGGACTTTGCAGAACACGTAGAGCAAAGCGGCTTCATTTTCGTTGGCCCGGCCCCTGAGACGATCCGCCTCATGGGTGACAAGATTTCCGCGATCGACGCCATGCTTAAGGCTGGTGTGCCCTGTGTGCCCGGCTCCAACGGCCCGCTGCCGGACGATGCCGACGAGATCATGCGCATGGCCTCGGATATCGGCTATCCCATCATCATCAAGGCTACCGCGGGCGGGGGTGGCAAAGGCATGCGGGTTGTGCACACCGAAGCCGCACTGCTCAATGCCTGGCAATTGACCCGCAGCGAAGCCCAGGCGGCTTTTGGCGACGATACGGTATACATGGAGCGGTACCTGGAAAAACCGCGCCACGTTGAGTTTCAGGTGCTCGCCGACACACAGGGAGAAGTAGTTATTCTCGGTGACCGTGACTGCTCCATGCAGCGCCGCCACCAGAAAGTCCTGGAAGAGGCGCCGGCGCCCGGAATCACTGACGACATGCGCACCGAAATGGGTGAGCGCTGCGCCAATGCCTGTCGCCAGATCGGCTACCGGGGTGCCGGAACCTTTGAATTCCTGTACAAACACGGTGAATTCTTTTTTATCGAGATGAACACCCGTCTCCAGGTCGAACACCCCATTACCGAGGCGATTACCGGCATTGATATTGTCCGCGAACAGATCAAGATCGCTGCCGGCGAACCCTTAAGCGTGACCCAAAAAGACATCCGCCTTCAGGGTCATGCCGTGGAATGCCGGATCAACGCGGAAAATGCCACCACTTTCATGCCCTCACCGGGAAAGATCACCCGCTACCACCAGCCGGGTGGGCCGGGTGTGCGGGTTGATTCCCATATCTTCAACGATTACCGGGTGCCTCCCCACTATGATTCGCTGATTGCGAAGGTCATTACCCACGGGGAGAACCGGGAACAGGCGCTGCAGCGGATGAGCGGCGCCTTGCGCGAGATGGTGGTGGACGGGATCGACACCAACATCCCGCTGCAGCAGCGGATCGTTGACGACGCCGCTTTCCGGCGCCAACCCCTGGATATCCATTACCTCGAAAGACAGCTGTCCAGTTGACCCAGGTCGACTTTCCACAGTGAAAGACCCGGCGCACACCCACTGGTGGCGCGTCTCGGTCACCGTCGCCCTCGAGGCGGCTGAGCGGATCGAGGAGACGCTGGAGGCGCTCGGCGCCCTGGCCGTCACGCGGACTGACGCCGCTGACGCCCCCCAGTTTGACGGCGCCGTGCCTGACAGGCCCCGCTGGGCTTTGCAGACCATCTCCGGGCTTTACCCCCCGGAGGTAGATCTCCCGGCCCTGAAAGCCCACCTCATGGCGGTCTGCCGGACCGGCGCACAGCCTGTTGTTGAGCGTGTTGCGGACGAGGACTGGGAACTCTCAGGACGCGCCGCCTTCGCCCCGGTGCGCATCAGCAATCATCTTTGGGTGTGCCCGCCCTGGCACGGGTTAGCGGATGAGAAGGGCCTCGTTCAGGTCGTGATCACGCCAGGGATTGCTTTCGGGACGGGCACCCACGCGACCACCCAGCTTTGTCTGGCGCAGCTTGAAAACCGGATTCTCAAAGGGCGGACGGTGCTCGACTGGGGATGCGGGTCCGGCGTGCTGGCGGTCGCTGCGCTTCGATTGGGCGCTTCAGCCGCGACCGGAGTCGATCTTGACCCCAAAGCACTCTCGGCAAGCCGTGAAAACGCCGCGCTTAACGGCGTGGCTGACGCACTATCGGTGTGCAAACCGGATGAGGTGAGCAACCGCGAACAATACGACATCGTGGTCGCCAACATCCTGGCCGGCACCGTCATCGATCTTGCGCCAACCCTGGACCGCCACCTTGCCCCCGATGGCATCTTGATCCTGAGCGGCCTCCTGGTTGCCCAGGCGGCCCGGGTACAAGCGTCTTTTGCACAGTACAATCTCACCTTATCGCACCGCGAAGAATGGGCTTGTCTTTGCGGAGCGCGTATCGCAAGGTGAGTTTTACCGATGGCTACTGTCGCCCCCGCCGTGTTCCAGACCCGTTGCAGTTCCTGCGATGCCGTCCAGGCTGTCACTCCAGAGGCGCTGCAGACCAATACCGGTCTGTTGCGCTGTCCCAGCTGTGACAGCATTTTCAATGCTGCCTGGAGCCTGGTTGACCAGATCCCCAATCCTGCGCGCCCTGCCGACCGGGAACCTTCCCGGCGGGAACCTGCCCTGACAAAGCACGGACCCGCTTCACATAATCAGGGCGCGGCGAAGGTCGCCCAAAGCCATGCTGCGGTCTTCAGGGCAGGCACCCTCGCAGCGGAACATCCGGAACTCTCGCAGATACCCCCGGCATCCGGCCCTTACGGGCGCAAAGAACCCAGACTGGTTATCGGCGACAACGACGCGCAAACGCAAACAGGCGCTGCGTCGGCCGCTGAGCGTCAGGTGCAGGCTGCAGGAGCGATGCCCCGGGGCCTGCCGCTGGCCGGCGCCGTGCTCGCGGTCATTGTCCTTCTTGCACAGATTCGATTCCCTCTGCTCGAAGCCGTTGCCAGCGTGGAAGCGACGCGACCGGCGCTCACGCTGATGTGCCGCTATACCGGCTGCCGGCTGCCGGCGCCCACAGAGGGTCCTGCGGTTAGTGTTACCCGGAGCAGTATGGGCCTTCACCGGCACCGGCCCGCCGCGCTGGTGCTGCGCATTCATCTGCTGAACCACAGCGCCACTTTGCAGGACTACCCCGCAATCGAAGTCACGCTGAACAACGCAGCCGGTGAAGTGGTCGGTCGCCGGACTTATCTGCCGCGTGAGCTCGGGGTGACCGATGAGACCCGGATGCTTGAGAGTGGCCGCGATGCCGTCGTCACCTTAATCCTGGCGAAGTCGGATCAGACCGTAAGCGGGCTTACCGCCCGGGCGGTACAGTTCTGACATGCCGGGCACCGCCCGCATCGACGGCACACTTTCGGGCCTGACGATAGGCAAAATCGCGCTTAAGGGCAGGGTGATTGCCGCGCCCATGGCCGGCGTCAGTGACCAGCCCTATCGCCGTCTCGCCAGGCGCTTCGGCGCTGCGCTGGCCGTCAGCGAAATGGTGAGCGCATCCCCGCAACTGCGACACTCCCGCAAATCGCGTCAGCGGACAACACATGACGGCGAAGCGGGACCCGTCAGTGTTCAACTGCTCGGCGCCGATCCGCACCAGATGGCCGATGCGGCTCGCCATAATATCGCGAGCGGCGCTGACATCATCGATATCAACCTTGGCTGCCCGGCCAAGAAAGTCTGCAAACGCCTGGTCGGTTCGGCGCTGATGCGCGATGAGCCTCTGGTTCGCCGGATCCTCGAAGCCGTAGTGTCAGCATCGACGGTACCGGTCACGCTGAAGATGCGAACCGGATGGGACCGCAACTCCAGAAACGCCCCGGCCATCGCCCGTATTGCTGAAGAGGTCGGTATCCAGGCGCTCAGCGTCCATGGCCGAAGCCGGGAGTGCCGCTATCACGGCCCGATCGATTATCGGACGATCGCCCGGGTCAAGTCGTCGGTCTCGATCCCGGTCATTGCCAACGGCGATATCGATTCGCCCGAAACCGCGCTGCAGGTATTACGCACGACCGGGGCAGATGCCGTCATGGTCGGCCGCGCCGCCCAGGGGCAGCCGTGGCTGCTGGGCCGCATCAAACACCTGCTGGAGCGCCAGCATGATCCGGGAGATCCATCGCTGATGGATAAATGCGGTACGGTGCTGAACCACCTCGAAGCGCTTTACGATTTCTACGGCGAAGCGCAGGGGGTGCGCCTTGCCCGTAAACATGTCCAGTGGTACGCAGAAAAACTTAATGCCAGACACTTCCTCGACCGCAGATGCAACGAAGCCCTGACCGCGTCGATGCAGTTGGACTGGGTCAGGACCCTTTTCGAGAAAGTGGCAGACGGGAAACGAAGTGATGCCTGAAAAGACCCCGCCGCTCAGCGCATGTGTCCGGCACTCACTGGACGCCTACTTCAACGATCTCAGCGGCGTCGAAACCCAGAATCTGCACGCAATGGTCATCGCTGAAGTGGAGAAGCCGCTTCTCGAAGCGGTCATGAAGCGCGCCGGCGGCAACCAGTTGAGAGCAGCGCGGATGCTGGGTATCAACCGCAACACTTTGCGCAAGAAACTCAGTCTCTACGGATTGAAATGAGTCCTGCTGCAGCCTTGGCGACCTTTTCTGGGGCACGCCCAAACGACCCCATCATCAACTTTTTTGGTAACTGACCCCATGAGTAACAACGAGTACATGCCCGTGCGCCGGGCCCTCATCAGCGTCTCGGATAAAACCGCTATCGTTGATTTTGCCAGGCGGCTGGAGACGGCCGGAGTTGAAATCCTTTCGACCGGCGGAACCGCCGGGCTATTGCGTGATCACGATATCAGCGTGGTCGAGGTCTCTGAATACACCGGGTTCCCGGAAATGATGGACGGGCGTGTCAAGACGCTGCATCCGCGTATTCACGGCGGCCTGCTGGGACGGCGCGGTACCGACGATGCGCAGATGGCGGACCACGGTATTCAGCCCATCGATCTTGTTGTGGTTAACCTCTACCCCTTTGCGCAGACCGTGGCCCGGCCTGACTGTACCCGCGAGGAGGCAATAGAAAACATCGATATTGGTGGTCCGGCGATGCTGCGGGCCGCGGCCAAGAATCACGCGGCGGTCACCGTGCTGGTCGATGCCGCGGACTATGATGTCGTCGCGCAGGAGATCGAAGAGTTCCACGGGGTATCACAGCCAACCCGTAAACGGCTCGCAGCGTTGGCGTTCAGCCATACCGCCCGCTACGACGGCATGATCTCGAACTACCTGACCACTGATCCAGACGACGGTTTCCCCGAAACGCTCAATCTGCAGTTTCACAAACACCAGACCATGCGCTACGGCGAGAATCCCCACCAGCGGGCCGCCTTCTATCATGATACCGAGCCGGCTGAGGGTACGCTGGCCCATGCCCACATGCTGCAGGGCAAGGCCCTGTCGTTCAACAACGTTGCCGATGCTGATGCGGCCCTCGAATGCGTCAGCGCGTTCAAGGAAACCGCTTGTGTCATCGTCAAGCATGCCAACCCCTGCGGTGTCGCGGTGGCAGAAACTCCCTTAGGTGCCTACGAAGGCGCTTATGAGACCGACCCCACATCCGCATTCGGCGGCATCATTGCCTTCAACCGCCCGCTTGATGGAGACACCGTCACCGAGATTCTGGCGCGTCAGTTTGTCGAGGTGATTCTGGCGCCGCAGTTCACCGAAGCGGCAAAGACTGCCCTTGCAAGCAAACCCAACATCCGGGCACTTCAAGTACCTCACATCGATGCCGGTGCCTTTGTCCAGCAAAATCTCAAGCGGGTCGGCGGAGGACTGCTGGTCCAGGATCAGGACATGGGGCGCATCTCACCTGAAGAACTCAAGATCGTTTCCCGATGCGGGCCCAGTTCCTCACAGCTTGCAGACCTGCTGTTTGCCTGGACCGTGGCCAAGTTCGTCAAATCCAACGCCATTGTTTACGCTTGTGGGCTACGCACCATCGGCGTCGGTGCCGGACAGATGAGCCGTGTGTATTCCGCCCGGATCGCCGGCATCAAGGCCGCGGATGAAAAGCTCGAGGTCGCAGGATCAGTGATGGCTTCGGACGCCTTTTTCCCTTTTCGCGACGGTATCGACGCGGCTGCAAAGGCCGGCATCCGGGCAGTGATTCAGCCGGGCGGATCGCAGCGGGACGATGAAGTGATTCAGGCTGCGAACGAGCACGGCATCGCGATGGTCTTTACCGGCATGCGCCACTTCCGGCACTGATCATGCGGGTCCTGGTTATCGGCAACGGCGGTCGCGAGCACGCGCTCGCCTGGAAACTTGCAGGCTCCGGTCATGTCGACCGGGTCTTTGTCGCACCCGGTAATGCCGGCACCTCAGCAGAGCCGGGAGTCGAAAACCTGCCGATCCCGGCGAACGATACCGATGCCCTGATCGGTGCGGCGCAGGCCCACCAGATCGACCTCACTGTCGTCGGACCGGAGGCGCCACTGGTGAACGGCATTGTTGACCGTTTCGAAGATGCCGGCTTGCCCTGCTTTGGGCCTCGCGCGGGACCGGCGCAGCTGGAGGGTTCGAAAAGTTTTACCAAGGCCTTTCTTGACCGTCACCGGATTCCAACCGCATCCTGGCAGGCGTTCACGGATCCAGACGCCGCCCGTCAGTATATCGAATCCCGTGACGTTCCCATGGTACTCAAGGCCGATGGACTGGCGGCGGGCAAGGGCGTCATTATCGCGAAGGACCACGGGCAGGCGCTTGCCGCGGCTGACGAAATCCTCGTCGACCAGCGTTTCGGCGCGGCCGGGCGGCGCCTCGTCATCGAAGACTTCCTAGAGGGTGAGGAGATCAGCTTTATCTGTGTGGCCTCGGGGACCCAGGTACTGCCGCTTGCCACCTCACAGGATCACAAGGCACGTGAAGCCGGCGACCGCGGTCCAAACACCGGGGGGATGGGCGCCTATTCTCCAGCACCGCGGGTAGATGCCGAACTGCACCAGCGCATCATGGACGAGGTTATCCACCCCACCGTCCACGGACTCGTCCAAGAGCGGATTCCCTATCTTGGTTTTCTGTACGCCGGACTGATGATAGATGCACAGGGGAATCCCCGGGTGCTTGAGTACAACTGCCGCTTCGGCGACCCGGAGACCCAGCCGATTCTGATGCGCTTGCGCTCCGACCTTGCCGGACTCTGTCAGGCCGCGCTCGACGGCAAACTCGATCAGTACACGATTGACTGGGATCCGCGCTTTGCGCTGGGTGTCGTGATGGTGGCTGCTGGCTACCCCGGGGAGTATCCCCGCGGTGACAAAATCAGCGGACTGCAGGAGGTCAGGTCGGATAACATTAAGGTCTTCCATGCCGGAACCCGGCAGGAAGCAGGGCAGGTCATCACCGACGGGGGGCGGGTGCTGTGCGTAACGGCGCTCGGCGCGACGGTAGACACCGCCCAGCAGGAGGCCTACAGCGCTGTCGGCGCCATCCACTGGCGGGGCGCGGACTGGCGCCCGGACATCGGCTGGCGGGCCCTGAACCGATGATCGACTGATGCACCTGATAAAGAAACCGACAACGACCTTCAGCCCTTAAGAAAGAGAAACTATGGAAACACCTTTTGTTGCCGTCCTCATGGGCTCGGACTCCGACCTCAAGACTGTTCAGAACACGCTGGACACACTGGACCTCATGGACATTCCCTGGGAAGTCCGCATTACCTCCGCGCACCGGACCCCTCAGGACACCCATCGCTACGTCGAGGATGCAACCGAGCGCGGCTGTGCCGTGTTCGTCGCCGCAGCCGGCCTTGCCGCGCATCTCGCGGGAACCGTGGCTGCCCTGACGATTCGGCCGGTCATTGGAATCCCCATGGATGGCGGGCCTCTCAACGGTCAGGATGCACTGCTGTCCACGGTCCAGATGCCCGGAGGAATTCCAGTCGCCTGTGTGGCGATCGGTAAAGCAGGCGCCAAAAACGCCGCTTACCTTGCCGCACAGATCATGGCCACCGCGGATTCCGATCTGGCCACCCGGCTGACGCGTCAGCGCGAAGCCGATGCACAGGCGGTGCGCGACAAGAACCAAGCACTGCAGGCATCACTGGAATCGACAAGCGCCTGACAAGGAATCTGTCGGCCGCGGTGGAGTGCCTCAAGCGCGGCGGGGTGATTGCCTATCCGACCGAGTACTGCTTCGGACTGGGCTGCGACCCGGCCAACGAACGCGCGGTACGCCGGATACTGGCGATGAAACAGCGGCCCTGGCAGCAGGGACTGATCGTCATCGCCGACCAGCCTGGGCGTTTGCGTGCGGTGATCGACTGGCATCGTCCACAACTGCCGGCCCCTGCCCTGGCATCCTGGCCCGGACCGCATACCTGGCTGCTGCCGGCAAGACCACGGGTTGCTCCCTGGCTGCGGGGTCGGCATCCCACGGTAGCAGTGCGGGTGACCGCCTTTCCCCTGGTGCGCGAACTGTGCCGCGACAGTCACATGGCTCTGGTATCCACCAGTGCCAACCGGTCGGGCCGCCCGCCGCTACGCCAGGGCAGGGCGGTGCTGGCAGAATTCGGTGACGATATTGACCTGATCCTGGATGAGCGGGTCGGTACTGCCACGGAACCCAGCACGATCACTGATGCGGCAACCGGGGTCACATTTCGGGGCTGAAACGTGAGTGACTCGCGAACACGACATGGACACTTCGGAAGCCCTTAAACGTGTAACGCAGTATTTAAGAGACCTTCAGGTGCGTATCTGCACCGGTCTCGAAGAAACTGACGGTGGTGCCGCGGGCTTTCACGAAGATGCCTGGGAGCAGGAAAACGGTGTCGGACGTACCCGCATCCTGAGTTCCGGTCAGGTATTCGAGCAGGCGGGTGTCAACTTTTCCCATGTGCACGGGTCCGCGTTGCCGGCCGCTGCATCAGTAAGACATCCAGAACTCGGCGGCAGTCCATTTGAGGCGACCGGCGTATCGCTGGTGGTTCATCCGCATAACCCCTTTGTTCCGACCTCTCATATGAATGTCCGGTTTTTCTGCGCAGACACCCCTGATGGCCCCGTATGGTGGTTCGGTGGCGGCTTTGATCTCACCCCATATTATGGTGCTGAGGCTGATGCCGTTCACTGGCATCAGACAGCGTTCAAGGCCTGTTCAGCCTTCGGCAGCGACCTCTACCCGAGGTTCAAAGCGGCCTGCGATGATTACTTCTACCTGCGTCACCGAAATGAACAGCGCGGCATCGGCGGCCTTTTCTTTGATGACTTCAGCGAAGGGGGTTTTGATCACGCTTTCGCTCTGACACGCAGCATCGGCGATCACTATCTGCCCGCCTACCTGCCGATCGTTACCCGGCATTGCGATACCCCGTTTTCCGCCGAGCACCGTGAATTTCAACTGTACCGCCGTGGCCGCTATGTCGAGTTCAACCTCGTCTACGACCGCGGTACCCTGTTCGGACTGCAGAGCGGTGGGCGTATCGAGTCCATCCTGATGTCCCTGCCGCCCAACGTCGCCTGGCGCTACGGGTGGCAGGCCGAACCCGGCAGCCCGGAGCAACGCCTGGTTCAGGATTTCCTCAAGCCGCGCGACTGGCTGGCCGCGGCGGGTCAGCAGGTTTCATCCTAGGCGTCTGCGTGGCTCGGCGGCTTTACACCCTGCTGTTGTGGCTTGCGTTACCGGTCGTGATGATCCGGCTCGGATTGCGTACAGTAAGGAGTCCCGGCTATCGCCGACGCATCGGTGAACGTTTTGGTCGCAGCACACCTGACGAGCGGCGCTGCGATCTGTGGGTCCATGCGGTTTCTGTAGGAGAAGTGAATGCGGCAACCCCGCTGGTGCAGCGACTCCTCCAAGAAAATAACAACCTGGATATCGTCATCACCACGATGACGCCGACAGGTGCCCGGCAGGTTGCCGATACTTTTGGCAGCGAGGTTCGTCATCGCTTCGCACCCTATGACTACCCTTTTGCCGTGAGACGGTTTATCAATCAGTTCTCGCCGCGGCTGCTGATACTCATGGAAACCGAGATCTGGCCCAACATGATCCGCAGTTGTCAGGAAAAGGGGATCCCGGTTGTGATGGCTAACGTCCGACTTTCCGCACGCTCAGCTCGAGGTTACCGTTTTGTTCTGCCCTTGGTGCGCGAGGGACTCAATAATGTATCGTTGTTTGCCACGCAATCCGAAACCGACCGGAAGAATCTGCTCTCACTGGGAGTCGACGCATCAAGAACACACCGCACCGGCAGTATGAAATTTGAGATCAGGATGCCCGCCAGTGTGAACGAAGTCGCACAGGCCGTCAGACGGGACTGGAGTCCGAATCGTCCCGTGATCGTCGCCGGCAGCACACACGATGGGGAAGAGAGCCTGCTGTTACGCGCATTCCAAACCCTGCTGCAGGACTTTCCGGATCTACTGCTCGTGATCGCGCCACGTCATCCCGAGCGCTTCGACACAGCCGTGCGGCTCGCCTCCCGGGCGGGCTTTGTGGTGAACCGACGGACAACACAATCTGGCGCGTTGGATTGTGCCGTCCAGATTCAGATTGCCGACACCATGGGTGAGTTACCGGTCCTGTATGGGGCTGCGGATATCGCGGTCGTTGGGGGCAGCCTGATCCCGATTCGGGGCATCGGCGGGCACAACATTCTGGAGCCCTGCGCAGTCGGAGTCCCTGTGATTTTCGGCCCTAATATGGGGAATTTCCTGGAAATCAGCGAGATTACCGTGGCCGCTGGCGCGGGCTTTCAGGTCGACGGCGAAGCAGCATTGCTTAGACAACTTCACCGCCTTCTTGACGACGCACACTTGAGAAGTGCAGTGGGTGAGCACGGGCGCAAAATGGTGGATCAGAACACCGGCGCAACGCAAAAAACATGTGAACTGATCATGCCGCTTTTGACCCGACGCTAGCGGTAGATAACGACCATGGCGCTAAAATTCTTTTCTTGCCGTAAAAAAACAAACGATTACCGCGTACCGATATCACGTCTTCTGCGATCGCTTTTTTACAACAGTGCCAATGCAACTTCGTGTAGTTTCTTAAGTGAGTTGCAGCAACGTATCGCTTTTCGTTTTTTTGCGCCACAAAAACAGTTAAGAAATGTGCACAAAGCACTGATGTGTTTGCTTGACATTTAACTTTGCATGGCTATAGTTCGCCTGCAAGGAATAACCCGAACATCGTTATTCCAAAGTTTACCGGTACGCTTCCTCGTTTCATTAGATCAACGCAACTTAATGTATACGGGAGACGCAAAGTGGTATTGCTGGCAGAGGCGGTGTGTCGATAAGCCAACAAAGTGGATTTGAGTGACGGTCCATAGGTACATCAACCCTAAGCAGGAGGCCATTATGGCGGCAAAAAAGAAGGCGACCAAGAAACGAGCAGCATCTAGAAAAAAAGTAGCTAAGAAGGCAACCAGAAAGAAGGCTACGAAGAAGAAAGCAACCCGGAAAAAAGT